>Ga0209000_1000015_pt1 | contig 316068 bp, 258 predicted proteins | sample RifGroD2_FD_183998 | JGI IMG/M metagenome (GOLD analysis project Ga0209000, IMG submission 183998) | Groundwater microbial communities from Rifle, Colorado, USA - Groundwater D2 (SPAdes) (version 2) | ecosystem: Environmental > Aquatic > Deep subsurface > Groundwater | place: Rifle, Colorado...
TGTTGTTTTAGGAATTCTGCTTTTAGTTAACTCGTGTCAAAAAGACGCTGAAGTTTATGACTCATTGCAAACAGAAGAAGTAGCTCCTTATACAATGGGATGTAATCTTCTTCCTGCAGATGTTTATGCAAGTCTTCCTACTGCAACTGAAACAAATTTGAAAGCGTTACCAACAGCTGTTTCTTTAGTAACTCCTCCAGTTGGAGATCAGGGTGGAGAAGGTTCTTGTGTTGCTTTTGGTACAACTTATGCTGGTAGAAGTACCAGTTATCAAAACACCAATGGCGGAACATACAGTACTGCTACAAACATTTTTAGTCCAGAGTATGTTTACAACCAAATTAAAGCTTCTTCTGATTGCGGATCTGGTTCTTATGTAACTACAGGATTAGAATTATTAAAAAATCAAGGTGCTTGTGTATGGAATGATATGCCTTACACTGACGAAGCTTGCTCTTTACTTCCAAATGCAACTCAAACTGCTGCTGCTGCTAATTATAAAATTAGCTCTTATGCTACAGTTACCCGCACAGCTGATGCTATTAAAACACAATTAGCTGCCGGTAAAATTGTTATTGTTGCTGGTCCTGTTTATAGCAGCTTTATGTATTTAGCTGATGGAGCAATCCAAACATCTGTAAAAGGCCGTGTATATGGCGGACATTGCTATGCCTGCGTTGGATACGACGATGCTAAAGGAGCTTTCAAAGTAATGAATTCCTGGGGAACTTCATGGGCTTCATCTGGTTACGGATGGATTTCATATAGCTTAATAACTAAAGTATGGACTGAAGCATACGTTATTTACGAATAAATAACCTTTTGAAAATAGTATGAGGCGATCTTAAAGATCGCCTTTTTAATTTTATTTTTCCCGTGCAGTTATTTATTCCCAAGTGAGATACTCTTGTCTCGAGATAAAAGAAAACCACCATTTTTATCTATTTTAAAAGGTCAATCGGATGTTTTTATAATCTTCTAATTCATTCAATAAAAACATATGGGATTTTAAATTTATTTTCTCAAGGCTTCTGCACCGCCAACAATTTCAAGAATTTCGTTAGTAATAGATGCCTGGCGAGCTTTATTGTAATTCAACTGGAGCTCTTTTATCATTTCAGATGCATTGTCAGTAGCTTTATGCATGGCGGTCATTCGGGCTCCATGTTCTGCTGCAAGTGATTCGAGCATGGTTTCGTACAGCTTTAACTTTAATGATTTGGGAATAAGTTCCTGGACAATATATTCTTTTGTTGGCTCAAAAATATAATCGAAATGCTCCATTATTTGTTCATCCGCATCTTTATCCAAGTCCAGTTCTATTGGCAAGAATTGTTCGGCAGTTAAAACCTGAACCCCCGCGTTTTTAAATTGGTTGTAAACCAACATGATTTTATCTGCCTGGTTTTTTTCATACAGGGCCATTACTTGTTCAATAAACGGCAATGCGTTCTCATAGCTTAACTTATCGAGTATTTCATTATTATAAAAAGCTACTTTATATCCTTTTGAATGAAAAAACTCGCTTCCTTTTTTACCAAAGGAAACGATTGAAACATTTCCTTCATTATTCTCTTTAATAAAATCTTCGTTAATTAAGGTTGTAACCTGTTTAATTACGTTTGCATTAAATGCTCCACATAACCCTTTGTTTGATGTTATTGCAACAATAAGAATTTTCTCTATATTCGTTTTTCTGTTATAAATACTTTCACTCTCGCCTTCAATTGTTTGGTAAATGTTTTGTAAAATCCCAACAAGTTTTTTAGCATACGGACGAAGATTAATTACGGCATCCTGGGCTTTTTTAAGCTTGGCGGCAGATACCATTTTCATCGCACTGGTAATCTGCCGGGTTGATTTTACAGAGATGATTCGTGACCGTATTTCTTTTAAATTTCCCATGTAAGCCAAAATTGCTTTTATTGAATATATTTCGATACCGTGTTTTTAGCAGCAGTTTCGATAATATGAATTATTTCATCATTAAAAACTCCCTGTTTTAACTGACTTAAAGTATCTGAAAATTCAATCTCCAGGGTATCCAGGAAATCTTTTTCAAATTCCTTTATTTTACTTAAAGGTACATTGTGTAATAATCCTTTTGTTCCACAGTAAATTATTGCAATTTGTTTTTCAACAGGCATTGGGGAATACTGTCCCTGCTTAAGTATTTCAACATTTTTTGAACCTTTATCAAGAACCGCCATTGTAGCAGCATCGAGATCAGAACCAAATTTGGAAAATGCTTCCAGTTCACGATATTGGGCCTGATCGAGTTTTAGTGTTCCTGCAACTTTTTTCATCGATTTTATTTGTGCATCTCCTCCTACACGCGACACCGAAATACCAACATTTATTCCCGGACGAATTCCTGAATTGAATAAGTCTGATTCAAGAAAAATCTGTCCGTCGGTAATAGAAATTACGTTTGTTGGAATATATGCTGAAACATCACCGGCCTGGGTTTCAATAATTGGCAAAGCTGTAAGAGAGCCTCCTCCTTTAACTTTTCCTTTTAAAACTTCGGGTAAATCGTTCATCTGAGAAGCTACTTCGTCGGATTCAATAATTCGGGCAGCACGTTCCAAAAGTCTTGAATGCAAATAAAATATATCTCCGGGATAAGCCTCACGGCCGGGAGGGCGACGAAGCAACAATGAAACTTCGCGGTATGCAACAGCCTGTTTCGATAAATCATCATAAATAATTAGTGCATCACGGCCTGTATCTCTGAAATATTCGCCAATACATGCGCCGGCTAAAGGTGCATAAAACTGAAATGCTGCAGGATCTGATGCTGTAGCCATAACAATTACAGTATAATCCATTGCCCCGTGTTTTTCTAGAATCTGGGCAATATTTGCAACCGTTGAGCCTTTTTGGCCTATAGCCACATAAATACAATATACGGGTTCGCCTTTATCGTAAAACTCTCGTTGATTAATGATGGTATCAATCGCAATTGCTGTTTTCCCCGTTTGGCGATCGCCAATAATTAATTCCCGCTGTCCCCTGCCGATAGGAATCATGGCATCTATAGCTTTAATTCCTGTTTGAATTGGTTGATTTACCCGTTGCCTGTAAATTACTCCAGGAGCCTTACGTTCGAGAGGCATTTCGTATAAATCCCCATTAATTGTCCCTTTCCCGTCAATTGGTTCGCCAAGGGTATTAATGACTCTGCCCAATAAGCTTTCTCCAACTTTTATTGATGCTATTTTTTTTGTTCGTTTTACTTTATCGCCTTCCTTAATCTCCTGTGATGATCCCAAAAGTACCGCTCCCACATTATCTTCCTCGAGATTTAATACAATCCCTTTCATCCCGTTTTCAAATTCAATCAGTTCATTTGATTGAACATTGGTTAATCCATAAATACGGGCAATACCATCACCCACTTGTAAAACACTTCCAACTTCTTCTAATTCCGAATTGGTAGTAAATCCTTCGAGTTGGAGTTTTAATATTTTTGATACTTCGCCGGGTTTTATTCCTGCCATAGCTGTTTGTTTTTATATTATTTTTCTTTTTTTGGAATTCAAATCAAAATCAACAAGATTTAATTTGAATTTTTGCAATTGATTCCGGACACTAACATCCAATTCTTTATCTTCTATTTGTATAATCATCCCTCCAATAATTGAATCATCAACCTTATCGGTTAGCTCTACAGGGGAATTTAATTTCTTTTCTATTGCCGATTTTAGATGAGTTATTTCTTCGTCATTTAAAGTATATGCTGTTGTAATAACAACCGGTTTAATACCAAAATCTTTTTTATAAATATCGATTACATTTTGGAGTATCCTTTTTAAGTAAATTTCTCGTTTATTTTGAATTATTAATTTTAAAAATGAAATAGTAAGATTATCAATGTTGGATTTAAATAATGCTTCAAAAGCTTTAATTTTTTCGGATGGTTTTATAGCCGGATGTTCAAGCAAAAGCATAAAATCATCCGATGAATTCACTGATGAAAGAATAAATTCGGCATCATTTTTAATATTTTCCTGTATCCCTTTCTCTTTAGCTATAAGAAGAATCGCTTTGGCATATCGAATATTGATTTGGCTATGATACATGATTTACTTTAATCTGATTAATTAAGATCAATTTCTTCAATAAGTTTACTTATAAGCTTCTTTTGTGTTTCTTTATTTCCAAGCTCTTGCTTCAAAATTTTCTGGGCAATAATAACCGAAAGTTCAGATATTTGATTTTTAATTTCGTTTATTGCATCAGCCTTTTCTTTTTCAACACTTTTTCTTGCCTCTTCAATAATCTTACGGGCTTCCATTTTTGCTTCGTGGCGGGCTTCTTCAATAATTTTTGTTTTAATTTCTTTTGCTTCCTTAATCAGGTTATCCCGCTCGATTTTGGCAAGAGCAGTAATTTTCTCGTTCCCAAACTCTATTCTTGCTAATTCTTCTTTTGCTTTTTTAGCAGCTAAAAGTCGTTTTTCAATTGTATGTTCACGATCTTTTAATGCTTTTAATATCGGTTTCCACGCGTATTTTATAAGAACAAATACAACTACACTAAAAGATACCAACATCCAAATCAATAATCCGAGATCTGGTTTTATGAGTTCCATAATTTACAATTATTAAAGTTAAAAAAACTTTACAGTGCGCCAACCGCTACACTGTAAAGTAGAAATCCTTAAACAAATAAAATAAGGAAACACACTACAATTGCAAAGAATGCCACCCCTTCGATAAGAGCTGCGGCAACAATCATGTTTGTACGAATATCGCCAGCGGCTTCAGGTTGGCGGGCAATAGACTCCATGGCAGAGCTACCTATCCTGCCAATACCTATCGCTGCAGCTATTGCAGCAATACCCGCACCTATACCTGCTCCTAATTTTGCAATAGCGACGTTTGCAACTGCTTGTAAAATAATTGTTAATGTTAGCATAATACTTAAATTTATTGATTAAAACTGTTAATGATGTTCTTCAATTGCCATACTAAAATACAGAGCCGATAAAAATGTAAATACATACGCCTGAATAAAAGCAACCAATAACTCCAGAATTGACATAAAAATGGTAAACATGACACTTAAAGGAGATACTGCAAATCCTGCAAAACTATTCATGTTTCCAAAAATAAAAATCAAACTGAAAAAGCCCAATGCAATAATATGCCCGGCAGATATATTGGCAAAAAGACGAACCATTAATACAAATGGTTTGATAAATATACTTACTAATTCAATTAAAGGAATTAGTGGTAATGGAGCTTTTAACCACCAGGGAATACCTGGCGCATTAAAGATATGTTTCCAGTAGTTTTTATTCCCGGTAATTGTTGTAATAATAAATGTGAATAGAGCCAAGGCTAATGTAACAGTTATGTTTCCTGTTATATTTGCACCTCCGGGGAAAATAGGTATTAATCCCATTAAGTTATTTAATAATATAAAGAAGAAAATAGTTAATAAATACGGTGTGTATTTAAGATAGTTTTTTTCACCAATACTCGATTTTGAAATATCATCGCGAACAAAAATGATAATCGGTTCCAGTAAAGATTGTAATCCCTTTGGTGGTAAATCAACCCTTCGCTTATAGGTTTTTGCCACAGAAACAAAAACAACGACCAGGATTATACTGCTGATTAAAATTGCTGCAACATTTTTTGTAACTGATAAATCAAGTGGCCGGTCAATAAAAATTCCTTCGGAGTCAACTTCAATTATTTTTCCTTTATATTTTCCTTCTTCATCTATTTTAAATCCTTTGTAAACAGGATCGTGGCTTAGTTTTGACGATAAGAATATATTCCAGCCCTTGTTTTGGCTATATAGAATAATTGGCAAAGGAATTGCCACGTGTTTGTGTTTATAAGTAAAAATGTGCCAGCTATAGTGATCTGCAATATGATCAAAAATAAATTCTCCAACATTAAATGATTTTTTCGTGTGTTCGTTCTCTTCTAGTTGATTTTTTTCTTCCATTTTTTCATTGCCAGATACTGTAAATGAAATAATGAAGAAAAAGAGAAAAAAACTGATACTATATAAATAGCGTTTAATCATTCAAATGATTTTACATTGGTACAAATTTAACCATTAATAAGTAAAAATCTTATTTAAAACAAATAAAAAAAGGCAATGCTTTTAATAAAAAAGCAATGCCCTATCTTACGAAATTTTTTAATCGAAGTTTCTTATTATGCTGCCAAACCTGTACTAATTAAGAAAGTAGCCGCAAAAGCAATAATAGCATACAATTCGGGGAATACAGCTAAAATAAGTGTATTACCAAAAACATCGTTACCATTACCAATTTCCACGATACCATTAGCTACAATTGATGCCTGTTGTTTTGCTGAAACAAGACTAACAAAACCAAGAAAGAGTCCCATGGCTAAAATTGCTACTCCTGTGAACATTGACATGGTGGGAGTTAATAAACCATAAAGTTTATCGATAACGAAATATCCTCCAAACCCATACAATCCCTGGGTACCTGGTAATGCAGATAAAATCATAAAATTACCAAATTTCTCAGGATCTTTTTTTAATGCTCCGATTGAAGCATTACCACCCATAACTACTCCAATAGCACTACCAATACCAGATAAGCCTATCATTAAGACTATTCCTGCGTAAGCTAAAAAAACTGCATAATTAACGTCCATAAATTATTCTCCTTTTAATTATTTTTTGAAAATGGTTTATATTCTTTTCCTCCGCCATTAAACCCGGCGTTTTTATAAAATTCAACAAACGTTAGACGCATTGGATGGACAATCCCGCTCAAGCTTGAAAGAAATATATTCAATCCATGTCCAACAATTAGTAATAAAAGAAACGGAATCCAGCCAAAATACTTTATTGATAAAAACGGTATTGCAATTGAGTTAAATACAAGGCCTAAAATAGAACCTGAAATGCCTAATGCAAATAACCGAATGTATGAAAGCATATCTCCAAATATTCCCGTAAGCATATTGTATGATTCATATACACCTAATCCCAGGTTTGCAAATATATTTTTGTCAGGATTGTTAAATAAAAATATTAATCCAAAGCTTAACACATAAAGCATTGTTTTAACTATTGATAGTGCGCCTAAATTTAATCCGGCTTTTTCTCCTCCCACAAATAGTCCTAAAGTTAAGATAAGTAATATCCAACCTATTGTTGATAATCCGTATTTAAATCCTCTTTGTTTTATTTGATTGGCTGCCTTTAAGCCCATTCCAAAAATGATCTGCACCATTCCGACTGCAATGGCCAAATAAAACATCACGATGGGTTGAAGAAAGTATTTTTTATATGAACTAAATAAATCTAATTCTCCAAGACTTAATCCAAAGAATGTACCTGTAAGCATGCCCAGCAAAACTGTTGCTCCTCCCAACCATGCTGCTAATGTGAGTATTGGTTTTAAATCTGGCTTCGCTTTTCTTCTATATATTAACGTTCCGATTAGTAAAACTAAACCATAACCTGAATCGCCCACACATAAACCAAAAAACAACATGAAAAACGGAGCAAAAAAAGCCGTTAAATCTAATTCCACATAAGCCGGTAAAGCAAAAAGTTTACCTATGGGTTCGAAAAGCTTAGCTAATTTATTGTTTTTAAGCAAGATAGGCACTTTATCATCACTTGTTGGTTTTGCCGACACATAAACAACGGTTTGATTTTTAAGAAATTCTTCCAGCTCATCTTTCTTTTCTTCAGGAATCCATCCTTCGATCAACATTATTTTTTCTTCAGCTTGTTTTTCGGTTTGGTTTATTGCAAGATTATAATCTGTTTTTTCCTGAACCTGTTTTCTTGTTTGAAGTAAAACTTGCTTATAATTAATCGCTATTTCGTCTAATGTTTTGTTTATTTCTTCTAATCGATTCGTATTTGCCTGGTATTTATTTTCAAGTTTTGATAGTGTTTCCTCTGGCAATTTAATTGCTTCTGCATCAATTGTTATTTGTTCATTTCCTTGTTGAAGAATAACAAAGTATATTGAACCTCTGCTTTGACTAATTATTTCAAGATAATAATCGGTTTTCCAATCTTCTTTAAATCTCTTTTCGGTACATGAAAAAAACCGGAACTGGATATTTAATTTTTCAAATTTTTCTTTTGTTTCCCTGGAAAAATCTCCAAAAGGAGTTGTCTTTTGAATATCTTTTTTTAATTCTATTTGTTCCTGTTCAATTAAAGCTATTTCCTCTGTAAGTTTTTTAATGTTTTCAAGAACTGCAAACCCATCGACATGGTAATCAACCGGATTTTCTGTATTGTTTCTTTTTTCAAGGAATTTAATGGTTTTATTCAACTCACTAATTTCGTGAAGAGAATGTTTAATTTGTTCGTTAACTTCCTTTGTTTTTTGAATTATATGAAGCATTCCCAATTTCTGAAGCTCTTCAAGGAATTGAAGATATTCTTTATGATAAATCAGGAATGAATATTTAATCATTGGAGTAATCATTATGCTACCTCCTTCTGTTGTTGTCTTGTTTTAACAATTTTCTGGGATGATTTTGAAAGATTTTCTTCGTCTTCAAGGAAACGTTTAATCTTCGATATGGCTTCTTCATACCCTGGTATTTGAACCTTTTCGTACAAGTTCACTTTTTGAGTTGTTTTTTTACGGGCATAATCGAGCAATTGCATTTTTCGTAAAAAAAACTCGCTTTCTAAAGATATTTTTACAAGGGATTCAATAATCTGAATTCCATTAAGAAACCAGCCCGGTTTATTAAAAAGGCTGAATTCTTTTATTTCAAACAATACATTGTCAAATATTGGTATTTTAACACCTGCTATTTTTTTAATCGACATTTGAACATCTTTGACAAGAATTAAGTTTGTATCAAACTCTCCCCATAAACCCACCATTGCTTCATATTCACTCATACGAGCATTCAGCTTGCGAAGCAGTTCTTCTGATTGGTCTTTTGCCCGTTTTACTTCCATGCGCAAGGCTGCTTCTTTGCTTTGTAATGTTGGTAAAGCACGTAATCTTACTTTAAGCTGCTTATTTAGCTGTTGTAATGCTGTTTTATTATATTGAAATTTTATTGCCATAATCTTTAGTTTCAGGTTAAAAGTTTCAAGTTTCAGATTAAAGTTCAAGTCATGGTTTAAAAAAACACAAACTTGCGACTTTATACTTTAAACTTGCAACTAATTTTTTGGCCAGTATTTATCTACAAATTCTTGTTTTATACCAACTTCTGCTGGTTTAAAATATTTATTAAATAAATCCCAACAAGCTGATAACATCGAATCAACTTCAATATTTACATCAATAGCTAACAATTTATCTGAATAATCTTTTGCAAATTGCAATGTTCTTTCATCGTAATCTGTAAGGTCGAAACCATTTTCAAGTTTTGTTTTAGCATTAGCAGCATCGGCATAAAGTCGAATAGCAGCATTCATAACCTGAGGATGATCGGCACGCGTTTTCTTACCAATTACCAATTGTTTTAATCGCGACAAACTGCGGAATGGGTCAACAATAACTTTTCCGATATCTGTATCTTTACGTAAAAACAACTGGCCTTCGGTTATATAACCAGTATTATCAGGAATTGCATGAGTAATATCACCACCAGATAAAGAGGTTACAGCAATAATTGTTATTGAACCACCATCAGGAAACTGAACTGCTTTTTCATAAATTTTAGCCAAGTCGCTATACAAAGAACCCGGCATACTGTCTTTTGATGGGATTTGATCCATACGATTCGACACAATGCTTAATGCGTCGGCATATAAGGTCATGTCTGTTAATAAAACAAGAACCTTCTGGTTTTTATCAACTGCAAAATACTCTGCTGCAGTTAAAGCCATATCAGGCACAAGAAGTCGCTCAACGGGAGGATTTTCGGTTGTATTCACGAAGCTGATAATACGATCTAAAGCACCTGCATTTTCGAATACATTTTTATAGTACAAGTAATCATCATTTGTTAATCCCATGCCACCGAGAATAATTTTATCGGCATCGGCACGAAGAGCAACCATGGCCATAACCTGGTTGTAAGGTTGATCGGGATCAGCAAAAAAAGGTATTTTTTGTCCGGTAACCAAGGCGTTATTTAAGTCGATACCTGCAATACCTGTAGGAATAAATTCTGAAGGCTGTTTTCTGCGAACAGGATTAACAGAAGGGCCACCAATCTGACGTTCTTCTCCATCAATTTCCTGTCCTCCGTCAATTGGTTCACCATAGGCATTAAAGAATCGTCCGGATAATTCTTCGCTCACTTTTAATACCGGGGGACGACCCAGGAATATTACTTCGGCATTCGTTGGAATACCTTCTGTGCCAGAAAAAATCTGAAGAGTTACATTGTCACCTATGATTTTCACAACCTGTGCCAAACGGCCATGAACAATAGCCATTTCTTCATAACCTATATTCGTAGCTTTTAAGGAGCAGGTGGCTTTTGTTATCTGGCTTAATTTTGTGTAAATTTTTTGAAATGCTTTTGTTTCCATTAGGCAATTTTTCTTTCGTCAATAATTGTAAACAGCTCTTTCTCATTTTTAATGTATTTTTCAGATTTAAACTCTGAATAATTCATTTGTTTCATTTGATTGATGATTCTTTTAAAGAAAGAAGCAACTTCTTCAAATGTTTCGAAAGTGAATTTGGTATTGTAAATATTTAAAACACTGGTAAGCATGTACCGTTGACGTTCAAGAGATGTTGAACAATCGATTTTATCGAACGCATCTTGTTGAAGAATAATAAAGTCGATTACTTCGGCCTTCCAGAATCTCTCATGATAATCAATCGGAACACCATCGTCACCCAAAATATTTATTTGCTCAGCAACTTCGCGTCCGCGAATAAGAATATCTCTTGCAACCCTTATTTTTTCAGGCCATTCCGGCTCAATGTTTTTTATAAAATATTCTTCTACCTCCGGGTATTCTGCATATTTTGAATAACTGTCAAGAGGATCAATCGCAGGATAGCGTTTACTGTCGGCACGTTGTTGAGATAAAGCATAAAAACAACGGGCTGCTTTCTTTGTTGATTCCGTAACGGGTTCTTTTAAATTACCCCCGGCAGGTGATACTGTTCCGATAAATGTAATTGACCCTGACGCACCATTGTTTAAATAAACAAAACCTGCACGAGAATAGAAATTAGAAATAATTGCAGGCAAATCCATGGGAAATGCATCCTGCCCGGGAAGTTCTTCCATCCTGTTTGACATTTCACGAAGTGCCTGTGCCCAACGTGAAGTAGAGTCGGCAAGCATTAAAACTTTTAATCCCATTGCCCTGTAATATTCGGCAAGAGTCATTGCCGTATATACGGAAGCTTCGCGAGCTGCAACCGGCATATTTGATGTATTTGCTATAATCGTTGTTCTCTCCATCAATTTTCTGCCTGTACGAGGATCGTCTAATTCAGGAAATTCACTAAAAATTTCAACAACCTCATTTGCACGTTCACCGCAAGCTGCTACAATAATCATATCGGCATCTGCCTGTTTCGATAAAGAATGTTGTAAAACGGTTTTTCCTGTTCCAAACGGGCCGGGAATAAACCCTGTTCCTCCTTCGGCTATCGGATTTAACGTATCAATTACACGAACACCCGTTTCAAGTAATTTAAATGGACGTGGTTTTTCTTTATATGCTTTGATTGGAATTTTTACGGGCCATTTTTGAACCATTGTAACGTTGATTTCTTTACCCTTTGAATCGGTAATTACTGCTATGGTATCATTAATCTTATATTCGCCTTCTTTAACAATACTTTTTACAGTAAATTTTTCTTCAAGCTTAAAAGGAACCATTATTTTATGGGGCATCCAGTTTTCTTTAACTTCACCAAGCCAGCTGCCGGCTATCACTATATCTCCGGGTTTTGCTATTGGTTTAAAGGCCCAAAGTTTATCATCTTCCAGGGGATTTGTATGTTCGCCTCGTTTTAAAAAAACACCTTCCATTTTATCGAGGTCGTTCTGCAGTCCGTCGAAGTTTTTTGAAAGAATGCCCGGTCCTAATGTCACTTCCAGCATATGTCCGGTAAACTCAACGGTATCGTTTATTTTAAGGCCCCGGGTACTTTCAAACACCTGAACATACGCCTGAGTACCCATAACTTTAATAACTTCTGCCATCAACATCGTTCCCGATAAATTGATATAGCAAATTTCATTTTGATGAACAGGCCCATCAACCTCAACAAATACAAGGTTGGCAATGATACCTGCAACTTTTCCTGTTGTCATATTATTTGTTTTGTCCATTTAATGTAAATTCTTTGGAAAATTCAAAACTTGATTTAATGTCTTTAATAATCTGTTTAAAAATTACTCTTCCTTTTTCTTCGTCAAGCGATAACCATCGATAAGCAATATCTAATTTTATTGTATATGCCAATACTTTGTCAATTGTAAAATATTCAAACAGAGTAAGCTCATCGATTTTATTCCATCGGAGCATATCAATTTCTCTTTCGCTTGCAAAGAAATTCTCCTTTTCAGAAATGTTGATTAATGATGTTACAATTGGGAAATCTGAGTCTAATCCAAAATCTTTTGATTTGTTTATTATGATCGAGTTTGTAATGTTATTTTTCCCGATAAGATGTTTTTCGGGGTTAAAATTGAACTTACGACAATTTATGCCTGTTAAAACATTTTTAATATTAAGATTAAACTCGAACCATTGTTTTAAGAAATTGTTTTTTGTTGTTAATGCGTATGCATAATACATTTCTGTTAAAACATTTTCCCGGCTTTTATCCATTTTTTGAGTTTCTTCTTCATTTTTATACATATCATAAAACTGATACATGTATTCAGGAAGAATCTTTTTTCGTTCTTTGGAGAATTCTGTTTCAAAATCTGTAAACTGAAAATTCCCAAGAGGATTAAATTTATCCGGTTCATTATTTAAAAAACGAAGCAGGTTTTCGTTGTCGTAGGTTAAAAAGAGAAGTTTTACCAGTTTGTAATCCCGGGGTTTTACCTGTTCTTCCAGAAGTGTTTTAAATTGGGGCATTCCAAAATTAATTCCTGAATCATTGAAAAAGATTTCAGTAAGCCCTGCAATAAAATAATGATAGTAATTCCGAAACATAGTTATTCTCCCTGATATAACAATTCAATGGTTTTGGCACGTAAAAAACTTTTGAAGAAATTTTCAAAATCTTCTTCAGTAAAACTAATTTTATATGCGCCATCTGCAGGGCCAATCTTAAATCCCCCTTTAATTGATTCACTGAATGTTAATTCAAGATTTTTGTTTAACTCTCTTCCTGATTTTTCTTTAAAATAATCTGTAAATTCTTTTTCAAGTTTTGCAGGCAATAAAATTGAAAGATCAATGGTTTCGTGTTTTTGTGGATTCCAGTTTTTTACTGCTGTTTCTATAATTTCTTTTACAAATTTCGTGTCGTCGAATGATTTTTTTACCGGCTCGTCAATTACTTTGCTAATTATTAACTCTGTAATCTGCTGTTTTACCGTACGTAACGTTTGTTTTGCCGCAAGCTGAATTTCAGAAGCAGTAATTTTTTGGATTTCAGAAGCTCTCTGCTCTGCTTTAGTAACAATTGCTTTGGCTTCTTTTTCTGCATCCTGCATTATTTTTAATGCTTCTGATTTGGCATCAGTCAATATTTTATCTGCTTCCTGATTTGCTTTTTCAACACCTTCGTTATAAAGCTTCTGGGTTAATTCCTGTAATTTATTTTCCATATTTTAAGGTCTTTTTATTCTTTATAAAACTGAATACAAAGCTAATAAATATTAGATAATAATATATTACTTGATTCAGATTTTAATATAAATTATATAATTATGTATATTTATAATAAAGTACATATGTATTTATTCGAGGCAAATGTAAACGAGAAATATTAAAATCCAAATGATAAAAGTTAGGTTAAGAAAAAAAGAAAGTTAATTTTTTCTTTTTAAAAAGGCAATAATTAATATCACTTCAAAAACAGTATAAAGGACATACAACACGAGAAACGAAATAAGAAAAATTACTGCATGTTTGGGATTTAAAAAAGAATAACCAATAATAAATACAAGATAAATCATCATTTTAACCCCGCTGATTAAAATAAAATTACTCGAGAATTTTGACAGTTCTTTTTCACTTATGCGAATCAGGAACGTATGAAACGCTATTGTTAAGCCGGCTATGAATAGTAATAAAAACCAAAATGCCGGCAGGTAATAACTTTTTAAAACTGTTTGAAAAAGTATAAACGATACAATAAATATGAGTATAGTATAAACTATGCTCTTAATAATAAACTTACCTAAAACCTGCATGTTAACCAATTATTTTAAAAAGATTTAATGGCATAAACAGCTTGAAAAATAACCCTTGAGATTGAAAGTACACCTGTGTTGGAGAACAACCGGTTTAATTCATTGAACAAATATAATTCATCCGGCAACATCTGTCTGTCATTTGAGAAGACAGACAGAGTATCTGGCAATATCTTTAAACCGTTTTTTCTTCTTTTATCCCACCGATTGTATTTTCTATTTTTACATTTGTTGTTGATTCTTCTCCCATATTACAGTTTCCTGTAAATTTTGAACCGGGTTCGATAGCTAATTTTTTAGTAATAATATCACCATAAATTTTTGATGTGGCTTTAAGGGAAAGTAATTCATTTACTCTTATTTTCCCTTTAATTTCTCCTAATACCTCGGAATTTTTACAAACTACTTCACCATGAATTTTTCCCGTCTCTCCTATAACCAGTTTGCCGGTGGTTTTAAGGTTTCCTACTAACGAACCATCAATTCGAATATCTCCATTTGAATTGATATCGCCTTTGATATCTGTTCCTAAACCAATCAGATTTATTGCATTCGTCGTTTCTGTTTCGTTATATTTTGCCATTGTCTCGAATTTTAGTATTTATAAATTAAATTATCAGTTAGAGTTTAAACGACAAATATAAAAAAAAATTATTTGAAACTCTTTTCATATACTCATCGAATATTCTTTAAAACAACATTATGTATTTTTCTATTTATGCTCAATTTTTTGATTGATTTTAAAAATGAACTAAATCTATTTCGAAAATTGCCTGGTAAAAAAATTCCGAAGTAAAGGGAGTATATCCAACCCGAATACCCGAGTTAAAAGGAAAAATCATTCTTAACAAATGAAAATCAGCAGTTAATTCAGCCCCAAAACTCGACATATTGTATTTTGCCCAATAAATTTGGTTTTCGCTTTCATTTAATGCCTGAAAAGAGTTAAATGCATAATCGAAAAATAAATCCCCTTTAAATCTCTTAATATATAAAAGAGGGCCAATACTCCAGTCTGGATAAGCTATTGGAAACACATAATCGAAGTATAAACTGGCTAATTTTTCGGTTCTAAATTTAGTAATCCCTCTCGGGAAAGATAAGTTACTGTTAAATAAGTACAAATCGGGTTTTTGTACCTGGTATCCTAAATTTAATTCGATACCATGGTTCGTGAAAAACCCAGGTAAATATGTTTTTAATTTAATGTTCGACATATACCCAAACAGTTCTTCTTCAAAAGGAGTATTAAACAGGTTAATATCAAGCATAGCGCCAACGCGGGGCTGCAAATCACGCGAAGCTCTTTTTTTCTGGTAGTAAATTATTAATTCGGACTGTACAAACTCATTTCCTTTTATGTAATAATCTTCCAGGTAATTGTAGTAAAATGTATTTCTAAAATCAATGTTTACCCGGGGAATAATACCTCCCTGCATAGAACCTTCAGAAAAAGTTAAAGGAACATATATGTCAAAATTATATGATATCGCATTGTAATCAAGTTCGGGGTTCCAGTAAGTATTTTCAGGAGCAAAATAACTATTAAAATCACCATAATTAATTGCAAATTTTAATACAGGATAAAACCCTTTATAGGTAAATGATGTTGAGAAATAATGATGATCGTTTTTGTAAGCATAGCTTAAAACTGATTCTGCCGTACTTAACTTATTTTGTGATAAAAGCATTATTCCGGGATGTAAGTTGTTTAGTAATTCATCTGGATTTGATAGCGCTGAATTCACCTGTGTTTCTTCATAGTCAAAATAAAAAGGAACCCAGCTATGAAAGTTAAACACGTTTGCAAATTTTGAATATGATTTTACCGAATACTGATTCTGGGGAATTGATTTTTCAGAAACAGGGTTGTTTTCTTGTTCTGCTAATTTGTCAACAAAAACAGGTTTTATAATCTTTGTAGCTGGCACCTCCGCCCAAGAACCACGTTCTACAGGAATAGCAGCAAGCCTGCTCCCTTGCGAAGTATGTTCACTTACAATTAAAATATTCCTGTTCGGATTTATGCAAAAATCGGTTATCCCGTTTCGTGATGCTGATATCCTGTGGCTTTTATTGTTGTTTATATCAAAAATATTTACTTCGTTTTGTCCGTTTTCATCAGAGAGATAAAACAAACTGTTCTTGGCGGGTGTAATTCGTTGAATATCATTATTCCCTGCATTATAGAGTACTTCCCATAAATTATCTTCAATGTTGTATTTCGAAATCTGTTTTCCTTCCGGTGTATGTTCAATAACAAAAATATCTTTCCCGTCATCAGACCATTTTGGACGCTGAATAAAGTTGTCGGAAGGAATACGCTGAATAACAGTACCATTAAATGAACTTATAATTGTAAGGAAATATTCATTTTCGGGAGAAACTTCAACAACAACAATTTTGTTTGCATCTTCAGAAATAGCGGGACTAAAATAGCGGCCTTTTCTTACAGTCACTCGTTCTTTTTTAGTTGACATATTATACATCTTGATTGATGTAAATTCCCGATTCTGCCATCGTTTGTCAGGCTTATATTCCGCCCATACAATAAAGTTTTTTGAATACGAAAAATCATCAGAAATAAGTGTTCCGGGTTCGTGTATTATTTTTTCTTCGTCCGGATTAACAAACACAAATTGAGGGATATGTGAAAGGCCTGTTTTTAAAGCCAGAATATTCTTATCGTCAACATAAACCGGGTTTATATAGTTTTCGTAACCCTTTATTGTATAATTCTGAAAAAATTTAGGCTCAACAGTTTCATACATAAGATTTTCAATTGCCCAAACACTATCAAGGTAATTTATTGCTTCACAATACAGGTTTTTCTGGTTTTTTCCGGTTTGTTTTTTTACCCCTCTTGAAAACATGAATGGTGTTGGAAATAAAGTATATGAATTTTTTGCCACATGATTTTCAACAAGACTCCAGGATTTATTTCCATATTTTGTTCTGGCATAAGCTGTTAACAAATACCCGAATTCATATTGATTTGGAATATATGCATTGTAAGAGCCGAAGAGCATTTGGTCGAAAGTATATATTTTCTCGTCGCTTAATAAATGTGTTTTTATATTTTTTAAAAATAATGGAGAACGCCCACGTCCGTAGTTTCCAAGAGCTGTTTCAGTGCAAACGGCATCACCTTCATAAAACCACATAGGCAACTGTCCGGCAACCAGGCCTGTAAATTGTTCACCAAAAACAAGAGCTAAAACCCGGGTTATTCCCTGGTTTAATTTATCGAGCTGTACAACATGCCTGAGTTCGTGCAAGCACAAATGCTCCAGCCAGGGATCGGGCAATATATCCTGAGGTGGCGTTGTGTATAGTTCCATTCGTTTGGGTGCCCAGGCAACATATCCATTGGAACGTACCGTTTGATTATGGAGAATTACCGATATTTTTTTAGGTTGATGTTCTAACGATTTCCCTGCTTTTGTATAATAATACTCAAGAATATTTGCTATTCTCCCGGCATCTTCTGCAAACTCGCTTCCAAAAATTATTTGAAAATGCTCTGTTTTTATCTGTTTCCATTTAACATTTGCCGGATCTTGCCCCGTAGAATAAAACTGAGCTTTCAGCCTGACAGAAAAAAGCAGGAAAATCAGGATTAATGTAAAGATTGTGTTTTTTTTCACTTCTTAAATTATTGAATTACTATGGTTTTACTATAGAAAAAGTTCGTTGAAGAAATTCTGACAATATATACTCCATTTGAAATATTCCCTATTGGTAATTGTGTTTCCACCTGTTTTGATGAATTATTTAAGTCCCACCTGTTTAGAATTTGCCCATCTGTAGATACTATTTCAACTTTTATTTCCAATTCTTTAAATAAGTCTATTGATAAAAAGAGATAATCATGTGCAGGATTTGTAACTTTTATTTTTTTTACATACTCGTTCATATTCCCAATAATCAAAGGGTCTGCAACGGTATAGTGATATTCATTGCTGCTTATAACAATTGAGTCTGTAGAACTATATCCTGTTATTTTATAATAAACATCTGTGCCTGAGGGAAGCAAACTAATTGAGCCGCTGTAAATATTGCCTGATGCTGTCATTGTAATGCTGTTTGGATAATTTCCCGAAGCATGTCCCCAGAGAATTTTTAACGATTCAACCATTTCGGTTTTATCGGTTAATGTAGCATATATTGTAGTTGCATTTCCCGAATTTGGCGAAGCCGGGTTCGTATAAATATTACTTATATTTAAATCAGAACCCGATGATTGATCAATTTCTAATTCGAGGTAAACGGGTAAATGATCCGACATGTTGTAAAGAGCTAGAGCAACATCTGCCGGAACACTCGTGTTGGTTGAAGTATTAAATTGACTATCGAATGAGCTCCCATCCTGCCCAATCACCTTGTATGAGCCGGGAACATATCTTGCCTTTTGTGTCCCGTTCATAATATATTCCGAAGCCAATATAAAATCAAACCGATCGTCCATTCCTCCTGTAGAATAACATTCGCCGGATGTATGTGTTGATTGGGTATGATAAAACCTGTAATCATAATTGTTGTTCCAAGCACCAATCTGGTTTGCGGGATCATAAAATTTATATAACGAATTTGTCGGGTTAATTAACTCCTGAAAGGCTCCTTCTGTTGAAGTATATAAATTTAAATCTCCCATAAAAAGAAAATTCCCTCGTTGCCCAAGTCCTGTAAAATAATCCATTACAATATCTGCTTCTGTAGTTCTTTCCTGGATATCTTCTGAAGAACTTCCTGCTTTTAAGTGAGCTACCATACATGTTATAAAAACAGTATCGTTAATTGTTGATAAATCAGGAGAATTGTAATAAAACGTGTAAACATTAAAAATTTTTTCTGATGATATAGAAAAAATCAAGGGTACCTGATTTTTTAAAGTTAATTTATTGGAATTGTAAAATAGCGTGTTTGCAAGATAAATTTCCGGAAAATCAGTTCTTTTGTAATATGTAACACCATCCACATTTAATGCATTGTTTAATAAATACGTGGCATCGTCATCAACAGGGTAAGCATCCTCTCCATCCAGTTCGTTTACTGTAAATATATCGGGTTTAGAGGATGTAATTATTGTTTTCAGGTACCCGTTCTTTGCATCTACCGGGTTTGTTGAGCTTGTGCAATCGTAAACATTTTTCCCGTAATACAATAAATTGTAATGCATCACTTTTATGGTATCCTGAGTAAAAGCATGCGTTGTCATAAAAAAGACTAGCAATGTTGCCAACGAGAATTTCATTTTTAATCTTTTTACCATTGAATTTTTTATTAAAGCTTCGTTGCTTTATATCCCTGCGAAGTAAGAATTTCAACTATCTTGTCTCTGAAATCACCCTGAATAATAATCTCGTTATCTTTTATTGATCCTCCAACGGCGCATTTTGTTTTAAGAAGTTTGGCCAGTTCTTTTAAATCTTCTTCTGATCCGACAAATCCGTTAATAAGCGTGGCTTGTTTTCCCTTTTTTCGTGCCCTTACATCCATATATACTTTGAGTTTTTGTTTCGATGGATGAAGAGTTTCTTTTTCTTTATTTTCTTCGTTTGATTCGTATTTATAATCGGGATTTGTGCTATATACAATATCTTTCCTGTCTTTCCACTTATTTGCAGCCATAATCATCTGTTTTAAATTTCGTTATCAATTATTGTAATATAAAATTTTTCAGAATTTGGCTAAATTACTTATTTTCGAAGCAAATAATCAAAATTGTATATTCTTTTTGTTCTAAAAACAATAATTTTACCGAATTTCCATTATTAAAAGAATTTAATTTAGATTTGACTTTTTAATACAAAACACAAATAACAAGAATCAATGAAAAATTTTAAGCTTATTGATCAGATTACTGGATGGATTGTTTTTCTGATAGCATCAACAGTTTATTTGTTAACAATAGAACCAACAACCAGTTTTTGGGATTGTGGAGAGTTTATAGCAACCGCTTTTAAGCTTGAAGTCGGGCATCCCCCCGGGGCTCCCCTGTTTATGATTATTGCCCGGTTTTTCTCACTATTTGCAAGCGACGTTACCCAGGTTGCTAAAATGGTAAATACCATGTCGGCTCTTGCAAGTTCTTTTACAATCTTGTTCCTTTACTGGACCATAACTCATCTTGCTAAACGCTTAGTTTCTGAGACTTCAGAGCTGACTACCGGGCAAACAATTGCTATTATTGGCAGTGGATTAGTTGGTTCATTGGCTTATACTTTTTCTGATACATTCTGGTTCTCTGCTGTAGAAGGAGAAGTTTATGCTCTTTCATCGTTTTTTACAGCATTCGTGTTTTGGGCAATTTTAAAATGGGAAAATGTTGCAAACGAGAAATATGCTAACCGCTGGTTAGTCCTCATAGCCTATTTAATGGGATTGTCTATTGGTGTACATTTGCTTAATCTGTTAGCTATTCCCGCAATTGTTTTTGTTTATTATTTTAAAAAATATCCTGTTACACGGAAGGGTGTTATTGCCGCTTTGGTTATTTCTTTGGTTATTTTAGGAACTATCATGTATGTTATTATTCCCGGAGTAATAACTTTTGCTACATGGTTTGAACTCCTGTTTGTAAATGGATTCGGGTTACCTTTTAATTCGGGAGCGTTTTTTTATGCTGCTCTTCTTATTGGCCTTATCGTTTGGGGAATTTATTTTACACATAAAAAGAAAAAAGTTGTATTAAATACAATTATTTTAGGTTTTACAGTAATCCTTATAGGATATTCAAGTTTTACAATGATTGTAATCCGCTCGTTGGCCGACACTCCTATGGATGAAAACAATCCTGAAACAGTATTTAACTTACTTCATTATTTAAACCGTGAACAATATGGCGATCGCCCGCTTGTTAAAGGCCAGTACTACAGCGCCCCGGTTATTGACAGCAAAGAACCATATACTTACAGGCAAAAAGACGGGAAATATATAAAATCATATTCCTTAAACTCGATATATACATACGATCCTCGTTTTGTTACTATTTTTCCAAGAATGTACAGTCCTAAACAAGAGCATATTGACGAATACAATAAATGGGCTGATATCAAGGGAAAAAAAGTAACCGTAACAGGATATAACGGTGAGCCAGAAGTTCTTGTTTTACCAAGTTTTGGTGAAAATCTGAAGTACTTTTTCAAATACCAAATCGGGCACATGTATCTCCGCTACTTCATGTGGAATTTTTCTGGCCGGCAAAACGATATTCAAAGCCATGGCGAGATGCTGAATGGAAACTGGATTACCGGAATAAAAGCAATTGATAATACCCTGGTTGGTCCGCAAGATAACTTACCGGAAGGGTTAAAAAACCATAAATCAAGAAATGTATATTACATGCTTCCTTTTTTGCTTGGTTTGGCAGGATTTTATTTCCAGTTACGCCGTCATTTTAACGATTTTATTGTCGTTTTTCTGCTGTTTATTTTAACCGGGCTGGCAATTGTTGTTTACTTGAATCAATATCCTTTACAGCCTCGTGAACGTGATTATGCATATGCTGCTTCGTTTTATGCTTATGCAATCTGGATTGGACTTGGATTACTATCAATTTATAATTTCCTCAAGAAAAAAGTAAATGCAGTCGTTAGTGCAAGCCTTGCAACAATCTTTTGTTTAATCTTTGTTCCTGGAATAATGGCAAAAGAAAACTGGGATGATCACGACAGATCCGACAGGTATATTGCCCGTGATTATGCTGCAAATTATCTAAACTCATGTGCTCCCAATGCCATATTGTTTACAAATGGTGATAACGATACTTTTCCTCTTTGGTATGCCCAGGAAGTTGAAGGTATAAGAACCGATGTCCGTGTTGTGAATTTATCATTACTCAATACCGATTGGTATATCGACCAAATGAAGCGAAAAGCATACAATTCAGAACCGGTACCATTTGGAATGAATCATGAACAATACATAAATGGAGTACGAGATGTTATTTATATTAATGACAGAATAAAGGATTATGTAGATTTGAAAAAAGTAATTGATTTTGTTGCTGATGACGATAAAAGGACAAAATTACAAGTAGGAGCAGATGAATGGATTGACTATCTACCTACAAACAAACTTATACTTCCTGTAAATAAAGAAAAAGTATTATCAACCGGAATTGTTAAACAGAAAGATGCCGATCTCATTGTTCCCGAGATACCCTTCGTTCTTAACAAACAACGTATTACGAAAGCTGAATTGATGATTCTTGATTTATTGGCTACCAACAATTGGGAACGACCGGTTTATTTTGTATCAACCGGAGGCGATGGTGATGTTGGACTCGACGATTATCTTCAACTCGAAGGTTTTGCTTATAAACTGGTTCCTATAAAAACACCCGGCAAAGGATACCTGGATATTGGACGTATCGATTCTGAAATCATGTATAATAAGCTTATGAACGAGTTTAAATGGGGTAACATGAACAAAACCGGTATTTGGATGGATCATACTATTGTAAGAACTGTTTCTGTTATGCGAATACGTAATAATTTTAATCGTTTAGCCCAACAATTAATCCTTGAAAATAAAAATGACTCTGCATTAGCAGTTCTTGATCGTTGTGCTGAATTAACCCCACACAGGAACATTCCTTACGATTTATTTACTCTCGATATAATAGAATCATATTACAGGCTTGGAGCTAATGAAAAAGCAGATAAACTGGTTGAAGAATTTGCTAATATTACAGAGAAAGAATTAAATTATTATTTTTCTGTTCCCGAAAAATTTGCTGCTTCGCTCGATTATGAACAACGATTATCTGTTCATATTTTACAACGCCTTATTGAATATACCAAACATTTTGGACGTAAAGACCTGAGTGTAAAAATCGAAGCATCATTAAATAATTCATTTTCATTATTTCAAAACCAATAATGATAAAAAACTCATTAAATGTCCGAAACAATTCCTTTTCGGACATTTATTTTTTGTGTTTTATTAAATTTAGGAATATAACTAAGGAATTAAAGCTTTCGTACTTTTTTCTTTTTTTATTCAAATTATAATTTATACTTTTGCACGATGTAATTTTTTGAAGCTAAAGTGGACTATTTAAACAAATATAGCATTGCATATCAGGGTTTAAGCGAAGGATTACATGAATTTAATTTTGAAATTAAAGATACGTTCTTTGAGTATTTAGAGTACTCTGAAATTAGAAAAGGGAATCTCATTGCGCAGGTTAGATTAAATAAGTTATCTCAATTATTAGAGTTAACTATAGAAATAAGTGGGACAGTAGAAACAACCTGCGATCGTTGTCTTGAAGAATTTAATCTTCCGGTTTCATACTCGGGAAGATTATTTGTTAAATTTTCAGAATCGGAAGAAGATCTCGATGATGATGTAATTTGTATATCGCCTGAAGATAATGAAATAAACCTGGCCCATTATTTATACGAAAGTATTAATATAAGCATTCCCTTAAAAAGAGTTCATCCAGATGATAAAAACGGGAAATCACAATGCAATCCCGAAATGATAAAAAAAATAAAAGAACATCAAATAAATGCCCCAGCTGAGAAGGATGTTGATCCACGGTGGGACGAGTTAAAAAAATTAATGGAAAACAATAATAATTAGTAGAAATGGCACATCCAAAGAGAAAAACATCGAAAACAAGAAGAGACAAAAGAAGAACACATATTAAAGCAGAAGTTCCAACTATTGCTACATGTTCTAACTGTGGTGCTACACACCTTTATCACAGGGTTTGTCCAGAGTGTGGATATTACAAAGGACAATTAGCTGTTGAAAAAGAAGTTAAAGCATAATTTTTTGAAATAATTCTACTCGAATGAGAATTGGAATAGATATTATGGGCGGAGATTTTGCTCCTGAAGCTGCTGTTTTAGGAGCAATTTTAGCTCATAAGGAGCTTTCTGAAAATGAACGACTGGTACTTATTGGAGATCAGGAAAAAATCAGGGAAATTCTAAGGCGGGAAAATGTAAGCAGCGATAATTTCGATATCGTTCATACTTCTGAAGTTATTGAAATGAGCGACCATCCTGCAAAAGCTTTTTCGAAAAAACAAGATTCAAGCATAACAAAAGGATTTTATTTACTTGCTTCCGGAAACATTGATGGTTTTGCCAGCGCGGGTAATACAGGGGCAATGCTTGTTGGAGCAATGCAAGCTGTAAAATCTATTCCCGGGGTTATTCGCCCGGTAATTACCGCTGCAATACCAAAAACTGATGGTAGTTTTTCTATTCTCCTTGATGTTGGGCTAAATCCAGATGCTAAGCCGGATGTTCTTTACCAATACGCCATTTTAGGTTCAATGTATGCTGAAAACGTATATAACATTAAGAATCCTAAAGTAGCTCTCATGAATATTGGTTCTGAAGAAGAAAAAGGAAATCTTGTTGCAAAATCGGCGTTCGAACTCATGAAAGAATCATCAGATTTTAACTTTATAGGAAATGTTGAAGGAAACAACCTTTTCGATGAAAATAAAGCCGATGTGATTGTATGTGATGGGTTTGTGGGAAATATTATTCTTAAAGAAGCTGAAGCTTTTTACGCTCTTATAAAGAAAAGAAAAATTATCGACGAGTTTTTTGAAAAGTTTAATTTCGAAAATTATGGAGGCACTCCTGTTTTGGGAGTTAATAAAAATATAGTTATCGGGCATGGCATTTCTCGTGAAAAAGCCATAAAAAATATGATTCTGCATACCAAAGAAGTAGCAGAAGCAAGACTTTCCGATAAAATCAAGGAGGCTTTTAAATGACAAAATTACGAGCTAAAATAACTGGTATCGGAGCTTATGTTCCGGAATATATCCTTACAAATGAAGAACTGAGCAAAATGGTTGATACTACCGATGAATGGATTATGACCCGCATTGGTATAAGAGAAAGGCATATTATTAAAGAAAAAGGTGAAGGATCTTCTTTTGTTGGAACCCGGGCGGTTAATGAATTGCTTAGAAAAACAAATACTTCCCCCGAAGAAATCGATCTTCTTATTTGTGCAACCGTTACTCCCGACCACCAGTTTCCTGCAACCGCAAATATTATCAGCGATAAGGCGGGTATTAAAAATGCATTTAGTTTCGACCTGAATGCTGGTTGTTCAGGATTTTTATTTGCCTTGGCAACAGCATCGAAATATATCGAAACAGGTACTTGTAAAAAGGCAATTGTTGTGGGGGCTGAAAAAATGTCATCCATAGTTGATTACCAGGACAGAGCTACATGCCCTATTTTTGGTGATGGTGCCGGCGCTGTTCTTCTCGAACCTACAACCGAAGAGTATGGAATTATTGACTCCAAATTACAGGTTGATGGTGTTGGAAGAGTACATTTACACCAAAAAGCAGGAGGTTCAGTTGCTCCAGCTTCACACGATACCGTCGATGCCCGTCAACACTTTATTTACCAGGAAGGACAACCCGTTTTTAAATGGGCCGTATCGAAAATGGCCGATGTTTCTGTTGAAATGATGGAACGAAATGGAATTACTCCTGAAACATTATCCTGGCTTGTACCTCATCAGGCGAACATGCGAATTATCGAAGCAACAGCCAACCGTATGGGTATTAATAAAGATCAGGTAATGATAAACATTGAGAAATACGGTAATACAACTGCAGCTACTCTTCCTTTATGTTTATGGGAATGGGAATCTCAATTAAAAAAAGGAGATAATATTATTCTTGCTACATTTGGGGCCGGATTTACCTGGGGAGCTATGTATGTGAAATGGGGTTATGATGGTAAAAACGTGAAGAAATAATTAAAACCCATATAAATGCAAAATCCGAAGTCATTAGGCTTCGGATTTTTTATTAAAAATATCGGCTTAAAATAATTCTTTTAATTTTTTTGCAATCATATCTTCATTTAAATCATTGATACATTTAAAATGTTTTTTAGGACATTGCTTAAAGCCTATTTTAGTACAGGGACGGCATTTTAATCCTTTAATTTCAAATATTTCAGAATCAGGATGAGAGTTGTAAGGATACATTCCAAATTCGGGAACCGTGTTTCCCCAAACGGAAACAATTTTCTTATTAAACGCAGCAGCAATGTGCATTAGTCCCGTGTCGGGAGTTAAAATAACCCGGCATTGTTTTACAAGCGATGCCGATTGGTTGATATTAAATTTTCCACAAGCATTATACGCTTTTTCTCCTATTTCAAATTTTATATTTTCTGCTTCTTCCTTATTTTCCTGCCCGCCAAGAAAAATAACCGGTAATTCTGTTTTTTTACAAATAGAAATTATTTTTTCTCTGGTTAATCGTTTGGTATTATGAAATGCTCCTATAACAACAGCAATATACCCGTTTCTGAAAATTTCCGGGAAATTATTTAAATCAACTTCATCATTTCCCGGAATAAAATAATCAAGCCCCTGTTTATCATTTTTAATATCAAAAGCTTTTAGTGTTTCCAAATAGCGGTCAACAATATGAATATGGGGTAATTTGTTGATTTTAAAATTTACAAGCAACCATTTTCCCCAATTGAGCTTTTCAAACGAAAAGGATAACATTTTAAGGTTGTTTTTAACCCTTGAAGTACGCAGGTTGTGGTGTAAATCAATAATATAATCGAAATGTTCAAGTTTTAATTCCCGGATAGTTTCTGTAAAAGACTCTTTCAAAACATGAACTTTATCAATATTCGGATTACTTTCAAGAATCGATTTAAACTGTGGTTTTGTTAAATAATGAATTTCGGTATTTTCGAGCTGATTTTTTAAGTTTCGAACCACGGGCGTGGTTAAAACTATATCGCCTATTGAACTGAAGCGAAGAACTAAAAATTTGACCTTTTGCATGAATTGGTTGAACTGTTATTTAATTTTACTAAAAAACATGGTTAAAGCTAACCAATACTCATTATTGTTAGGGTTACTTTTCCAAAGCGATTTTGATCCATGTTCGCCCTGCCCGTTTTCGGGTGTAAATATCGTTTTAGAAGAAGACGGAACCGAGCCTAACATATCAACAATAAATGGATTTTCTCTTTTTGATGAGGCTACAAATACCGGTTTTTTAAAATCGGATAATTTTTCTTTTAGCAAAAACTGATCTGAAAAAAATTCACCGGGGCTAAATGCAACAACTGCTTTTACATCGGGGTTATCTTTTGCAATTAAAAGGCATAATGAAGCTGAAAAAGAACTTCCAAATAAAACAACCGGTTTTTTACTCCGTTCTTTGGCCCATTTTATTGAAGCCAAGATATCTTTTTCGGAACTTAAATAATCTGTTGAATACCCTTTCTGAACAGCAAGTAATGCTGTGTGGTTTTGTATATAATTAACCTCACCCCCCGAACGTAAATCAACTGCCAGGCAGTTATATCCGAATTTAATTATTTTTTGAGTAGTTTCTTTGTATTCTCCCCTGCTAAACCCCGCCTGATGAAACAGGAGAATATAGGGTTTTTGGGCATCAATTTCGTATAAGTCAGCAGTAATCAATAAACCATCTTCTGCCTGAATGGTGATTTTCTCCTGCGATTGAGTTTTCCAAACAATCAATACAGATATTATGGCAGCAAATAGTAATCTCATGTATTTGTTTACTTAAACAATTGATTCGGCAAGGATAATAACATTATTTCCTTTAACTTCGATAATTCCTCCGTTAATATTGAAAAACAACTCTGTATTCCCTTCAACAATTTTTACCCGCCCCTTTTCGAGAGTCGAAATAATGGGGGCATGATATTCAAGCACTTCAAACAGGCCTTTACTTCCGGGTACCTGTACCACGTTTACTTTGCCTGAATATACTTTTTTATCGGGTGTTATTATTTCCAGAAACATTTTAAATTGTCTAAACCATTAATAAGTACGAAGTTACTGCTGATTTATTTAGAATAAAATCTTCGAGATTTATTCTTATTCCTTTTTAATGTTTTTTTCTTGCCTGTTCAAGTAGTTTTTCTCCTTTTTCAATTGCCTGTTCAATTGTTCCAACAAGTTGAAATGCAGCTTCAGGATAATTATCAACTTTACCATCAAGAATCATTTGAAAGCCTTTAATTGTATCTTCAATTGAAACCAGTTCACCTTTTAGTCCCGTAAAAGCTTCGGCAACATGGAATGGTTGCGATAAGAACCGCTGAACCCTTCTGGCTCGATGAACAACCAGCTTATCGTCTTCCGAAAGCTCGTCCATACCCAAAATAGCAATAATATCCTGCAACTCTTTATACCGTTGTAATATTTCTTTAACCCGCTGAGCTGTTTTGTAGTGTTCGTCGCCAACTACTTCCGGGGTTAATATTCGTGACGTTGAATCAAGGGGATCAACTGCAGGATAAATACCAAGCTCGGAAATTTTCCTGCTTAACACGGTAGTTGCATCAAGGTGTGAAAATGTTGTGGCAGGAGCCGGGTCTGTTAAATCATCGGCAGGAACATAAACTGCCTGAACAGACGTGATAGAACCATGTTTCGTTGATGTAATCCGTTCCTGCATCATACCCATTTCTGTGGCAAGTGTTGGCTGATAACCTACCGCCGAAGGCATTCGTCCAAGTAAGGCTGACACTTCTGAGCCCGCCTGAGTAAATCTGAAAATATTATCTATAAAAAATAAGATGTCGTTTCCTTTTTCTGCATTTTTATCCCCATCGCGGAATGATTCTGCCAAAGTAAGTCCCGTTAAAGCAACGGTTGCCCTGGCACCGGGGGGTTCGTTCATCTGTCCAAAAACAAGGCTTGCCTGGGATTTTTTTAATTCTTCAGGATCAATTTTTGACAAATCCCAGCTTCCGGCTTTCATACTTTCTTCAAACTCCTTTCCATACTTAATAACACCGGATTCAATCATTTCGCGAAGCAAATCGTTTCCCTCACGTGTTCTTTCTCCAACACCTGCAAAAACAGTAAGTCCTGAATAAGCCTTGGCAATATTATTAATCATCTCCATGATTAACACGGTTTTTCCCACGCCAGCACCACCAAATAAACCAATTTTTCCACCCTTTGAGTAGGGTTCAATAAGATCAATAACTTTTATTCCGGTATATAGAACTTCCTTTTCTGTAGTTAAATTAACATATTCGGGAGGTTTATTGTGAATCTGGTATCCTCCTTTTTTATCAAGGCTTCCCAATCCATCAATTGCTTCACCGATAACATTTAGTAACCGGCCACGAACTTGTTCTCCTACAGGAACTTTTATTGGTGCCCCGGTAACAAATACATCCATTCCGCGCTGCAAACCATCAGTAGAATCCATCGCTATGCAACGAACCGTGTTTTCGCCAATATGCTGCTGGCATTCAATAATCAGGATGTTCCCATCGTTACGTTTTATTTCTAACGCATCGTGAATGTTTGGTAAATCGTTACCCGATTTTTCGAAACTTACATCTATAACCGGACCAATAACCTGTATAATCTGTCCTTTATTTTCTGACATAGGTGTGATTTTTGATATGATTATGAAGGTTTTCTACAAAATTAGTATAATAAAGTGATAAATTGGCTTTTTTTGTAACAACAATACGATCTTTTTAATAATTTCGTTTCTAAATTTTAAACATAACATCATACGAAACGGTTTACTAAAAGTTAAATTTAAATTTTATAAAAAATGAAAAAAATAATTTTAAAAATTTCTCTTGTGACATTATTTACTGTCGCATTATTTACAAGCCATACAAATGCCCAGCCTATTCATATTGGTGGTGGATTGGTAATCGGAACCAGTTATCCGCATTTCGGATTAAAAGTAAACGGAACTTATGGAATGGATTTTTTATTGAAAAACCTGAGTGGTTCGGCTGCTTTTACTTTCTTTATTCCATCAACACCTGTTTCCACAACCTATAGCAGATGGGCTATAGATATTGACGGGCATTACAAGTTTTACGAAATGAATAGTTTCGACTTTTATGCCATCGCCGGGATAAATATATCGAGTTATTCTTATAAATATGATGATATATTTGGTGATGTGGTAAAAGTGGGTGGAACTAAACCCGGATTAAATGCCGGTGCCGGCGCTATTTACAAGTTTAAAGAAAATATCAAAGGATTCGGTGAGTTTAAATATATTTTAGGAACCTACGACCAGGCTGAAATTACCTTTGGTGTTTTATTTGCTCTTTAATCTTATTATTCTAAAAATAAAGGGAATATCCTTCGCCGGATGTTCCCGTTTTTATTAATCAAATTATGAAAACACGTATTTTTAAATTCCTGTTTATAAGTATAATTTTGGGGTGTTCTTTTACTTCGCTTGCCCAGCCAATGACAATAGGAGGAGGGTTAATTCTGGAAACAGGCCGTCCGCCATTTGGTATTCAGGTAAAAGGAACTTACAATACTGATTTTATTTTTAAGAAATCGAGATTGTCGGCAGGTTTTGGGTTTATGTTCCCGCAAACAGTTAATTTTCGGGATTATAACCGTGTATTTTTAAATATTGATGCCAATTATGATTTTTATTCTGTGGAGGGATTTAATTTCTATGCTTTGGCAGGAATCAATTTTACTTATTACAACAGCACCGTTTCAAAAGGATTATTGCCCGGGCTGACAGCCGGAGGCGGGGTATATTACAATTTCGGGGATAAGATGAAAGCTTACAGCGAAATGAAAAATACTTTTTTTGGATATGGCGAAGCCGCGTTAACTTTTGGAGTGTTGTTTAACTTGTAAATTTATTACATCTTTGAAGGGGTATTTTTACCCCTTTTTTAATTTCACAATTTCAATCTCGCTATGAAAAAATTTGTTCTTCTTTTATTGCTTTTTCTGTCGGTTACTTCATTATGGAATGCCAAAGCGCAGCTTACAAAAATCGGTGGAGGCATTGTATTAGCCACCGGGGGCAGATATCTGTTTAATGATTTTGAATATTTTAACAAATCCTTTGGGTTTAATATCCGTTCTGAATTTGATATCAATAAAAAACTGAAAATTGTTCCCGATTTTCAGCTTTTTTTACCCAATAAATTTGAATATCCCAATGGAGGAGAGTCGAAAACGACTTTGCTTGCACTTAATATAAATGCAAATTATATATTAAATCCCAAAAAAGATTTCAATTTTTACCTGTTGGGAGGTTTACATCTTGGCGGCTGGAATATAAAAGACAGTCATGAAGAAGCCGGAGGAGAAATTGTTGATTTTAATGAATTTAAATTTGATTACGGGGTTAATGCCGGCGGGGGATTTAAATTTAACATTAACTACAGGCTCATCTTTTTTGCCGAAGTAAAATATACAATTGCAAAAACAGGACAAATGGTATTTTCTCCCGGATTAATCTATGATATTTAGAATTTGTTATTTCTTTCTTTGAATAAGTGTTTCAGCCAAATTTATCAGTTCCGTTTTTCTTTCAGAAGCGATACTTACTTCATTTAAATACGCCATGGCTTTTTGATGAAATTCCTGAATTTTTTGTTGAGTAATCTCTTTAATAGTAAGCTTATTGTAAATTAAAGTAATGGTATTTATTTTCTCTTCTCGAGATTTTGTTTTATCATTTAGTAAAACTTCCATTTGTTTTCTGTCTAATTCGTTTGCCAGCTCTTTTGCTTTAATCAGCAAAAAAGTTTTTTTATTTGCCACAATATCTCCTCCTATTTCTTTTCCAAAAACACGTGAGTCTCCATAAACATCGAGCAAATCATCCTGTAGCTGAAAAGCAAGTCCAATGTATTTCCCAAACTCATACAATAAATTGGTATCTGTATCACTTGCTCCTCCAATTATAGCTCCAATTTTTAGAGCCGCCGCAAGAAGAACAGATGTTTTTAACTCAATCATTCTGATATATTCTGTTTCAGAAACATGATTCCGGGTTTCAAATTCCATGTCATACTGTTGGCCTTCGCATACTTCAAGTGCCGTATTGTTAAATACAGTAAGAATTTGGTGAAGTTTTGCGGATTTACAATTCAGTAAAAAATCGTATGCTTTAATAAACATCGCATCCCCGGAAAGAATCGCTGTATTCTCATTCCACTTTTTATGTACCGTCGGGTTTCCTCTCCGGACATCTGCTTTATCCATGATATCGTCGTGAAGCAAGGTAAAATTGTGAAAAATTTCCAGCCCGATAGCTGCATCAACAGCCTGGTCAATATCGTCTGAAAATAAATTGCATGACAACAATACCAAAACCGGGCGAATTCTTTTGCCTCCAACGGAAAGTGTATATGTAATCGGGGCGTAAAGAGAAAACGGTTCTCTCCCGATTTCGCTTTTTGCAATTGAATGATTGACCTTTTCCTGAAGTTCTTTAATGTGATACATGTTTTTTTTATTTCATCAAAAATAGAAATCTATCTGCATTTATCAAATAGAAAAGAATACGAATGTTTGTTTAATGATTAGCAAATATTAATTTCATACTATGATTTTTGTTTGATTTTTATAGATTTGTATCACATTTAAAATTCCAAAAAATGAAATACAGCATTATTGATTTTTTAACACTGGTAGGTGCTTTAGGGTTTTTCCTGTACGGGATGAAAGTAATGAGCGAAGCCCTGCAAAAGGTTGCCGGTGATAAAATGAGAACAATACTGGCAAAAATGACTTCTAATCCGGTAAAAGGAGTATTAACCGGGGTGTTAATTACCGGTATTATTCAATCTTCATCAGCTACCACGGTAATGGTTGTAAGCTTTGTAAATGCCGGCCTTCTTAACCTTATTGAATCAATTGGTGTTATCATGGGGGCAAATATCGGAACAACAGTAACTGCCTGGCTCATTTCATTATTAGGATTCAAGATAAATATCAGTATAATTTCTCTTCCCTTAATCGGTATAGGATTTCCATTGCTTTTTTCGAAAAAGAATAAACGCAGATTCTGGGGCGAATTTATTATTGGTTTTGCAATGCTTTTTTTAGGATTAGATTTTTTAAAAGGTTCTGTTCCCGACATAAAAAGTCACCCCGAAATATTCTCGTTTTTAGCAAATTATACTTCACATGGAGTTTGGTCATTTTTACTTTTCTTAGGTATTGGTACCGTGTTAACGATGATTATTCAATCATCAAGTGCTACTATGGCACTAACCCTTGTTATGTGTAATAATGGCTGGATTTCATTTGATATTGCTGCTGCAATGGTTTTGGGAGAAAATATTGGAACTACCATTACAGCAAACCTCGCTGCTGCTGTTGCCAATGTTTCTGCAAAGCGGGCAGCCAGAGCTCACTTAATATTTAATTTGCTTGGTGTATTTTGGGTTTCGTTTTTCTTCCCTTTTTTCTTAAAATTAATCGCTGCATTTCTTATAAAATCAGGGGGGAATTCTCCCTTTGAAGACCCTCATGCCATTCCGGTCGCCTTGTCCATTTTTCACACCGGATTTAATATTACAAACACCTTGATTTTTATCTGGTTTACTAAATTTATTGCATTAATAGTTACCAAAATAGTACCCCAGGGAGAAGATACCGAAGAATACAGGTTGCAATATATTCAATCAGGTTTACTTTCAACATCAGAATTATCTATACATCAGGCTAAAAAAGAAATCCTCGTTTATGCAAAGCGGGTAGAGAAAATGTTTGGAATGGTTGAAGAAATGTTTAACGAAACGAATGAGAAGAAATTTTATAAACTCTATGATAAGATTGAAAAATATGAAGGAATAAGTGATCGAATGGAGGTTGAAATTGCAAGTTACCTGACAAAAATTTCGGAAGGAGAATTAAGTCATTTAGGTTCGAAACGAATAAAAGCCCAGTTAACAATTGTTTCGGAGCTTGAAAGTGTTGCCGATTGTTGTTATAACCTTGCAAAAACGCTGCTTCGTAAAAAAGACGGTAAAATCTGGTTTGATCAAAACCTAAGGGAAAATATTCAGAAAATGATGAGCCTCGTTTCTGAATCAATCCTTGAGATGCAAAAAAATCTCGATCACGGTTATACAAAGATCAATATCGAACATGCAAATGTACTTGAAAGTAAGATTAACAATTATAGAGACCGTTTAAAAAAGGATCATTTACAGGGAATTGAAAAACAAGAATACAGTTATAAAACCGGGGTTATTTACAGCGATTTGTTCTCGGAATGTGAAAAATGTGCCGATTATGTAATCAATGTTTCGGAAGCTGTCGAAGAAATTAATAAAGACTAAGAATAACGGGGATTAAAATTTAATCCCCATTATCATCATATCGTCAAGCTGAGGCCTTGAACCCTGCCATGCCTCCATTGTTGATTCAAGTATTTCTTTTTGCCTGCTCATTGGTTTATCTGATATTTTTAGCAATAACTCTCTAAAAGGCTTTTGCCTGAATTTTAGTCCTTCGGTTCCTCCAAACTGATCAATATAACCATCGGTAAATAAATAAAGAATATCATTTTGTTGAAGTAAAAACGCTTTGTCGGTAAAATCTTTGTCAACCTTAACAGCATGAATACCTATAGGCATTTTATCCGGTTTTAATTCATGTATTTCGTTGTTCCTGATAATTAAAGCAGGATTATAAGCCCCGGCATACTGAAGATTTAATGTATCTCTGTCGATAATACACAATGCAATATCCATTCCGTCTTTTGATCCCAGTATTCCATATTCCTGATGAAGAGCATTAATAATATTCTCGCGCAATTGATTTAAAACCCGAGAAGCTTCAATCACTTCATTTTTATTCACTATTTCGTTTAAGAAAGCCACTCCCAGCATACTCATAAATGCCCCGGGAACCCCATGCCCGGTACAATCAGAAACAGCTACAATAAGTTTATTGTTTTTTTCTGAAATCCAGTAAAAATCCCCGCTAACAATGTTCTTGGGTTTCATAAACACAAAATGTTCGGGAATTACCTTTTGCATAAATTTTTCCTGAGGCATCAATGCCGTTTGGATTCTTTTTGCATACTCGATACTGTCGGTAATAATTGTATTTTGTTGGGCAATTTGGTCGCGTTGTTTGGTGGCTAAATCCCGTTGTGCTTCTATTTCGTCACGTTGATTTTCAATTTCGGTTTTTTGCCGGGTCAGGATTTTATTTGTTTGTTTTTTGCGCTGAAGATTTTTAAAAATAATATACGCAAGCAACATCATAAAAAGAAATCCAAAAACAAAAACCCATGTAAATATTTTCTGCTTCTGCAAACGTGCTTTTTGTTCCAAATCTTTTTGCCTCTGCTCGTATTCTTTAATTCTTTGCTCTTTATCAAAGTTGTACTGCAACTCAAGTTCATTAATTTTCTGGTTGTTTAAACTGTCTTTCAGGTTGATATATAATTTATAATAATTCAGTGCATGGGTTTTATTATTTTGTTTTTCGTAAAATCCGGAGAGCGCGAGATAACTTTCTTTAATCTCCTCTTTAGTGTTTTGATTTTGGGCAAAAACAAGGCTGTTTTTTAATTGTTTTTCCGCATCCGTCATTTTCCCTTCAAACAACGCAATCATTCCCAAATGTCTTAAAATGGACGATTTTTCGGTAACATCATTTAAAGAATCTTTAAGCTTATATGAACCAGAGAGATATTGTTTGGCTTTATCATATTCCCCCGACTGGAAATAAATTTTCCCTAATGTACTCAATGAGTTTGCATATCCCTGCCAGTTTTTTGATTCTAAATTAATCTGTAAAACCTGTTCGCTAAATTCTATTGCTTTAATATTATCGCCCTTTTCATAATAAATATCCCCTGTTTCTTTTAGGCAAAGGGTTACTCCTGTATTAACTCCTTGTTGAAATGCTATTTTCTGATAAATTTCCAGCGATTGGTTCACATATGTAAGTGCTTTGGGATAATTTTTCATCATTCTGAATAAACGGGCAATATTTAATGCCGACCAGGCTATTCCTTCATCATTTTTAACTCCTTCGAAAAGTTCAATAGCATCCAAATGAAGGTTAATTGCTTTATCGTAATTTCCGTATAGCCTGAAAATACTCCCCAAATTTGTAAGTGTTCGTGCAATTTCAATGGTATTATCGAGTTCCCGGTTTATAAGTAAGGCTTGTTCATACAAGTCAAGGGCTTCTTTATATTTACCCATTAACTGCAATGTATTTCCTATCCGGTTTAAAGATGATGCTTCGCCTTCTTTTAGATTTCCTTCCCGACTATATTCCAGCGATTTATTAAAATGCAACAATGCATTTTCATAGTCGTTTTGTGAATAATATAAAAATCCCAGGGAGAACTCTGCTTTCTGAAGAAGTTCATAATTATTGGTTTTTTGAGATAATTCGAGAGCTTCGGTACTCTGTTTTAAAGAAATTTCAGGGTTAACATTCCTGTTTTGATCCGATAAATCAAGAAGTTTGAATACTCTTTCTTTGATACCATTTTTTGATACCCCGGTTAATAAAGTATCCTGCTGATTATTTGTTGAAAATGCCTGCCCTGACAAAAAAAGAAACAGGAGTAAAAGAAAAAATCTGTTCATGGATTTATTTTTTTATAAAAGTAAAATACTTTTAGTTACATATCAATTTAAGGTTGAATATTTATTGGCTGTAATTTTCCAATAATTTATTTTACGAAAGAATTATGGTTTTATTTCCTCTTTATGATAAACATCAAGGGCAACCAACATGGCAATAAAACCCCACACGGGGACAGAGGCCTTATCGGTATCGAGAAAATTATTCAGGAAGCCGTGTATAAAATAAGTTGATAAACCAAGCATAATATATAATGCCAGGTGTTTAATATCTTTCGAATTTGTTTGATGATAAACACGATATCCGGTATAAAATATCATAAATACAATAAACAATACCGATAGGAGTCCATTAACCCCCGATTCTGCCAATGGCCCAAGATATTCACTGTGTGCATTTCCCAAATCTCCAAAATCGGTACTAATAATTGTCTTATCGTACGAAAACTGGAATGGTGCATATTGAAACATGTATGTTCCCGGGCCCCATCCCCAAAAAGGTTTTTCATGAAACATCCGCAAGGCACATTTCCACCTGTTTAATCGTTCAAGGTTCGATGCGTCGGATGTAATATTTGTAATAGATTCAATATGTTCCGAAAACTTACCTGATGATTCTGACTCGTTCTTTTCGAGACTCCGAAGCAGAGATGTATAAGTCACAAACAATACACCAACAATTGCAATACCTGATAAAATGATGGTTCTAAAGCGAAGTTTAAGTTTAATAATAACCCATAATCCTATACCGGCAAACAAACTTAACCACGCTGCCCGTGTATATGAAAATACTATTGCAAGAATAAATACCAAAAACACGATTCCGGTAACGATGCTCTTTAGTAAATCGTTATTCTTTTTAACCAAAAAATAATATAAGGGGAATAAAAACATTACCAACATAGCTCCGTACGAAGTATGATCGCTAAAAAACGGCCACACTACCCAGTTTGAAGCTCTCTGGTTGTTGAATCCATAGCCCGACAATCGATAATTGGTGTATGCTATAACCAGGATTAACCCGACAGCATAAAGCCAGATAAACCGTTCAATATTTTTTTTGTCTTTAAACAGTTGCGTTGCCAAAAAATACATTCCTGCAACAAACCAAAGCCGGGAAAGAAAGAACTTGAACGAAACAACCGGCATGGTACTGGTCAGGCTTGTCAAAAAAATCCAGAAAAGATTTATATAAATTGCTATACTAACAGGATGCAAAAGAATTTTCCTGTCGAATTTTCCATCAAGAAGAAGTTTGAAAATAAACAGAATTAAAATTCCAAAAAGCAGAGGTTCGGTGGGTAAAGAAAGGTTAACAGGAATTCCGGGGATAAAATCCCTGAGTTGTATTGAAAGCGGGGTAAAAAATACTACCGCGAGTAAAATCTTATCAAGAGCAATAAATGATGCAAAAATAAACAGCAGAATTACCGGCAAAAAAGCAATATAATAAATATCATGAACAATAAAACCAATGTTTATTGCTATAAAGAGCAGGGAAATTAAATAAAAACAGACTTTGTTTTTAGTCGTAAGCAAAGCCGGATAATTTAAGATTTAAAAAGATCTTTGTACCGTTCAAAAAACAGCATAAGCAATACTGCAAAAACAAATGCCGATAGTGTTGATACAGCGCAAATAACCCAACGAACAGGATACGATTTCTTCTCGGCGGCATAAGCATTTGCAACAATAAATTTTCTTGGTAAATCCTGGGTTGCATTCACTTCGGCCTCAACCAGTTTCGATTTCATCTCGCTTAATCGTTTATTCTCATTCACGAGTTGTTCTGTTAATGAGATGTATCGGGGATCTGTTTTGGAGATGTTTTTAACAGATTCTTCAATTTGATTTATTTCGGATTTCAGTTTATTGTACTGGTTTTCAACCATCGTATAAATCTCGGCAGCAACATTTTGTTGCATTTTATTTAAACTCGAGTCAAGCAGCGAAGCTATTTCATTCGCAATGTTTGCAGCCATTTGCGCATCGGTATCCATAACTTCAATCTGAATAGCCATGTATTCTGTTCGCCTGAAACGAATATTTTTCGAAAATTCATCGTGCAATTTTGTCATTGGATAACTTCCTTTTGAATCAATTTTATAATGATTTAAAAGGTCAAACTTATCAATGATTTTAAATCGAATTTCTTCGGAATATAGGGTTTGAATTAATTGCTCTGTTGCTTCCTCATCACCAAAATTCATGATATGATCATCCGGATCAATCAACTCGCTTGTACTTAATGCGTGAGATGCGGAAACCTGGGTTTTTGGAAACAGAATAACCGACGATTTGAATTTGGGAGTAATCATATACGAAACTACTACCGAAGCAATAGCAGCAATCAATGTAACTGCTATAATTGGCCATTTGTGTTTAAAAATAAACCGGATGATATCCATAGAATTAAAATTATAATTTTGCTGCATGATACCTTTTTTTTCTTAATGCCATAGAAAATTTTAAACTTTAAAGGCATTCTGAGAATACCCTGTTTTAAATCTCTTCTATTTCAATATATTTTTTTCTGCCAAAAGTCAAATAATACAAATAAACCAAACTCAGGGGCAAAACAACATACAATACTTCAACCAGTTCGATTTTGAAAACAACCCTGGCTATAAAATAAATAATAACAACAATGTACAAGACTGGCATTAACCAGCGGTTTGCTTTAAATCCACGAATTTCAATGGTTTTTGATTTCTCTTCTTTTAACTCTGTTTCCAGCACGGGACTACTACACCAGTCAACCTTTAATACTATTTCGTGTTTCCCCGGTTCAAGTTCAAGTTCTTTTATCTCTCCGTTTGAAATGGTATCTTTTTTTTCGCCATCAATAAAAATATTGAATTTACGGGCTCGATTAGCCCATTCTTTTTTGCGTGAAAGAATAATTTTTGCCATTGTTTATTTTGCTTTTATTAAATAATAGTTCTTTTTTCCTTTTTGTACAAGAATATATTTGTTGTTTAGTAAACGGTCATTACCAACGGTTATTTCTTCGCTTTCGATTTTTTCCTTATTCATACTTACCCCGCCACCCTGTATCGTTCTGCGAAGTTCTCCTTTCGAAGGAAAAACCTGTGTTTCAAGAGCCAGTAAATCCAACACATTAATTCCGGATTCGATTTTTGATTTATCTATTTCGAACATCGGGACACCTTCGAATACCGACAAAAATGTTTTTTCATCGAGATTTTGTAATTCTTCTGTTGTTGATTTGCCAAAAAGAATATTCGAAGCTACAACAGCAGTATTGTAATCAGCTTCGGAGTGAACCATAATCGTTAGTTCCTTAGCCAGGCGTTGTTGCAACGATCTCAGGTGTGGTGCTTCACGATGTTTTTCAATCAAACCTGCAATTTCTTCTTTAGAAAGCATGGTAAAGATCCTGATGTATTTTTCTGCATCCTCATCGGACACATTTAGCCAAAATTGGAAAAACTTATACGGAGATGTTAATTCCGGATCGAGCCATACATTTCCTTCTTCTGTTTTTCCAAACTTATTCCCATCAGCTTTGGTAATAAGAGGACAAGTAAGCGCGAAAGCTTCACCCCCGGTTTTTCTGCGAATTAATTCTGTTCCGGTGGTAATATTTCCCCACTGATCGGATCCTCCCATTTGCAATTTGCAGTTCTTTGTTTTGTACAAATGATAAAAATCGGTACCCTGAACCAGCTGATACGAAAATTCGGTAAACGACATTCCTGTACCAGATTCGTCACCAATTCGTTTTTTAACAGAATCTTTAGCCATCATGTAATTTACAGTAATATGCTTTCCAATATCACGAATAAACTCAAGAAAAGAATAGTCTTTCATCCAGTCGTAATTATTTACCATTTCGGCACCGTTTGGTAAATTCGAGTTAAAGTCCAGAAGTTTCTCGAGTTGTTTTTTCAAGCAATCCTGATTATAACGTAAAGTGGTTTCGTCAAGCAGGTTTCGTTCCTGGGATTTTCCCGAAGGATCGCCAATCATACCCGTTGCACCACCGACTAAAACCAATGGTTTATGACCCGCAGCCTGGAAATGCTTTAACATCATTACACTTACTAAATGTCCAATATGTAATGAATTGGCTGTCGGGTCAATTCCAACATATGCCGCGGTCATTTCTTTTTTTAACTGTTCTTCTGTTCCGGGCATGATATCGTGCAACATGCCTCTCCACTTTAACTCTTCAACAAAATTCATATTATCAATTAATTTTTATCTGCTTAAATTAACAATTGCCTAAATTTTAAAGTGTCTAAAGTGCCTAAAAATAATTTCAAATTTAGGCACTTAAAACTTTAGTTCACTTTAAGTATTTCTATAATTATATTTTTGCTAACGCATGATCTAAGTCGGCAATAATATCTTCAACGTTTTCGATACCTACCGCATAACGAATTAATCCGTCTGTAATATCAGCCTGTAATCTTGCTTCTTTTGGCAAACCTGCATGTGTCATAGAAGCGGGATGCTGAATTAATGATTCAACACCACCTAACGAAACTGCCAGTAAAGCTAAATGAACATTATTCATTAAAGTTACACCGGCGTCGTAACCTCCTTTAAGTTCAAAGCTTATCATTGCTCCCGGGCCTTTCATTTGTTCTTTTGCTAACTGATATTGTTGGAATGATTTTAATCCCGGGTATTTTACCCAGGCTACTTTTGGATGTTTTTCGAGATATTCGGCAACTTTCATTGAATTTTCCTGGGCACGGTCAATTCGTAAACTCAATGTTTTAACACCCCGTATTACCATATATGCCTGATGTGGATCCATGTTTCCACCCATGTAAACCATGGTCTTGCGAAGTTTCTGATAAATTGCAGTATCTTTAGCAACCAACGCTCCACCAACAATATCGGCATGTCCGTTAATAAATTTGGTTAATGAATGTAAAGCTACATCAGCACCTAAATCTAAAGGTTTTTGTAAATAAGGGCTACAAAACGTATTGTCAACAACAACAATAATTCCATGTTTATGTGCAATTTCAGAAGCTTTCTTAATATCTGTTAATGCAATTGTAGGATTTGCCGGAGTTTCAAGGTATAACAATTTTGTATTCGGGCGAATAGCATCTTCAATCTCTTTTAAATTGGATGAATCAACAAAGGTTGACTGAACACCAAATTTTGCAAAATGACTTTCTAATACACCACGACTTGGCCCGTAAACCGCACTTGTACATACAATGTGTTCGCCCTGTCCTAAAAAAGCCATGTAAACGGTGGTTACAGCTGCCATACCTGATGATAAGGCAATTCCTCCGCAGCCGTTTTCAAGCTCGGCCAATTTATTTTCTAAAGCTTCTATTGTCGGATTTCCTATACGGGTATAAATAAATCCTTTTTCTTTACCTGCAAATAAATCTGCCCCATGTTGAGCATTGCGAAAAGCAAATGTTGATGTTTGGTATATTGGTGTTACAGCACTCCCAAATTCGTCGTGAAAATCGCCTGCATGAATTAATTTTGAATTGAATCCTAAGTTTTTTGTGTCCATGTTGTTAATTTATTATTGATTATTTACTTGTTTTTCTTTCTTTTGTTTCAAGTCTATTTTTTCCCGAATCTTTTCAAATTTTAAATAAGGAAAAATTACCGGGGCAAACCCAGACAATGGTTTATATAAAAATGATTCTTGTTTTGTTTCTTCAGACATGAAATTATATTTATTGTTCATTTTATTAAACAATACCAATACAATGCTTATAATAAAAGCCATTTTAACAATCGAGAATAAAACACCCAAAATACGATTTATCGTACCTAAAGTGCCTTCTTCGATTAGTTTGTTAAAATAGCGGGCTGTAAGCTGAATTACAATAACAATAATCACAAATGTAATAGCAAAAGCTATAACAGGCAGGTATTGATTTGAATAATCGAATTTTTCGGTAATAAAATCAGCGGTAAAATCAGAAAAATATATAGCCCCTAAAATTCCTAAGAGTAAAGCTGCCAATGTTGCCAATTGAATAATAAAGCCTTTCGTAAATCCCCTGTATATACTCCACAAAAACAAAATACCAAAAATAATATCCAGCGTATTCATAATTAACAAATTCCTTTTTAAGAATTTGTAAAAGTAATAAAAAAGATTCTGTTTATTATTACTCCTGTAAAATACATAACCGGATTCAAAATGGTACCTGTTTCATGCATTCTGTGTTATTTTGAATGTTAAGGCAATTCCATTAACCGTTTCAAAATATGCCCGTTGAATCTTGGAAGCTTTTAAGGCCTAACCGGTTCTAAACCCTGCCAGGTTTTGCAGAAAACCAGATGCAAAATTCTTACACAAATAATGAGAATCTAATTTTTGTATTTTGCAGATAAAATTAAAATCTCTACTTTTGTGGCGAAACATCAGCCTCATACCAGCCTGCCGGATTACCCGGCAAAAGCATTCAGGCAGGGTTCTGTGAGCAAAAGCAGGTGATTTCTGGTGGAATTGATTATTTAAATTAATAGCTGTTCTTTGTATATGGCCCCATAGTTCAATGGATAGAACGGAAGTTTCCTAAACTTTAAATCCAGGTTCGATTCCTGGTGGGGCTACTAAATTTTTTAATAATTCTTCATCTGAATTTTAATCCATCACTTTAAAATCTCACCGTACCTAACCTCTTACCCGCAAAAAACACTCGTTTATAACTTAGAAATTAAATATTTAACCAACAATTCTTACTGATTTTGGTTATATTTGAAAATTAAGTATCGTTTGTTAATGAATCTCACTACAGAAAACATATTATTAATTGGTTCAATCCTCTTGTTTATTTCTCTGTTTGCAGGGAAAACATCATATAAATTCGGCGTTCCTGTTTTAATTCTGTTCATTTCTATCGGGATGCTGGCTGGTTCTGACGGTATTGGAGGTATTATTTTTGACAATCCTAAAACAACTCAATTTATTGGAATTGTTGCATTAAATTTTATTCTTTTTTCCGGCGGACTGGATACCGACTGGAATTCAATAAAACCAATTGTCTGGCAGGGAATTACTCTTTCAACTTTAGGTGTAATGTTAACTGCTTTTTCTGTTGGTTTTTTTGTATGGGCAATTACCGATTTTACACTTTTTGAAGGTTTATTGCTGGGGTCTATTGTTTCTTCAACCGACTCCGCGGCAGTATTTTCAATTCTTCGTTCAAAAAAACTTGCCCTGAAAGGAAACCTCCGCCCAACACTTGAACTGGAAAGCGGAAGCAACGACCCGATGGCATATATTTTAACAATTGTATTTACCGGTTTGGTAATTAACCAGGACTCTGGCCTGACTACTATTATTCCAATGTTTCTCAGACAATTATTATTAGGGACACTACTGGGTTTTGTATTTGGAAAAATAGGAGCATTTGTAATTAATAAAATTAAACTCGATTATGAAGGTTTGTATATTGTATTGGTCATTGCACTCATGTTTTTCAGCTTCTCGGCAACAGATTTTATCGGGGGTAACGGTTTCCTTGCTGTTTACCTGTGTGCTATATATTTGGGTAACCAGGAGCTGATTCACAAAAAGAAAATATTAAAATCGTTCGACAGTTTTGCCTGGTTAATGCAAATTATATTATTTCTCACCCTGGGACTTCTTGTTTTTCCAGGCCAGATTATTCCGGTTATGGGCATAGGTTTAATCATATCGTTATTTCTTATTGTAATTGCCAGGCCATTAAGTGTTTTTATTTCATTAATTCCGTTTAAAGTAAAAATCCGTGGCAAATTATTTATATCGTGGGTTGGATTACGGGGGGCTGTGCCAATTGTTTTTGCAACCTATCCCCTGCTTGCCGGGGCGGGAAAAGCAAATATGATTTTTAATCTTGTTTTTTTTATATCGATTACTTCCGTCTTAATACAGGGAACAACCCTGCCAACAATTGCAAAATGGTTACATCTTACATTACCTCTCAAACTAAAACAACGAACACTTGCCGACCTGGAACTTTCGGATAGTTTAAAATCCCTGCTTACAGAAATAGTAATTCCCGAAACCAGCCCGCTAATTGGCCGGCAGATTGTGCAACTGGGATTACCAAAAACCACGTTAATCTCGTTTATTTTACGTAACAATAAATACATAACCCCAACAGGCTCAACCACCCTGACCGGCAACGACAAGCTCTTTGTGTTATCTGAAAATAAAGATTCGTTAAGCAAAGTGTTTGAATGCCTCGAGATAAAAAATACTCTGTTTCCTGTTGATGATCCTGCCTGAATTGGGAAATACTCGCCACAAACAAATAAAAATAGTTTTGACACAAATTTTTAAATAATAACTTTGTAATAAATCAAAGTATAACTTCCCTTGAAAAAAATACTAATTAGTGCCATACTTATTCTTTTTTCCACATGTTTATTCTCACAGAACAATAAGCAGAGAATTTTTTCCACAAATGAAATTTATTTTTATGGTTACGATTTCAGCCATTTTAAATTAGCAGAAGCAAAAAGACTAAATGATGGTTACCAAGTGAAAAGTTTTTTTGTTCCTTGGGTAGGATATATGGATGCGAATTTCCCTCACTCGGAGATTTCTGATAAAATGGGTATAAGTTTAATACCTCGGTATGATGTAACTATCAAATTAAACGAATTAGTAAATGCATCAAATGTTGTAACAATTTTTGAACACTTAATTAATCAAGATATTATTTTTGATGCAATTAAGAATTACGAACTTCAGGAACAATCAGGGATTGGTTTTGTTGCTATTATCGAATGCTTTTACAAAGCAACTGAAACTGCATCTGTATATTATGTTTTCTTTGATATTTCAACAAGAGAAATACTGGATAGTTATCGATTTACATCCACTAAAACAGGAGGCCTCGGATTAACATCATTTTGGGGTAAAAATCTGGAAGCAAATTTTAAAAAGTATATTAATAAGTACTACTTATCAAAGAAACGTGCCAACAAATAAAAATTAGAACAAATATAGTTATAACTCATCTAATATGAATTTGCCATTCTAAACCTGAATTACTTTTTATTCAGTACAATCCGAATGCTTGTTCCTTTATTCATTTCGGAGTGATTTACAAAAATTTTCCCGTTGTGATACGATTCAATAATTCGTTCCGACAAGCTTAAACCCAATCCCCACCCGCGTTCTTTTGTAGTATAGCCGGGCTGAAAAATGGTTCTGTATTTCGATTTGGGTATTCCTTTGCCTTCATCGTTAAAATCGATAAACAAAAACTGAACCCTGTCGTCAAGATTTATTGTAATTTTGCCTGCTCCCCCCATGGAATCGATGGCATTTTTACAAATATTTTCGATTACCCACTCGAATAAGTGGGTATTCAGCGGAACCAGAACCTGGTCGTTTTCAGAAAAATTAAATTCAAATTTTATTTTCCCCGAAGACCGTGTTTTAACATATTGAACTGAATCGAGTAATACTTTTACAATATCTGTTTTTTTGAGTTTCGGGGCAGACCCGATTTTTGAAAATCGATCGGTAATTTTCTCAAGCCTTTTAGCATCTTTTTCAAGCTCGTTAACAATCGATTCGTCAACATTTTTTAATCTCAAAAGCTCAACACTGGCCATTAACGATGACGTGGGAGTACCCAGCTGATGGGCTGTTTCTTTCGACATGCCAACCCAAACCTGGTTTTGCTCTGCTTTTCGGGAACTACTAAAGGCTAAATAAGAAACAAAAAGAAACAAGGCAATTACTCCAATCTGAATAAGCGGGAAATAAAACAACCGGGTAAGGATTATCGATTCTTTGTAGTAAATATAGTTTTTATCTCCATCGAGCAAGTTTATTTCAATAGGCCGATTGGTAGCTTTCATTATTTTAAGCTGTCTCTGAAGATAATTGGTATCTTTTTCTCTTGCCGGGTCAAGGTTTCTGCTCGAAGTTATTTCCCCGTTTTTATCGGTTAAAATAACAGGAACTGTTTCGTTGTTTTTAATTACTTCAATAATAAACGAATAATCCCGTTCGTCGGTGTCAATTCCAGAAAGCTGGCTTGTACCCATAGCCCACAATTCTACTTTCTTGCGTTCTTCTATTGCCAGCTTCTTTACAAGGTTGTTCGTTATTATAAACGACCCAACTCCTATTACCAGGGCAATAGCCAACAGAATGACTTTCCACTTTTGTTTTCTTGAATAAATATTCAATTTGATTTTATTTTTAGTATATACTATTCACAAAAATAACAATTGTAGCCGATGATTTACAGATTATTCTTCTTTGTTTGAATTGTCCGTGGAATCCTCGTCCCATTCAATATCAAATTTATCTTTAGAATCTGTCTTTATTTCCTTTTTCCCGGATTCTGTGTCATTCTTCTTTTCTTCCCATTCAATTTCAAAGTTCTTTTCTTTTGGTGTATTTGTTTTTATTGTTGAATCGGAGTTATACCATCCAAACTCGCTGTTTAAAATCTTTTTTAATTCTTTTTTCTCTGTATCATATTCTTCTTTTCGGTTTTCGCGGGCTTGTTTCCGGTCATAAGTAATTTTATAATCATCGGGGGTCCCTTTAATTTTTAGAAACAATTGTGTTTTCCCGAACCCGTCATCTTCAACATTGTCAAACTCTCCCTGTTCACGGGCTTTTTTCTTTGCTTTTTTTGCAAGAACATCGGAAAGCAAAACTTTAAAATGATATTCAAAGGTGTTATTGAAATGATGTGTGCCAGATACTGAAAGGTTTAATGCCGAAGACTGGATATCTATTCGGGGAATATAAACCTGTTCGTCTTTTATTGAAATCTGGTTGTGAAGTGTGGAAAACTTAATGTTTTCCAATTCATTTACATCGATATATTTCGAAAGGCTTTTCATGGGCTCAAATCCTATTAACGCTCCGTTTGATATGGTAATATCGCTTTCTGCAATCACCGATTTTTTATTTATGATGAGTTTCTCTGAAAAATCGGACGAGAAAAACACATCTCCGCTTATACTTCCATCAATGTTTTTCTCGGGCAAAAAATCCTGCCCAAAGTTATTAAACGAGTAAAAAAGCTTGTTTATGTTTATTCCCGTAAGCTTGCTCTGGCTTTTTACCAAAAAATCGGATTTGTAGTTTTGAACTATTACCCCCCCGATTTTTGCATTCCCGTCCATGGAATGAAACGAGATTTCATTTAAAGAAAACATCCGTGGTTTGTAATTCAGCCTTCCCTGAACATTTGTAGCTTCGAACTTGCCTACAGAGAACTGATTAACTTTTAACTTTAAAACCAGGCTTAATTTATCTGGAAATTGATACGAGGGATTTGTTGTATTCGATTTTTCGGCAGAAAAAAATGAGCTTAACTGGTTCAGGTTGATTAAATCTGAATTAATCTCTGCTTTTACATTTACCGGTTCTCCCAAATTAAAGTAATTATACACATTCAATGCTTCGCCACGAATAAAAAAGTCACTGTCAGAGATTTTAAATGACAGGCTGTCGGCATACACATCCTTGTTTATCAGGATATTCCCATTAACTTCTTCTAATACCAACGGGTGCCCTTTCATCTTGAATTTTCCATCTTTAATGTTCAGTTTCAAATTGTATTCCCGGGTAAATAAATCTTTAAATTTAATTTGTTTCAGTTCTTTCAGTGTCCCCTTATACTCAGCAAGAAGGTTCCCCTTTCCTTCAATCATTTCTAAAGTATCGACCGTAAAAATTTTGTTCATCTCATTAAAATCAATCTCCGAACTGATATTTAACATGAGTAAGGGTTCTGCAAAATCGCGTATTTCAAATTTGCCTTCAATTCTTGATTCTTGTAATGATGCATTGAATTGCTTAATCTCGATAATCGACAACTCCGGTTTTGTAACATCGTTGCTTAAATACCTTCCCCGAAGATCTGAAATATGAATTAATATCTCTTTATCGGGATAATTGATTTGTGCATTTTTAATTTCAAAACCGGCTGTTATTTTTGGCCCTTTAATTTTTGACAGGCTCCCTTTTATTTGAGCATTAAATGAAATTGCCCCTTCAGGTATTTCAATAAACGAAATATCCTTTCGAAATACATGTGGAATAACATTAAACACAGATTTTACAGATTGATTATTGGCCGTTATGAATAAATCAAGAACAGGAGATTCTTCTTTTTGAATTTTTCCATTTACATCTAATTTCAAGGTTTCAATAGCAATATTCCCTTTTTGGAATTCAATCTTTTTTTCAGTAACATCCAATAAAACACTGATATATATATTTTTATTCTGTATTAAATAGTTTTCATTTAATTTAAAATTTTTAATCCTTTGATTCGCCTGTAAATCTAAGCTATAGTTTTTTTCGGAAAAATTGCCTTTCAATATGGCTTTGTCAATACGGGTGTTTATGAAAATTTGTTCTTGTTGGTTATAATAAACCAGGTGAGTATTTGTGAGTTTTACTTTTTTTAGTTCCAGGTTAAATTTACCTGCCGTGTCATTTTGTTCGTTTTCCCAAAAAATATAGTTTTCTATGCCCTGCTCGTCAACAAATACGTTTATTCTGGCTTCGTCGAAATGTATGTTTTTTATAGTAAAGTTTTGGGATAACAAATCAATTATATTAAACTCTATAAACACTCTTTTCCCATAAAAAAGCGTATCGGTATTTGTTTTAAATATTTCAGAAGTAAACCCTTCGGGAGTAAAAGCTACCAGGTTTTTAAATTCAACAGAAGCATTCGGAAATTTCCTTAATACTGAAAAGTCTGTTTTTTCAACTTCAATTTTTACTGAAATTGATTGGTTTAAATCTTCAATAAAATAACGAGTTACCTCATCTTCGTAAAAAAATGCTACAGAAACTCCTATGGTTATTATAAAAATAATACCAACAAACAACCCAAGCAATACCGATTTTAAAGCTCCCATTCTTGATGATTTCTATTTATAATTTAAAACGCAAAAATATAAAATGTATGACAGGAGCTGTGAAATATTTGTAAAATAATCTGTTGAAAAACAAATTTTCAGGTAAGATAGTTTGTTCCGGAGATATGACGAAATTTTCTAAAGTTTCCGGTCTATTTCTTCAAGATAGTATTTGCGTAAAGCCCTCATCCGATCAACATTTTTTTCAAGATCATAAATTCGCACAATATCTATTATTCCCTTTCTGCGATAAAAAACACCTTGTGCAGCATCAAAATTATTGTTATCAATGTTGTTTTTTATACTTATTGTAAATTCTTTAAATTTTTCCCCGCTTAATTTTACAGGCAATTCCAGATAACATTTTGATTCGTCTTCCAAATCCTTGTAAAGTCCTTCTTCTCGTTCACAAACATAAAATTGTTTGTTTATAACAATTAAACCTGAAGAATGTATTCCTCTTTTCTTCTGAAATTTAATGCCTTCGTCTTTTAAAAGATTTTGAAGCTCGGGAATAAAAGTGAAACTTTGAAGATATTTTATCCTGATACAGGGCAGGATTTCTGATTTTAAATATATGTTTCCAGGAGAGGCATTAAAATCGTGCTTAATCTTAATCCTTATTTTTCTTGCTGTTCGGGCTGTTTCTTCAAAGGAGTATTCTTTCGAAGTAATTAAAAACAAAGACCTGGGTTGCGATTTATCGGGAATATTACCATGATAACCCGGAAATTCCTGCTGGCTCTCTAATACAAATGTATTTGGAATAATATTGTTTTCAACAGTTATCAGATTTTCTTCTTTCTTTATATATCCGAAAGTTTCTATTAATGTATTCTCGTTATCCTGAAACATAATTTTTAATTTTAAGTTTGCGATCAAGGTATTAAATTACAAGGCGAAAGTCAAGTTTTACCTGTTTTTGTTTTTCTCTTTATGATTAATAAACAAATCTTTACATAAAAGGTTTTACATACAATATTTTGAATTAAAACCATAACTTTACAGCCTTATTTAATCAACCCGGTTTATGATAAAAAGAGATGATTTTGAAATAATGGCGCCAGTAGGATCGTACGAATCGCTTATGGCTGCTATTCAGGGAGGCGCAAATTCAGTTTACTTTGGAATTGAAAAAATGAATATGCGGGCTCACTCATCCAATAATTTTACATTTAACGACCTCGAAAATATTGTCAATATCTGCAATGAAAATAAAATAAAATCTTATTTAACTGTAAATACAGTTATTTATGATTCTGAGCTTCCGTTAATGCGTGAAATTATTGATGCGGCCAAAAAAAACAAAGTTACTGCAATTATTGCATCCGATTGGGCTGTAATCAATTATGCACATAAAGTTGGAGTTGAAGTGCACATATCTACCCAGCTTAATGTGAGCAATATAGAGAGTTTGCGTTTTTTTGCTCAATATGCCGATGTAATTGTTCTGGCCAGGGAACTTACGCTCGGGCAGATTGCCGGAATATCTTCTTCAATTAAAAAAGAAAATATTAAAGGGCCTTCAGGAAATCACATAAAAATTGAACTGTTTGTACACGGGGCATTATGTATGGCTATTTCCGGGAAATGTTATTTAAGCCTTCACGAAAAAAACTACTCCGCAAATCGGGGTTCTTGTTTACAAACATGCAGGAAAGCTTACACCGTAACAGAAAAAGAATCGGGTTACCAGCTCGAAATCGACAACGAATACATTATGTCGCCCAAAGATTTAATGACCATAAATTTCCTGAATAAAGTATTGGATGCCGGAGTTACCGTTCTTAAAATTGAAGGCCGGGCACGGCCACCCGAATATGTTAAAACGGTTTCAGAATGTTATAACGAAGCTATTCATGCATATATTCAAAATGATTTTACCGAAGAAAGTATTATTCGTTGGCAGGAAAAACTGGCTACCGTATTTAACCGGGGGTTTTGGGGAGGATATTATCTCGGTCAAAAAATGGGTGAATGGAGCCACAAGTACGGATCGAGAGCAACAAAACGAAAGATTTATATTGGAAAAGGAACAAATTACTTTGCAAAATTGAATGTAGCCGAATTTTTAATCGAAACCAACAGCTTGTCTGTCGGGGATGAAATATTAATTACCGGCCCCACAACAGGTGTCATTGAAACTACCGTTTCTGAAATCCGTGTTGATTTAAAAACCGTGGAAACAACCCAAAAAGGTGAAAGATGCTCAATTCCGGTACCTGAGATTGTTCGCCGATCGGACAAACTCTATAAAATTGTTGATGCCGACAAAGTTAAACAACAGTAAAAAACCCGGAATTTGTTAAAACTTCAGGACAAATCCTAAATCAACTCCTATCTTGACACCATCGCCTGTAATTGTTGGCCCGAATGCCACATTCAATCCGGCATGTTTGCCAAAAATAAAATCACCTCCTGTAAGTAAGCTAAATCCAAAAACTGGATCGGAAGTATAAGACTCTCCAAAGTAAATATCATAATTATAAATTTCTTCATGCGATACAATTCCCACCTGTGCATTTATATATAACCATCGGTAATAAAAAAACTTTGCGCCTACTCCGAAACAAACTCCTCCGGCATCAGAAGGATTGTAGCCTACCCCGGCATGTAAGCCAAAACCTTGTTTTTTGCCAAATCTGCCCTGGGCACGAATACCTATTCCTCCGTAACTTCTGCCTAAGCCCGCCGCTAAAGCAAAGTAATTATCTTTTTCGCTTTTTTCAACAGGCTTTGCAGTTATTTCTGTTGCATACTCCCGGGTATATCCGTTTGAGAAAACAATTTTTAATACTGTATTTGCAGCAATAGTATATTCAGCATCATCCATATCGTTGTATTTTACATATTTAATAAATTCCAACGTTGCTTGTTTAACCTCTGCCTGAATTGTTGTATTGTCTTTAAGATAAATTAAGTCCTGGGTGAAAGCCGAAAGACTAAAAATAATAAAGCTTAAAACTATTACCGTTTTTTTTATCATAATCGTAATTTTTAAAATGTCTGGATAATCTTTATAAAGCTGAATGAAAATTACAATTTTTAACCAGAATTGTCAATAATTCTGTAAATATATAAATTCTGAAATAAAAAAAAGCCTCAAAGCTGAGACTTTTAAAAACATTATCAAAACCCGTCTTACTTTGTAATTGCCGACAATACAGTATATGACATAAGATTCCCTTTCGAATAACTTTCTGTTTTTACAGAACCCACCCCTTCGCAAAACCATTCTGCCACTTCAAACCTCACACTAATCATCATTTTTGTTGTAATCGTATAGGTAATTTTTACACAATCAAAAGTGCCGGCTTCGGTTGTAATTTGTTCCCGGGTTTCAACTTTTCTATTGCTTAAAGTAGTACTCATATCTAAAACCTGAACTCCTTCACTGCTAACCATAACACGTAATTTCCCATCGGGAAGAACATCGCCAACCTTAATGCTTGATGGAATTTGCAAATTATCGCTTGTAACATTTACGTTCATGTCTTTATATGCTTCCATGGTTGCTGCATCCAAAAAACTTTTCATGTCAACAGAATATACTCCGTTTTCGCATTTTACAGTATATTCGTTTTTCCCCAGATCTTTGTCTTTTTTATCAAACGATTGGGTTTCTATAAGTGCTTCAATAACCCCTCCGTTTTCAGAAATATCTTTTACAAGCTGGGTGCTTCTTCCTGTAATTTTATCTTTCTTATCAAAACTTTTATATTCAAGTTTTGCTCCTTTTGTTTTTGGATAATAAAATACACAATCCTGTGCAAATAAAGACATGGAATATGTCAGGATAATACTGAAAATTAAAATTGTTTTTTTCATTGTATATATTTTTTAATTAATTGATATTTTATTATTTATCTGTTTTTATTAATAATTAACTTTAATATTTGTTATTGTAACATAAAAATAACAATCGTTTTTCTAAATCACACCTACTTCAAAATAGTTATTTTTTTCGGAACCCGATTATCAGTCCCAATAATCCTCCAACCCCTCCCGAAATCAGAATGTTTTGTTTCATTTTTTCAATACCCGATATTTTTCGTCCCAATGACTCAATCGCGTTTGAAGAATTACTAAAAATTGTTTTTAAACTTACATACTCATCGCCTATTTTTCCAAAAAGAAAATATCCGGCAACCAATCCCAGTATTCCAAATAATAGAATTAAAATTAATGTCTTTTTCATTTTACTCTTTTTTATGTTATTAGCATAAATAGTGATTTTTTAATAAAAATGCAAATTCATAACGTATAATGAACAGAAAATAAATAATTACCTTTGGTATTAATTAAACCCGTACGCTATGAAAAAAATCTTCTTTGTCATTCTGTTTCTTTTTCCATTGCTTGGTTTTACCCAGTATTCCGAAACACATCCCGATGCTTATAAAAGCAACCTGGCAACCAGGTATAAAAGTGACATTATTAAATACTATAATCCCCTGCTCGATAATTATGATATCCGCTTTGTAACCCTTGACTTAAATGTTAGCGATCAATCCATATCTGTTTCTGGCAATACAATTTTAAAGGCAGCCGTTGTTGTTGACGATTTTGATACATTGGTTCTTGATTTTAAAGACAATATGATTATTGATTCAGCAATAATTAACGGGAATAAAGAATCGGTAACACACGATAATGACGAGATAACATATATTTTTAATCCTGTATTGCAACAGGGAGATGAAATAACCGTTCAGGTATTTTATCACGGAACTCCTACAGGAGGCGGAGTAACAAACGATTATTCATCAACCTGGGGTAAATATGTTACCTGGACACTTTCCGAATCTTTCCATGCCTACGAATGGTGGCCTTGTAAGCAGGTTTTGTCCGACAAAATTGATTCCGTTTATTTGAATTTCACTTGTGATGATGACTGTATGGTTGGATCAAACGGATTATTAACTTCTGTTGTAAGTTTGTCGGAAAATAAAAAGAAATTTGAGTGGAAATCATATTATCCTATGAATTATTATATGATTTCTTTTGCTGTTGCCGAATATCAGGACTATTCAATATATGCCAATCCTTCCGGGAGTTCTCCTGTATTAATTCAAAACTTTATATACAATAGGGACGGATGTTTAGACAGCTACAAATCTCAAATTGACGAAACAGCTAATTTTATTGAGTTATATAGCGAAAAGTTTTGTTTATATCCATTTTCAAACGAAAAATACGGGCATTGTTTAACCGAGCTTGGTGGAGGAATGGAGCATCAAACGATGACAACCTTAGGAAGTTTTGGTTATACCCTGGTTGCCCACGAGCTTGCCCACCAGTGGTTCGGTGATTATGTTACCTGCGCTTCCTGGCAGGATATCTGGATTAACGAAGGTTTTGCTTCATATTCAGAATATATTGCTATAGAAAACTTGCAATCTTTACCTGCTGCTAAAACATGGATGACAAACGCTCACAATTATGCTTTTAACGAACCTTCTGGTAGTGTTTATATTGCTTTTGAAGACGCTGCAGATGAAACCCGGATTTTTAATTATTATTTATCATATAAAAAAGGAGCCTCAATTATTCATACGATTCGCCACGAAATAAATAATGATGATTTATTTTATGCAACATTAAAAGAGTTTTTAAATCGTTATAAAGACAGCGTGGCAACCGGCGAAGATTTTAAAAACACCCTTGAAGATATTGCCAGTATTGATTTTGATTTGTTTTTTGAACAATGGTATTATGGAAAAGGTTTCCCCACATTTAACCTGGGATATTCGCAAACAAACGACACACTAACATTTACAGTAACACAAAATACATCATCTGCATCAACCCCTTTATTTAATTTGTTTGTTGATTATAAAATTTCTTATTCAACCAGTGACACTATCGTACGTTTGTATCAGGATGAAAAAGTTCAAACCTTCAAAATTCCTATCCGGGGTGTTGTTACAAGCATTACCGTTGATCCGGATAATTGGATTTTAAATATGCCGGGAACTGTTGTTAGCATTGAAAATCAAATTGAAAATGAACCGGCACTTACTTTATTTCCAAATCCTGTTAAAGAAATTTTAACGATTTCTCTTCGCTCAAAAAATGAAACTGGTGAAAAACAAGTTCAGATTTATGATAATCAGGGGCATTTAATCTATTCTCTTATAACTCACGAAAATGAAATCCCTGTAAATCTCTCCGGCTTAAAAACCGGCATTTATTTTTTAAAAATTATTTCAAATGGGAATTCGTTGTCACAAAAATTTTTAAAACTGTAGTTTAAACTCTGAACAAACCAAACTCTATGTAGCGTTTTTCGTATAATATATTAAAACACGGCCTTTAATCTGTTTGACCATATTTTTAATAAACCTGAAAAACCATCAAAATAAAGGAGGTGTTCGTCATGAAAAACAATTTCATTTGTCCTCGTTGTAAGGGTTACTTAAACGTAGGCGATTATATAATTTTAGCGGCAGATACCGAACATAAAGATGCCGGCTTAATTCTTCTAAGTCCTGAACTCGGTAATTACTCTGTTAAAACAAATTCCGAATTTGAAATACGAGCGGGTGAAAAATATGATTTCTTCTGTCCTGTTTGCCAGGAAAAACTTGCTACAGATGTTCACGATAATCTTTCCAGAATTCTCATGATTGATAATAATAATAATCAATACGAGATTTTATTTAGCAAAATTGCAGGGGAAAAAAGCACCTACAAAATTATTGGTGAATCCCTTGAAATATACGGAGATAATAAATCAAATTACATGGATTTTATTAATCTGAGTAACTTCAAATAAAAAAGGGGCAACTTAAAAAGCCCCTTTATTATTCTTCTTTCAACGGTTTAAATCCATTTCCAATCACCTCGTGGGCATCTATAACAGTCATAAATGCATTCGGGTCGGCTTCGCGAATAAAATCCTGCAGGATAGCTTGTTCTCTGCGATTAACATTTGTAAATATTATTTTTTTATCAGAACCCTGATACATCCCCGTACCGTTAATCAATGTTCCTCCCCTGTTTAAATCATTAATTATTTTATCACGAATTTCATCATACCGATCTGAAATAATAAATAACGCTTTATCGTAACTTATTCCTTCGAGAGTAGCATCAATTACTTTACCCGTAATATAAATTACAATCCATGAATACAATGGAATTTTCCAATCCTTAAAAACAATTAATCCTAATAAAACTATAGTGGAATCGACAACAATAAGGAGAATACCCAGGGACATTCTTGTATATTTGGCAGCAATCATCGCAATAATATCAGAACCGCCAGATGTAGCTTTTGATTTAAAAATCAGGCCCAGTCCAAATCCAATTAAAACACCTCCAAACACGCAGGATAAAAGAACGTCGTCAACAAGAGCTCCATCAAAATTTGCATCTAAATAATCAATAAAAAGAGATGTTAGTATAAACCCTATGATTGTTTTTATTCCAAATTTGGGTCCTAAAATTTTTATCCCTAAAATGGTTAACGGAATATTTAAAATTAACCCGACAAACCCTATTCCCAATCCATCTTTAAAAAGGGGTTCTTTAAAAAAAGGTACATAAATTCCGCCTCCCATCATATCGGCAGTAATATTTTTAACTACAATACCGATACCATATACTCCTCCGGGAACAATCTTGTGAGGATCAATAAAATAAACAAACCCGGCAGCCAAAATAAATGAACCAATAATGATTACACTATAATTAAAAAACCACTCTTTCGAAAAGAGTTTTTCTTTTGTAATAAATGACATTTCCTTAGATTTTAATGTGTTATGTACATAAATTGAAGGGGCAAAATTAAATTTTTTCTATTAATAACCGAAATAAAATAAAAAAACAAGGATCAATAATCCTTGTTTTTCATATCCGTTCAAAAAATATCATCCTCCGGTTGCACTAAAGCCTCCGTATCGGCTTAAATCTGTTCTTGGATTAACAACCATTACAGGTATTCTGGCCGGGTTAGCAATAATGTATTGTTCCTGGGCTCCAAGAACATAATCTGTAAGCCCGATATCTTTGGTTGTCATAATAAGAACCATGTCTGCATCAATCTTTTTAGCATATGTGATTGCTTCTTCGGCAACATGGCTTCCTTCCAGCTTATGAATCTCGTAATTTACTTCGTATTTATCGAGAATTTTTTCTGCAAAATGTATATTCCCTAATAATTTTTTAGATAATGATTCATCTTTTATTGTCGGAACAACAATATTTACCTTAACACCAAAATATTTTACAAGAAACAATGCCCATTGAAGCTTTTGTTTTGCCTCTATTCTATAATCAAGAGGAAGAATAACGTCTTTAAATATTTCAGGTTTTGTGGGAGCCTCCTGAACGACAATAAACGGAATTTTTGAACCTACGATTACTTTTAATGCATAACTACCTGTAAACTTTTGCATTCCCTTAATACCATGAGTTCCCATAATAACGATACTAACGTTATTTTCTGCTGCATAATCTGAAATAACATCAAATAAGCTTCCTTCTATTATCGCGGAGTCAATTTCAACTTTATGCTCATCAGAATACTTCTTAGCATCCTTATTCAGTTGAACCTGAGCTTCGTCTCCCTTTTTAATAGATTTTACAACATGCAACAAGGTAATCTTGTTATTTAACTTTTTTGATATTTTAATTGCATGTAAAAGTGCATATTCTGCTACTTCGGTAAAGTCCCACGGAACGAGTAATGTATCTTTTTCCATAATAAAAAGTTTGAGCTAAATTATTGGTTTTTTATAATTTTTTTGATTTGAAAAGTTAAACAAATCTATACGTATTTGCAAAATCTTTTAAAAAATATTTGTTTTTTATGATAATTATCTCGATTAATTTTTTTATTTTACTTTGTTTTTTAAATTATATAACACAACATAACATGTTAAATATTTGTTCATTAAACAAAATAAAAGTTTTTATATCTCTTTTTTTATTGAAATTCAATAAATTTCTTTTCTTTTGTTTTTAAAATTTCATTATTAAATACCTCGTATTATGAATACTCAGAAAGTAAAAAACAAAAAAATAATAGGCCTTATTTATGGCTTGTTATACGGATTGCTTATTTTAGGAGCATTATTTCTCGTACTATCTGTCGGGCTTTTCTTATTGAATTATTTTAATCCCGAATTAGATCCCTTTTTCCCTATTGTTGATATTCCGTTAAATATTAATTTGCCGGGTATCCTGGAACTTAAAGATGGGACAATTTACAATATAATCATTGATGATGCTTTTGTTTCTTTTAATATAAACGAGGAATATGGTTTGCCGGGAATAATTAATTTCATCCATTTCTTTTCAATCCTGGCTATAGCATACTATGTTATTTATTTATTGTGGAAAATTTTTAAATCGATAAAATCATCTCTTAAAGACGAAAATCCTTTTCAACCTAAAAATATCTGGAGAATTCGACTTATAGCCATTGCCGTATTTGTTTCAGCATTACTTGAAATCAGTTATCCTTTAATATTAAAGTATTTCTGGTTTAAAAATTTAACGATTAGCGGACAGGTATTTGATTTCAGGCTTAGTTTCGATGCGGTTATAGATTTTTTATGGGTTTTAATCATTTTAGTTGTTGCTGAAATTTATCGCATAGGATCAGAAATAAAAAAAGAACAGGAATTAACTATTTAAACATAAAGCAATGCCAATTATAACCAACCTTGACACAATCCTCGCTAAAAGAAAAATGACACTTACAGAGCTTTCAGAAAGGGTTGATATTACTATTGCAAACTTATCCATCTTAAAAAGTGGAAAAGCCAAAGCTATTCGTTTTTCTACCCTTGAATCTATTTGTAAAGAGTTAGATTGTAAACCAGGCGAAATCCTCGATTATATTCCGGATAATTCAGGGAGCGAAACAATTAAATAATCAATTAAATTAATACTCAATTTATGTCTTTAAAAAAATTACTTGTTACAGCAACTCTTATAGTTGTTACATTATTAACCTTTGCGCAGGCTGATAAAATCGATTTTACTGAATATGATATGGATAATGGCCTTCATGTAATTTTACATCAGGATAACAGTTTTCCGCTCGTTGTAGTTACCATTACCTATCACGTGGGATCAAAGAATGAAAGTCCGGAGAGAACCGGTTTTGCACACTTTTTTGAACACCTGATGTTCGAAGGTTCTGAAAATATTGAAAGAGGCAATTTTTCAAAAATCGTTGACAATGCCGGGGGCGAACTAAATGCAAATACTACCTGGGACAGAACTTACTTTTACGAAGTTTTATCATCGAACCAGCTTGAATTGGGCTTGTGGCTCGAATCTGAAAGAATGTTACACCTTAAAGTTGATTCCATTGGAGTCGCTACCCAGAAAAAAGTTGTTACAGAAGAAATCAAACAACGCGAAGAAAATCAGCCCTATATGAGTTTCCAGAGAGAAATATCAAAAAGAGCCTTTTTAGAACATCCTTATAAATGGACTGTATTAGGAAGCGCTGAACAAATTATGGCTGCTACTGAGTCTGATTATAAAGAATTTTATAAAAACTTCTATGTTCCCAACAATGCCGTTATAACCATCGCGGGAGATATTAATTTTATTGAAACCAAGGCTTTAATAAACAAGTACTTTGGTGATATTCCAAAAAGTAAAAAAGAAGTTTTCAGGCCATCACAAATTGAACCAATTAAAAATAAAGAAATAAGAGATACCATTTACGACAACATCCAATTGCCTGCTGTTTTCCAGGCATATCATACTCCCAAAAACGGGACAAAAGATTTTTATGCCGTGGATATGTTGGCAAAGCTTCTCTCTGGAGGAAAAAGCTCCCGTTTCAATAAAGTTTTGGTTGATGAAAAACAACTCGCCCTGCAAGCTTTTTCATTTCCTTTTCCTTATGAAGATGCCGGGTTAACTTATGCCTTTGCTCTCCCGAATATGGGTGTTGACTTAAAAGATTTAGAAAACGCAATGGATGCTGAAATAGAAAAAGTTCAGAACGAATTAATTTCAGATGATGAATTTCAGAAACTAAAAAATCAATATGAAGCAGATCATGTAAATGGGAATGCAACATTAGAAAGCAGGGCTTATAATTTAGCTATCAATTACACTTTTCATAAAAATGCGGATTTAATTAATACACAAATTAATAATTATCTTTCTGTTACAAAAGAAGACCTGATGAGAGTCGCAAAAGAATATTTCAGAAAAGACAACCGGGTTGTGTTATATTATCTTCCCAAAAACCAACAAAACTAATTTATCCCTAACAATTCTAATTATGAAATAGCCATGAAAAATAAATTTTGCACAAAACGAAAAAGATTATTTCATGGCGTATTCCACCTGACTGCCGTCAGGCAAGTTGTGACCTTAATAAAGAAATTAAAAAAATAAACACATGAAAAATATAAAATCAATATTTTTATTACTTATTGCAGTATTTATTGTTAATACTGTATTATTTGCTCAAATCGACAGAAGCATTCAACCCCAGGCAGGCCCTGCTCCAGAGTTTAAAATTGATGAATATAAAACATTTACTTTAGAAAACGGATTGAAAGTAATTGTAGTAGAGAATCATAAAATTCCAAGAATTTCTTATCAATTGTCAATAGATGTTGATCCTGTAATGGAAAAAGAAAATGCAGGATTTGTAAATATGACAGGAGAATTATTAAGTTCAGGAACTTCGTCCAAAACAAAAAATCAAATTGATGAAACAATAGACTTTCTTGGTGCAAGTTTTTTTACATACACCAATGGAATGTACGGGTTAACTCTTACAAAAAATAAAACCCAGTTTCTTGAAATCATGTCCGATGTTTTACTAAACCCATTATTCCCGGCTGAAGAAATTGAAAAAAGCAAAAAACAAACGATATCCGGGTTGGCTTCATCAAAAACAAATCCACAGTTTATAGCAACACGTGTAGGACAAAAATTAAGAAACGGAAACCATCCTTATTCAGAAATCACAACAGAAGAAACAGTACAGAATATTACCCGCGAACATCTTGTAAATTACTACAATGCATATTATAAACCCAATGTTTCCTATTTGGTAATTGTTGGCGATATTTCATTGAAAGATGCAAAACAGGATGCTGAAAAATATTTTGGATCTTGGAAAAAAGGGGATGTAAAAAGAAATGAATACCAGTTTCCAAATAAAAATATTGGAACCCGTGTTGCCCTTGTAAATAAAGAAGATGCCGTTCAATCGTATATTAATATAACTTACCCTGTAAACCTAAAAGTAGGCGACAAGGATGCCCTTTCAGCAATAATCGCAAACGAGATTCTTGGAAGTGGCACTTTTTCTGCCCGGTTATTAACAAATCTTCGTGAAGATAAAGGATACACTTATGGTGCTTATTCAAGGTTAAGCCTGGATCCTCTTGTTGGTTATTTTCAGGCTTCAGCGCAGGTTGGCACAGAAGTAACCGATGATGCTGTTAACCAGTTTATTATTGAAATGAACAGGATGAAAAATGAAATTGTTGATGATAAAACCCTGCAATTATTTAAAAATATCTATACAGGAACTTTTGCCCGTTCACTTGAAGATCCTCAAACAATTGCAGGCTTTGCCTTCAATTCCTTGAAATACAATTTGCCACAGGATTACTATCAAACCTATCTTGAGAAAGTTGCTGCAATTACAAACGATCAGGTAATTGACGCTTCAAAAAAATTTATTGATCCAAGCCAGGCAATTGTTGTAGTTGTTGGTGATAAAAATAAAATTTTAGAACCCCTGAAAAAATACAGTTCAACCGGAATTGTTGAAGTTTATGATATTTACGGAAACCCCGTGAAAGAAGAATCAACCGTATTGCCTGAAGGGATTAATGCCGAACAGGTAATTCAAAAATATATTGATGCTATTGGCGGAAAAGAAAATATTGAAAAAATTACAGATATTACGTTAAAGGCAAGCACTTCAATGAACGGGATGACGATTAACATGATAACCTATAAAAAAACTCCAAATAAGTTTGCCATGGAAATGTTAATGAACGGTAATTTACTTAACAAGCAATCTTTTGATGGTGAAAAAGGTAAAATGAAAGGGTTCCAGGGTGAGAAAGAAATTACAGGAAGCGAGTTGGATGAATTAAAAGCAGAAGCTGTAATGAATCAGGAAATGAATTATGCCAACCTGGGAATTCAGTCTAATCTTGCTGGAATTGAAAAAATAGACGGAAAAGATGCCTACAAAGTAGAACTGATTTCGTCAACAGGTAAAAAATCATACGATTATTTTGATGTTGAAACTGGTTTAAAAATAATGACCAAACAAACTATTGTTGCACCCCAGGGAGAATTTGAGCAAAACCAGCAATATACAGATTATCGGGAAATAAGTGGAGTAAAGTATCCCTTTTTGATTAAAATTACCGGTATCCAAAACATGGAACTAACTATCGACTCGGTTGAAATTAATGCCGGAATTAAAGATGAAATTTTTCAATAGCCTTCGGCAATACAATTGAAAAGGTTGGTTTTTATCAACCTTTTCAACTTTTTAATGTTTTGTAATTAAATATATTACATTCTATTATTTAACAATTAATTTTAAATAAAAATCTTCAAAATTAGTTCACAATAATCTTTTTAGTTATTTTTTTCCCGTTTATACTGATATTAAGGAAATAGACTCCTTTCGGTTTATCTGAAAAATAAACAATATAATCTTCAGAATAATTTCGTATTGTTTCATTAACTATTTCGTTCCCTAAAATATTAAAAAGAGAAATTGTTATTTCGGGACAATTTACCGGAAGTTTTATAGTTAATTTATCTTTAACAGGATTGGGGAAAATTTGCAAATTGTTTAAATCCGGGTTCATATTTGAAGAACTTGATGTACTCACAATATATGTTCCATCCAGATATGTGTCTTCGGCATTATCGTTATCCGTGGCAGTAATCATGAAATAAATTGTTTTACCTGCTTCCTGGGCCGGAATATATGCTTTATATAAAGACTCGGATAAAGCCATTGATTTCTCATATATAGTAACTTCTGAGCCCCTTTTCCATTTCAATAAAACAGATGCTATTGTTCCGTCAGTATCGGTTACAGTAGCCGAAACCAAAACAGAATCCAAATTGGTCGGACTTGTTGGTGAATATTGAACATCTGAAATACCCGGGGGCTCATTTGCCGGATTTGCTACAATATAATCCTGTTCTGATGATGTTGCAGAACCTCCTGAATTATCGTTTGCCTCAACTACAAAATAGACATGTGTTGCATCTGCCTGTGCAGGAATTGCTCCTGTATATACATTTACAGATACTGACATGGAAACCGTATTTTCATAAACACCCGATGTTGTTCCCCATTTAATATTTGCAGATGAAATAGTCCCGTCAGAATCTGTTATTGTAACTGAAACATTAACATTCTCAGAACTTGTCGGTGTTGAAGGATTATATTCTAATCCTGAAATAACCGGGTTTTCATTCTCCGGAATATTTACTGAATAAGAATACTCCGCCGTTTGTGTATTTGCAGCTTCATTGTCGGTCGCTTTTATTTCAAAATATACCGTTGTACCATTTGCCTGAGCAGGAATACCTGTGTTTGTTATAAATGTTGTTCCTGAAGAAACAGACATTGTAATTGTATTGCTTAATATACCCGAAGTTAAGCCCCAATGCAATTCTGCACTTGAAATGCTTCCGTCAGAATCTGTTATTGTAGCTGAAATATTTACTGCATCACCTGATGTAGGACTTGATGGTGTTTTTACAATATTTGTAATTGATGGTAACATATTCCCGCTCCCGCCCCAAATCTGGGCAACATATTCGGGGTGATCGATAAATGGGTTCCGGTTATTTTGAATTGCATATATCGCATTATTTCTATCTATTTCTTTTTGACTTACAGGGTCAGTATTGCTCCATTGTATTAACATTTCTAAAGCCCAATCGGTAAAACATTTGTCATTGCTTCCGTCAAGCATGGCCGAACCAGGCCAAGATGATATTACATTTTCATAGCGAGTTACCATATAAAAATAAGTACGTGCAAAATCACCTTTATATTCGTCAATAGGTTCAAAAACCGTTCCTGTATAACCTGAATATGATGATGGACCAACTTTACTACCATTTATTGAAGTAAAAGTAGGCGAATTGGTTTCACCATAAGGTAAGCTAGCCCTTGCACTATTAACTACCTTACTTGTAGGATAAATATGGAAAATATCTGTATTCATAGGAGCAACTGCACCCCCGAACCATTCTCTGGGAAAAGAGTGTTCCCTATTGTAAAATGTACATTCATCTGTTGGTTCAGTTCCATTATCTTGATCTGTTCCAAAAATAAAATCACAATTGGAATAAGTATCCCAAACATATCCATCACTTCTATCATCTGTTGTATAAAATGCATCCCAAAGTCCAGGTGTATATGAAACGGATGTATGTCCATCGATAATATTATAAAGCTGAGTTTTTAATGTATAACCCGTTCCTGTCGCACTATCATAATACCCTGAAGGAATCTGCCCAAATCCGAGTTGCAATAACAAAATCGCAAAACCTGTTAAAAAAAATTTTTTCATTTTACTTCTGTTACTTATTATCATTCTCTTTATTCCCCAATTTTTTACCTCTAACGGGGGAATAATTGTACTAATAATTCATGAAATTGTTTCACTTTTTTCAATCTAATTTCATACTTTCGTCAATTCATCGCCATATAACAAACAAAATATTAAAAATGAAAGCTGTAATTCAACGAGTTAGTGAGGCATCGGTTACAATTGACAACAAAATCAAATCTGAAATTAAACTCGGTTTATTGCTTCTAATAGGAATTGAAGAAGCAGATAATACAGATGATATTCAATGGTTAAGCAACAAAATTTGCCAGCTTCGCATTTTCAACGATGAAACCGGGGTGATGAACCTTTCTGTTAAAGATATTGACGGTGAAATTCTTGCAATAAGCCAGTTTACATTACATGCAAAAATTAAAAAAGGAAATCGGCCATCGTATATACAGGCTGCTAAACCCGAGATTGCTATCCTGTTATACAATCAATTTGTAGAACAAATCAGCTTTGATTTAGGTAAAAATATCAAGACCGGAGAATTTGGAGCGCACATGGCTGTTGAATTAATTAACGATGGCCCTGTAACCATCTTGGTTGATACAAAAAATAAAGAATAAAATGGATGAACCCTCAACAAAATCAATACAAAGAGCAACCCTGATTGTTGCATCAACGGCATCATTTATAACTCCTTTTATTGGAGCATCAATTAATATTGCTCTTCCTTCAATCGGGAAAGAATTTTCAGCAAATGCCTTATTATTAAGCTGGGTTGCCACTTCGTTTTTATTGTCGTCAGCTATTTTTCTGGTTCCATTCGGAAGAATCGCCGATATTTACGGGCGAAAAAAGATTTTTAATTTAGGAATTATTATTTACACTATTTTCACTTTCTTTAGCGCTTATGCTCCTGATATTAAAATACTTATTCTATTACGCATTTTCCAGGGAATGGGTGGAGCAATGATATTTGGTACCGGAATGGCAATTATTACTTCTGTTTTCCCTCGTGAAAGCAGGGGGAAAGCACTGGGGATAGTTGTTTCTGCTGTTTATGCAGGGTTAACCTTAGGCCCGTTTATTGGCGGGGTTTTAACAAAAAATTATGGCTGGCACAGCATTTTTATTTTTACAATTCCTTTCGGGTTGCTTGCCCTGATTTTAAGTTTTATCTTCTTAAAAGATGATTGGGCAGAAGCCAAAGGAGAAAAATTCGACTGGAAAGGTTCCTTATTATATGCTGTTTCAATAACATCACTCATTTATGGTTTCAGCCAATTGCCCGGGTTAATCGGGGGAATTCTTACAATTCTTGGCGTTCTTGGTCTCTGGTTATTTATATCGTTTGAAAAACATCTTGATTTCCCTGTTTTAAATATCCGGTTATTTCAAAACAACCAGGTTTTTGCATTTTCTAACTATGCTGCATTAATCAATTACAGTGCAACTTTTGCTATTGGTTTTTTATTAAGCCTTTATCTACAATATATAAAAGGATTAAATCCCCAGGAGGCTGGACAAATACTAGTTATTCAACCATTACTTATGGCTGTTTTTTCTCCAATTACAGGAAAATTATCTGACAAAATAAACGCGGGAAAAGTAGCATCAATAGGAATGGCCATGATTTCTGCAGGATTAGTAATTATAAGCTTTATTAATTCTCAAACATCTTTACGTATGATTGTTCCAGTATTAATTCTTTTCGGGATTGGCCTAGCCTTGTTTTCTTCACCCAATACAAATGCAATTATGGGTTCTGTAGAAAAGAAATATTATGGAATTGCATCGGGAACAATTGGAACAATGCGACTTGTCGGACAGATGGCAAGCATGGGTATTGCTATGCTTCTATTTTCATTATTTATAGGAAAAGTTGAAATTAATCCTTCAAATTTTAATGCTTTTATACTAAGTATTCGAACTGCATTTATCATATTTGCAGTATTATGTTTTGTGGGTGTATTTTTTTCTTTAGCACGAAATAATTCAAAGAAATGACAATACAGGAAGCACAGGAAAAAGTTGATCTCTGGATTAAAACCTTTGGTGTTCGTTATTTTAATGAATTAACCAATATGGTTTTACTTACAGAAGAAGTTGGTGAATTGGCCAGAATTATAGCACGAAAATATGGAGAACAATCATTCAAAGAGAGTGATAAAGGGAAAAATATGGATGAAGAAATGGCTGATATTCTTTTTGTGCTGATTTGTTTGGCCAATCAAACAGGAATTGATTTAACTGAAGCATTACAAAAAAACCTTGAAAAGAAAACAAGCAGGGATTCTGAACGGCATAAACAAAACAACAAATTAATCTGATCACTTAATTTTAAAATATATCACGATGAAAGATTTATTTACTAAATACGACAGTCTGTTTTTAAAAGACGATATTAAACAAAAAGTTACTGCATTAGCAAACAACAGCCATCAATATTTGACTACCGATAATTTAAAATTATTATTTAGTTTAATAGATTTAACCAGCTTAAATACAGAAGATAATGAAACAAAAATTAAATCAATGACTTTAAAGGTTAATGATTTAAAAAACCATTATCCCGATATGCCCAATGTTGCAGCTATGTGTGTTTATCCCAGTATGGTTGAACACGTAAAAACAAATCTTTCGGTTAAAGGATTGGGCTTAGCTTCGGTTGGGGCAGGTTTTCCTTCTTCACAAACATACAAATCAATTAAAATTGATGAGTGTAAACAAGCTGTTTCTGCAGGTGCAACCGAAATAGATATTGTACTTTCTGTGGGTAAATTTTTCGAGGGAGAGTATAACTTTTGTTATAACGAAATAAAAGACATTAAATCAGCTATTGGCAAAACTCATCTTAAAGTAATTCTTGAATCCGGAGCATTAAAATCATATCAGCAGATTTGGGAAGCAAGTATTCTTTCCATGGAAGCGGGCGCAGATTTTATTAAAACATCAACAGGAAAACAAAATCCGGCTGCAACACTCGATGCTGTTTATGTTATGACCAAAGCTATTAAATCATTTTATGAAATTACAGGCAAAAAAATCGGGATAAAACCTGCCGGAGGTATTGTAACTACAGAAGATGCTTTAGGATATTATTCTATAGTTAAAGAAAACCTTGGATATGACTGGTTAAACAATGAATTATTCAGAATTGGAGCAAGTCGCCTGGCGAATAATTTACTAACCAATATTTATAAAAAAGAAATTCAGTATTTCTAAGCCATTTGCAATTTCATGCTCCGCCTGAATTCAGGACGGAGTATTTTTATTTCTTGCGGGTAACAACGTAATCGACCAGCCCAATCATTGATTTTTTTGAATCATTATCAGGAAAATCTTTTATTATTTCTAATGCTTTTAATTTATATTCGTTCATAACCCCGGAAGCATAATCGAGTCCCCCATTTTTTATAACAAAATCAATGACTTCCTGTACTTTCTTTTTATTTTTATGGTGTTTAATAATTCGTTTTATAATTTCTTTTTTATCCGTGCCATTGTTTTTTCCCAATACATGAATAATGGGGAGAGTAAGTTTTTTTTCTTTAATATCGTTGCCCGAAGGTTTGCCAATTAATCCGTTATTCTGATAATCCAGTAAATCATCTTTAATCTGGAAAGCCATTCCCACATACTCACCAAAAAGTCGCATTTTTTCAACTGTTTCGTCATCTGCACCCGATGATTTTGCTCCACAGGCAGTGCATGCCGCGATTAGGGCTGCTGTTTTTTTCCGAATGATCTCGTAATAAATATCCTCTGTAATATTTAATCTTCTTGATTTTTGTATTTGAAGAAGCTCTCCTTCACTCATTTCTCTAACAGCAACAGAAACTATTTTTAGTAATTCGTACTCATTATTTTCTACCGCGACTAAAAGTCCTTTTGATAGTAAATAATCACCAACAAGAACACTAATTTTTGATTTCCAGAGAGCATTAACAGAGAAAAAACCTCTTCGTTCATACGCCTCGTCAACAACATCATCGTGAATTAATGTCGCGGTATGTAAAAGCTCTATTAATGATGCCGCGGTATATGTTGAATTACCCACTTCATTATTTATCATTTTTGCTGTAAGGAATACAAACATGGGCCGCATTTGCTTTCCTTTTCTTCGTAAAATATAATTCATTATTATATTCAACAAGGGAACTTTTGTTTGCATCGACGACCTGAAATACGGTTCAAACTGCTGTATCTCATTTTTTATCGGGGCTGCTATTTTATCTATTTCAGACATTCTCGGAATTATAAATACGTAAAAAAGAATGACAGAAATTTAATCAAATTCTTTAAATCCATATACACCCCAAACAAAATCATTTCAAGAAAGTTCGTTTTTTTTATTCGCAAATCATAAAGAATTCATTATCACCTCTAAATTTTTATTAGCTGATATTCGTCATGAATTTTTAAATGATATATTTATATATTTGCATTTGTTAATTAACTAAAAACCTGTTTAGAAAATGAAGATTAAAGACCTGACAATAGAACAACTTGAAGACGCGGCAAATATGTTAAAAGCAATTGCACATCCCATGAGAATTGCTATTTTGAGTTTTTTGGAAGATGGAAAAAAATTAACAGTAACAGAAATTCATGAGAAACTTGGAATTGAACAATCTACCACATCGCATCATTTGGGAATACTGAAAGATAAAGGCGTTCTATGTTCAAAGAGGGAAGGGAAAAACACGTACTACTCATTAAAACACAGCAATTTAAGCAACATCGTAAATTGTGTAAGCAACTGTACGTCTGCCGATTAAGCCTGTTTTAAATTTAAAATTATATAAAAATCATTCAAATATCCTGCTTTGAATGGTTTTTTGTTTTTTTTATCCTGAATCAACAAATGTATTATATCTTTGTTTTTTATAAAATAATTCTTTCTTAGAATGACAAAGATTCGCGTTACAAAAGAATTTAATTTTGAAATTGCACATGCATTGTGGAATTACAATGGCCCCTGTTCAAATATTCATGGGCATTCATACAGGCTCTTTGTAACTGTTACCGGCGAACCCGTTATTGATATTAAAAACCCTAAGCTGGGTATGGTTATTGATTTTGGTGATTTAAAAAAAATTGTTCATGAAGAAATCATTAAACCTCTTGACCATGCAATCATTCTTTCACAATCCGCTTTTGAAAGCTTAAAAGATGCCGGCAATCAAATGTTTTCAAAACAATATATTGTTGATTATCAACCCACATGTGAAAATATGGCAATTGATATTGTACAAAAAATAAAGAAAAAACTACCTGGGCAATTAACCTTACACAGTATAAAACTTCACGAAACGGCTACTTCGTTTGCTGAATGGTTTGCTTCAGATAATCCATAAATTTTAATCCTTGCAAAAAATCAAACACATTAAGCTATTTTTTGTGATTTGGTATTTGTATTTTGGTACTTTGTTTTAATTTATCCTGGTTATAAAAACAAACTGTTTTAAAACAAGAACTTTTAGTTCAACCTAATTTTCATTTTATGTCGAAAAAACTCTATTTACTAGATGCTTATGCATTAATATATCGTTCGTATTATGCATTCATTAAAAATCCCCGATTTACATCAAAAGGATTAAATACATCTGCTATTTATGGATTTACCAACACCCTGATTGATTTAATTGCCAAAGAAAACCCGACACACATTGCAGTGGTTTTTGATCCCCCCTATCCTACTTTCCGGCACGAAATGTATAAGGAGTATAAAGCCAACAGGGAAGCAACCCCGGAAGATATTAAAAAATCTATTCCAATTATTAAGGAAATTATTGAAGGATTTAAAATCCCGGTAATTCAGGTTGACCGATACGAAGCTGATGATGTAATTGGAACTTTGGCCAAACAAGCCGAAAAGGAAGGTTTCACAACATACATGATGACCCCGGATAAAGATTACGGGCAATTGGTTTCAGATCATATTCTAATGCTTAAACCGGGTCGTGGAGGAAACGAAATGGAGCTCGTTGATAAACAAAAAATATGTGAAAAATACTCGATTAAAGATCCCGTACAGGTTATTGATATCCTTGGTTTAATGGGAGATAGTTCTGACAATATACCCGGTGCACCGGGTATTGGTGAAAAAACAGCCATGAAACTGATTAAGGATTTCGAAAGTATTGAAAACATATACAAACGAATAGATGAAATACCGGGTAAACAAAAAGAGAAACTGGTTGAAAATAAAGAGTTGGTTTTTTTGTCGAAAGAATTAGCAACAATCAAACTGGATGTTCCAATTACAATTGACCCGGAACAATTAATTTTAGAAAATCCCGATGAAGAAAAACTTACCAGACTTTTTAATGAACTTGAATTTAGAACTGTTTTGCAAAGAGTATTCCGCAAAGAGCTTCCTTCCAAACCTTCATCAAATCCTGTACAAGGCTCATTATTTGGAGAAAATGAAGTAGAAAAAGTACCATCAACTTTAAAAAACATATCAAACACAGATCATGATTATATCTTAGTTGACACTACAGAAGATAGAAAAAATCTTATTTCGCTTTTAAGTCAACAAAAGGAAATTTGTTTTGATACAGAAACTACCGGCCTTGATCCATATTCATCCGAAATAGTAGGTTTATCCTTTTCGTTCGAAATACACAAAGCGTATTATATTCCATTTCCTGATGATCGGGAAATAACCAAATCTATGCTGAATGAATTTAAAGACATCTTCGAAAATCAGGCTATTCGCAAAATCGGGCAAAATATAAAATTTGACATTTTAATTCTTCAACAATACCAAATCCGGGTAAAAGGAGAATTATTCGACACCATGATCGCACATTATCTCTTACAGCCTGATTTGCGCCATAATTTGAATTATTTATCAGAGCATTACCTCTCATATAAACCTGTAGAAATTGAAGAGTTAATTGGTAAAAAAGGCCCCCGCCAGGGTTCTATGAGAAATGTCCCTGTTGAACAAATAAAAGAATATGCAGCAGAAGACGCGGATATTGCCTTGCAGCTTAAATCTGTTTTTGAAAAAGATTTAAAAAACACGGGATTATCCGATCTTTCCGAAAATTTAGAAATGCCTCTAATTCCCGTGCTGGCAAACATGGAGTCAACAGGAATAAAAATTGACATCCAGGCTTTAATTGAATATTCCAAACTACTTAATAATGAACTCATTGAATCAGAGAAAAAAATATTCACCCACGCAGGTATGGAATTTAACATTTCGTCGCCTAAGCAACTGGGAGAAATATTATTTACCCGATTAAAGCTTGATTCAAATGCTAAAAAAACTAAAACACAACAATATTCAACAAGCGAAGAAACATTAGCTATTCTTTTCGACAAACACCCAATAATTAATGACGTTCTGGAATACAGGTCATTAAAAAAGCTTCTATCTACTTACGTAGAAGCATTACCTAAATTAATAAACCCCCTAACAGGGAAAATTCACACATCATATAACCAGGCCATTGCATCAACCGGGCGATTAAGTTCAAATAACCCGAACCTGCAAAACATCCCTATTCGTGAAGAACGAGGAAGAGAAATCCGAAAAGCATTTATCCCTTCTGATGACAACCACGTTTTATTAGCAGCAGACTATTCTCAAATAGAATTAAGAATAATGGCCCATTTAAGCCAGGATACAAATATGATTGCTGCATTTAAAAATAATGAGGATATACATACGGCTACAGCGGCAAAAATTTTCCACGTGGAAACAACCAACGTATCAAAAGATCAAAGGCGAAAAGCAAAAACGGCTAATTTTGGAATTATATATGGTATTTCTGCCTTTGGCTTGTCACAAAGACTTAAAGTTCCGCGTTCGGAAGCAAAACAACTCATTGATGAGTATTTTATTGGTTTTCCAAGAGTAAAAGAATACATGGATAAAAGTATTGCCAAAGCCCGTGAAAAAGGATACGTGGAAACGATGATGGGACGTAAAAGTATTTTAAATGATATCAACTCCAGAAATAGCATTGTAAGAGGAAATGCAGAACGGTATGCCATAAATGCCCCTATCCAGGGTTCGGCCGCAGATATTATAAAACTCGCCATGATTGACATTTTTAACGAACTAAATAAAAAGAACTATAAAAGCAAGATGATCCTGCAGGTACACGATGAGTTAATTTTTGATGTGTACAAACCCGAAGTTGATGAAATAAAAGCTTTGGTAAAGAATAGAATGGAAAATGCGATTAAACTAAGTATCCCTCTTACTGTAGATATTGGTATTGGCGAAAATTGGCTGGAGGCACATTAATAAAAACAAAATGGCCAGACAGGTTTGCCTGGCCATTTTAAACCCAATTTAAAATCATTAATAGCTGTCAAACGAATTAAAATAATCGTCATTATTTTTTTCTTTAGCCTTTTCTTCCTTATTTATAATATTCATACTCAAATCCTTAACATCAGAAGACTGATCTATATATTCTCCTTTTAATATTGAAGAATAAACATCTTTATTTTTAAGAATTTCAACTGCTTTAAAAATCTGTTTATCATCTTTTATACTTGCTTTAAGCTGTCCTTCCTCATAGTAATACCGGCCAATTATCTCATCGCGTAAAAACTCTTTGATTTCTGTTTTAAAGCTTTGTAAATCTTTTTCTTTATTGTTCGCTAATTTGTTTTTTAATTGTTCCAGTTCATCTTTTGCCCTATCAAAGTATTTCTCTCTTTTTACTATTTTTTCAAGTTCTTCAAGCTCTTTTTCGCTTTGTGTTTGATATGAAAAATTCTGTTCCAGGGCAAAATCAACAAAGTCGTTATATAAATCGTCTGTTATTTCAAAATCATCGACGGAAGGAATGTTTTGGTTTTTATAAACAAATTTAGTGGCAAAATCGAATAAAACACTCTCGGTAATTAAACTAATTGTTATCGGGCTGACTTCTTCAGGATCCATTTTAATATCGGGAATTATTCCGCCTCCATCATATACTTTTCTGCCATTTTTAGTTGAAAACTCGCTAATCAATGAGTCGGGAATATATCCAACACTTCCGTCTTCGTTTCGGTGAGCATAATCTCTTGCCTGAATACACCGGCCGCTTGGAATATAATATTTCGCCGTAGTAACTTTTAGCTGACTGTTATAACTTAGAGGAACTGTCGTTTGTACAAGTCCTTTACCGTATGTACGTTGACCAAGAATAACCGCCCTGTCAAGATCCTGCATTGCTCCTGCTACAATTTCGGCTGCTGATGCTGATGCCCTGTTAACCAATATTACCAAAGGTATCTCTGTATCAAACGGCAATTCTGTTGTTTGGTAAACCTGATCCCATTTTTCAATTTTCCCTTTCGTGCTAACAATTTCCTGACCTTTTTCGACAAAAATATTGCAAATTTTGGGCGCTTCAATAAGTAATCCCCCGGGATTTCCCCGCATATCAATAATTAAGGATGTAATCTGATGTTCTGTTTTTAGCTCTCTTAATGCATCTTTTAATTCTTTGGAAACATCGGGGGTGAATTTTGTAACACAAATATACCCTACACCCGGTTCAACAACCCCATAATAAGGAATACTTGTAATTTTAATCTCTTCACGAACAATCTCTTTGTCAAATTTTTCATTCGTCCAGGGGCGTTCAACCACTAATTTTACTTTTGTTTTAGGTACTCCTTTTAATTTTTCACTTATTTTATCAATCTGAATATCATTTGTAGAAACACCATCTATTTCGAGTATTATATCTCCTGCTTTTAATCCTGCTTTATCTGCAGGAAATCCTTTATATGGCTGGGCAATTATTGGTTTTTTGTCTTTGTTTCTAATAAGAGCCCCGATACCCCCGTATTGACCTGTTGTCATAAAAGCAAATTCGTCGAGTTCGGATTCCGGGATATAAACAGTATATGGATCAAGAGATTCGAGCATTGCATTAATACTGGTTTCAACCATTTTTTCAGGATCTGTTTCATCGACATAATATACGTTCACATCACGAAACAAAGAAAAATAAATATCAAGGCTTTTGGCTATTTTAAAATCATCGCCATTTTTAAATCCCCAAAATGAAATTATAGCAATTAAAACAAACCCGGCTATAATTATTGTTTTCTGTATTTTATTTGTTTTTTTCATTGTATCTAAATTTTTTTTACAATTTCAATCCGCTTGCCAAACTATGCAAATTTAAAGAAAAAACAGTGCTTGCTTTTATTATTAACATTATTTAACTTAATACCAGGACATTCCTGATTTTATAAATTTGTTTTTTGATTAACACTCCTGACTGTTTAAATGTTCGATAAATTTGGATATTAATAGTTTAATATCATTTTCAATTTTTAGGGAATCCGGTTTCTCAGAAGCAACATAAACTATTAGAAAATAGGCATTTCTATTCCTACAATTAATATTTTTGTACAATCCGTCTTTATTTTTTCGATAAGCCTCTCGTATCTTCCTTTTTATTTCATTCCTGTCAACCGCGCGACTAAATTTTTTCTTTGAAACACTAATGGCAACTTTCGCAGGATACTTAAAATCAGCCGATTCGGGTAAAATTTTATAAATTAATCTAAATGGGTAATGTGTAATTGATTTGCTTTCGAAAAATAATGATTCGATTAATTTGCGGCTTTTAAGTCTTTCTTCTTTATTAAATCCCAAAGTTTTCATCAGGAGTAAAGGTATATTTTTTTGAAAAAAAAAGGAAAGTATTGATACTTTCCTTATAAACATTAAAAAGGAAGAATTATTTATTTGTTTTATTGTATTCGTGAATATACTGTTCAATAGCCATAGTCATAGAAGGAGCTTCTTTTGAAGGGGCTTTGATATCCGCCTTTAACCCGGCATCTTTTACCGCCTTGGCTGTTTTAGGGCCAAACGCTGCAATTTTTGTGTTGTTTTGTTTAAAATCAGGGAAATTCTCGAATAATGATTTTATTCCTGAAGGGCTGTAAAAAACAAGCATATCATAATTTACATTTGCTAAATCAGATAAATTAGCACTTACCGTTTTATACATAACCGCTTTCGTGAACTTTATCTTACTTTGTTCCAGCTTTTTCGGTATTTCTTCTTTATGAGCATCAGATACCGGAACAAGGAATTTTTCATCTTTATGCTTTTTTAAGAGTTCCATAATATCTACAAATTTCCCGTCGCCATAAAAAATCTTTCTTTTTCTGAAAACGGTATATTTTTGAAGATAAAAAGCCGTGGCCTCCGAGATACAAAAATATTTCATTGTATCCGGAACTGCGAGCCTGAGCTCTTCACATATTCTAAAATAATGATCTATTGAAGTGCGGCTTGTAAAAATTACAGCAGAGTGAGTTAAAATATCAATTTTTGATTTTCTAAAATCTTTTGCTGACAATCCTTCCACTTGAATAAATTGTCTAAAATCTACCTTAAGGTGGTGTTTTTCAGCTAATTCCAAATAAGGAGATTTATCGTTTTGCGGTTTGGGTTGAGATACTAAAATCGTCTTAATTTTCATGTACAATTTTATTGAATTAATTTTTCAAATCACCTATTCTTCCCGCTAATTAAGAGATAGTAATAGTTTGTAAATGATCAATAATGGTGCAAATTCGAAAGCACAAAGATACAAAATCATATAAAAAACAGAAACATTCTTTCGAATTATTACCTGAAATGATCTGTGTATTTGTAAAAGATACAATAAACCAATACCTGCCATTCCAATATAAATTATAACTGGAAGATATTCTAGTGAAAGAAATTGTACTGTTACAATTACCGGGAAGATTAACAACCCTGTGTTTTTTGTAAAAATATTCACATTATGAAAATATTCCTGAAAAACTTTTTGCTTTAAAAAAACACTTCCTACAAACCATGTAGTAAATGCCCTGTATATATAAAACACAAGCAAAATGGCAAAAATTATAGCATACAGGTAATAATGTTTAAGATTTCCGAATTGTACATTGTAAAATTGTGCTACCTGAATTACAAATATTGAAATATTGCTTAAAAACAAGATGTTAACCAAAAACGAGGCTTTTTCCATTAATGAATTTTTCTCGCGAAACATCGTGCTGGCTTCCTGGTAACTGATTGCAGACCGAATAAGCGATACTAAATATTTGTTAAAAAACAACCGTACAAACCCCAAAATAATAAACGATAACAGCAATACGCCTAAAATCCAGTCGAAGTGAAGCTTATTTCCTTTCACCCGGGGTTCTATTTCTATTCTTTTTTCGGCAATTATTTTCTGTTTTTCCCCCGATTTTTGATTTAACGCCGGGTTTTCAATAATTACAATTTGATTCTTTATATTTTCTGTTTCTTTATTTACGGGAAGGTTATATAAAAAATTCTGATAGAACATATCCTGATTGAACCTTTCCGATAATGGGGTTTTATAAATCTGGAGATTTTCAAAAAGGAGCTTTGACGTGTCCGTTTTTTGAATTTTATTTTTATACCTTAACTGATTCTCCTTTTGAATTTGAATTTCACGTTCTTCATTAATCCTGAAAATTGAATCTGCAGAACTTAAATCAAGAGTTTTTATTTTGCCCTGTATTAAAGTATCTGTATTAATCTGAGATGAAATTTGAACCGGGCCTGTTTCTGTAATACTTGTATCTGCGACAAAGCCTAAATTGCTTTTATTCATGAATGTGTTGTTAGAATTTTGTAAAACAGGCATTTTATTATTCTTTGCAAATTTGCTGCAAAGATAATGGTTTTAATAATACTTCATATTTCTGTTTTATAAAAATCGTTTGATGAATTAAAATATTCCCCGGGTAAGTTTATACTATCCTGCCAAAGAAATATTCCTGTACGAAAGTAAATAAAAGAGTAAATCCGAAAATCTACGGGTGATTAAACCTCGTTTTTATAGTTTTTATTAACTCATTTTCTGCTACTTACAACCAGTTATTTAATATTATTATTCACATCCTGAATAATTACAAATTTTTAATAACCTGTTCCTGTTTATATTTTATTAAAATATTCAAGCATTAATTTTGATTTTACACTTCCAATTTCACTTGATAATTCGTCCGGAGAAAGTGTCCTGATTTTTTTTATTGTTTTGTATTTGGTGAGCAATTGCTCAATGGTTTTTTCTCCAATACCGGGAATATTTTCAAGTTCACTTTTTATAAAATTGCCCGATCGTTTATTTCGGTGAAACTTTATTCCAAAACGATGAGCTTCGTTGCGAATATGCTGAATAATTTTTAATGATTCGGAATTCTTATCCAGATATATGGGAACAGGATCGTTCGGGAAAAAAATTTCTTCTAATCGTTTTGCTATTCCTATAATTGAAACATTTGTTTTTATCTGAAGTTTTTCAAGACTTTTTAAAGCAGCGTTTAATTGTCCTTTTCCTCCATCAATTACAATCAACTGAGGTAAACCCATGTTTTCATCAAGCAATCTTTTATATCTCCTGAAAACAACTTCTTCCATCGAAGCAAAATCATTCGGGCCTTCAACGGTTTTGATATTATAATGCCTGTAATCTTTTGTACTTGGTTTGCCGTTTTTAAAAACAACACATGCAGCCACGGGGTTTGTTCCCTGTATATTTGAATTATCAAAACATTCTATATGCTCTGGCAAAACATTTAGATTTAATTCTTTTTTTAAAAGTTCAAGTACCCGCTTTCCTGAATGTTTTTCTTTCTTTTTTTCTGATTTCTTTTGTTTTTCAAGCCTGTAATATTTTAGGTTACGCCCGGATAAATCCAGAAGAGCTTTTTTATCTCCCTTTTGAGGAACAGTAAATTTTACTTGCTCTATTTTAAAATCAATTTCAAATGGAACAATAATTTCTTTCGCATTGCTTGAAAACCTGTTTCTAATTTCAATAATTGCCATTATAAGCATATCATTTATACTCTCGTCAAGTTTTTTCTTTATTTCAAGTGTATGAGCCTGAATTATTATTCCATCGTTTACTTTTAGAAAATTTACATAAGCAGCGTTTTTATCATCGAGAATAGAAAAAACATCAATATTTGTAAGACCCGGGTTTACGATGGTTGACTTGCTTTTATATTTTTCAAGTATCTCTATTTTGTTTTTAATTACCTGGGCATCTTCAAATTTAAATTCAGACGAATATTTGAGCATTATATTATTCAGGTAATGAATTAATTGGTGTATATTTCCTTTAAGTATTTGTTTAATATATTCTATTGAATTATTATAATCTTCAGAAGATTGTAGCGCGATACACGGGGCTTTACAATTTCCAATATGATATTCAAGACAGGGTTTGAATTTTTTTTGCCTGATGTTTTGTTCTGTTAAATTTAAATTACAATTCCGCAATGGATAGAGTTGTTTTACCAAGTCGAGTAAAACTTTTACCATATAAACAGAAGTATATGGGCCGAAATATCGCGATCCATCATTAACTATTGACCTGGTATAAAATACACGGGGAAAAGGTTCGTTTTTAACACATATCCAGGGAAATGTTTTATCATCCTTGAGTAATATATTGTAGCGGGGTTGATGTTTCTTAATCAGATTATTCTCCAGAAGTAACGCATCCGACTCAGATTCAACAACAATATATTCTATCCTGTTAATTTTACTTACTAAAACTTTTAGTTTATTGTTGTCGAACCTGTCTTTTGTAAAATATGATGAAACTCTTTTTTTTAAATTCTTTGCCTTACCAACGTAAATTATTTCATTTAATTGATTAAAAAATTGATATACTCCTGCACTATCAGGCAGAACAGAAATAACAGAAGCAAATTTTTCTTTTTGTTTTTCTGGCATTATTCAGTAAAAAGTGAAGTAAACTGAAATTTCGAAACATCAAAAAGGCCTTTATCTCCGATTTTCAATTCAGGAATAACCAATAAGGCCATAAAAGCCATTGTCATAAACGGTGCTGTTAATGTTGATCCCATCATTTTTGCCTGTGTGTTTACCTTTTCATATTTAGCGGCAACTTCTTCCGCCTGTTCGGTTGACATTAACCCGGCAACATTTAATTTTAAATCAACAATTTGTTTGCTGTCACAAGCAACAATACCTCCCTTGTTTTCAATTACCGTATTAATGGCTTTAACAATATCGTTATCGGTGGTTCCTATGGCTATAATATTATGACTATCGTGTGCAATACTTCCAGCTATAGCTCCTGATTTTAAATTAAAATTTTTTATTAATCCCACTACCGGGATTTCGTTTTTATACCTGTTTACAATTACTATTTTTAATATGTCCCTTTCGACATCAGCAACAACATTCCCATTATGCATTTTGGGCTCTGTTACTATTTTTTTTGTCAACAAATCACCATCTTTTGCAACAATAACATTTACTTTCCCTTTTGATTCCGGAATAAAAATGTCTTTTTCGGAAATTTTGCTACAATTAAAATTATTTACAGGAGCTTCATTTACCTGATTAATAAATACCTCCCCGTTATCAAAAACCAAACAGCCGTTTATGTATGTTTTAATTACATCAAAATCAACCAGGTCTTTTACAATAATAAAATCTGCAGCATCTCCGCTTCTTAATAAACCAACATTTAAATTGTAATGTTCTACAGGATTTTTAATGGCCACAGTTAATACATCATAAATATTTGCTCCTTTACGAATTGCCCTGCCAGCTATTTTATTAATGTGTCCGTTAATTAAATCATTCGGGTGACAATCATCGGTACACAACATTGTTTTTTCCGGATAAGAATTTATTAAAGGAAATAAATTTTCAAAATCTTTTGCAGCGCTTCCTTCACGAATTTGCACTTTAATTCCACAATTTATTTTTTCAACAGCTTCATCCAGGGTAGAACATTCATGATCTGTAGTAATCCCCGCCGAAGCATATTTCTTTAAATCAGGGCCGCTTAATCCCGGGGCATGGCCGTCGATTGGCTTGTTTACCTTATAAGCAGCATTCATTTTTGAATGAACTTCCTTATCGTTGAAAATTACTCCCGGAAAATTCATCATTTCCGCTAAATAATAAATGTCGGGATTATTTAATAATTTTTCGATATCAGATGAATTAATAACTGCGCCAGAGGTTTCGAAGGATGTGGCAGGAACACAAGATGGCGCACCAAAAAAGAATTTAAAAGGAACTTTTTTACTGTTTTGGATCATATATTCAACACCAGCAATTCCTAACACATTCGCAATTTCATGAGGGTCAGACACGGTTGCAACAGTTCCATGTTTAACTGCAGCCCGGGCAAAAGATGACGGAACCATCATTGAACTTTCAATATGCACATGAGAATCTACAAATCCGGGAATAATATAGTTAGATTGTTCCTGCCCGATTTCTGTTATTTTTTCTATTTTCCCGTTAACAACACTTACCTGAGCATTAAACGTTTTCCTATTAAAAACATCTACCAATTTACCAGCAACTACAAAAGAATCATTCATCTTATATAAAATTTTTAGTTTTTTGTTCCACGTGGAACAAGAAGAATTGATTTTGTTCCACGAGAAATATTATCGACCCATATACACCAAAAGAACACTAATATCTGACGGAGAAACCCCGCTTATTCTGGCTGCCTGACCTATACTTTTCGGTTTTATTCTTTTTAACTTTTGTCTTCCTTCGGTTGAAAGAGATGCTATTTTATCATAACCAAATTCGTCGGGTATTTTTATATGTTCTAAACGAGTTAGCTTGTCGGCTATTTGTTGTTCCCGCTCAATGTATCCTGAATATTTAATTAAAACTTCCGCGGCTTCAATAATCTCTTCTTTTTTATCTCCTGTTTTTTCTATTTCATTTTTTAGCTCGGCAACATATTCTGAAAGTTGTAAGATTGTAATTTGAGGCCTTAATACTATTTCAAAGAGTTTTCTTTTTTGTTTTATTTCAGAAGTATCTATTTTGTTTAAATATTTGTTAATGCTACCTGGTTCTACACTAAAAGTTTTAATAAAACGAACAAGATGATCTCTGAGTTTAATTTTGTTTAACAAGTTACTGAATCTTTCTTCGCTTGCGAATCCGATTTTATAAGACAATTCTGTCAGGCGTATATCCGCATTATCCTGTCTGAGCAAAATTCTGTATTCTGCTCTTGATGTAAACATTCGATAAGGTTCATCAACACCCTTTGTTACCAAATCATCGATTAATACTCCAATATATGCCTGGTCGCGATTGAGTACAAACTCCGGTTTATTATATGATTTTAAATGTGCATTAATACCCGCCATTAAACCCTGGGCTGCAGCCTCCTCGTATCCGGTAGTTCCATTTATTTGTCCGGCAAAATACAGGTTTTTTATTTTTTTTGTTTCAAGGGTATGAAAAAGTTGTGTTGGCGGGTAATAATCATATTCAATAGCATAACCTGGCCGAAAAATTTTAACATTCTCAAGTCCTTCGATTTTTTTTAATGCTTTAAATTGAATATCCCATGGCAGGGAAGATGAAAACCCATTAATATAATATTCTACCGTGTTATGGCCTTCGGGTTCAAGAAAAAGCTGATGTTTTTCTTTATCGGCAAAAGTAACTATTTTATCTTCAATACTGGGACAATATCTTGGTCCAATACCTTCTATTGTTCCATTGTAAAGAGGAGAATCATCGAAACCTGTTTCAAGGATTTCGTGAACTTGCTGATTTGTATAAGTTATCCAGCAACTTTTATTGTTGTTCGGTTTTTGTTCATGTTTCAAAAACGAAAATTGTCCTCCGTTTTCATCTCCTTTTTGTTCTGTCAGTTTTGAAAAGTCTATTGTGCGGCCATCAATCCTTGCAGGTGTTCCTGTTTTCATTCTTCCTGCTTCAAATCCATGTTTTAATAATTGTTCTGTTATACCAAAAGATGAGGCCTCCCCAGACCTGCCTCCTTCAACCTTAGATCTTCCAACATGCATTAGTCCGTTTAAAAAAGTTCCGTTTGTTAAAACCACGGTTTTTGAAAAAAAAGTAATTCCAAGTCTTGTTTTAACTCCCCTTACAATACCATCATCAATTAACAACTCATTAACCATGTCCTGCCAAAGATCGAGGTTCTTGGTTTTCTCAAGAAGGTTTCTCCACTCTATAGAAAAGAGCGTTCTGTCGCATTGAGCTCTTGGACTCCACATGGCAGGACCTTTTGATCGGTTCAGCATCCTGAACTGAATCATGCTTTTATCGGTAACAATGGCAGAATATCCTCCCATTGCATCAATTTCACGAACAATCTGGCCTTTGGCTATACCCCCCATTGCAGGATTACATGACATTTGAGCGAACTTGGTCATGTCCATGGTAATTAACAATGTTTTTGAACCCATATTAGCTGCTGCGGCCGCTGCTTCACAACCAGCGTGTCCTCCACCCACTACAATTACATCGTACTCTGGTAACATCTTTATTATATATTTAGAACCCGGAAAATTATAAAAGATTTTTATATCTATCCAGATAATTATTTTCTTTTTCTCTCATTTGAATTTTTTCACCATTTGTAGAGTCATTATATCCTATTAAATGAAGAATTCCATGAATAATAACTCTTCTGATTTCATCTTCAAATGAAACAATAAATCTTTTAGAATTGTTTAAAACCGTTTCAATACTAATATAAATATCGCCATTAATTGTGTTTTTTTCACAATAATTAAATGTAATTATATCGGTGAGGTAGTTGTGTGAAAGGTATTTTTTATTTATGTCAAGAAGGTAATTATCAGACGTAAAAATGATATTAATTAACCCTGTTTTTTTAAGCTCATTTTCGATGGAGAGTTTTATCCAATTTCTGATTTTGTTTTTTGATGCCAGGTTAAAATCAATGTCTTCTGAAAAGAAATTGATGCTCATTTTTATTCTATGTTGAAATTTAATTCAACTTTATTTCCTCGGCCATGAAATATTACATCATCGGCAAGATGTTTCATTAAATAAACTCCTCGTCCATGAATATTTTCTATGTTTTCCGGAATTGTCGGGTCGGGAACGTTTGTATAATTAAATCCGGGACCTTCGTCTTCAATGAAAATTTTTATTTCGTTTTTTTCAATAAAGAAAGTTATTGTTACTTTTTTTGTTTCATCTTCTTTATTCCCGTGTACAATTGAATTATTTACTCCTTCAACAGTAGCTATGAGCATTTTGCCATATACCTCGGAATTAATTTTAGCTTCTTCTGAAACCTCATCAATTAATTTTTCGACTAAACTGATGTTTTCTATTTTAGATTCAATTAAAATGCTTCTTTTCATTTTTTAAAGCTGTTGTTAGCACTTCTGTTGTTTCTTTTTAAACAATTATAATTTTATACCTTTTTTATTAAAAATTGTTTCGTTTTTTATATTTATATTTTTCAAAGATAGCTATTTTATTCAAGCAGCTACTTTTTTAGTAACCAAATTTTGGGATTTAAAACTTTTGTTTCTTCATAAATACGAAAATGCAGAACAGAGCTTTTGTCATCGTTTTTTAAATAATAAATATCACCCAAATGTTGCCCTTTTTTTACTTTATCACCTGATTTTACCCTTACATTAACTAAGTTTGAATAAAACGAAAGGAAGTGTCCGTGACGAATAATTATGGCCATATTAGACCCCGGAACAGCAATAACTCTCTTAACTTCGCCATCAAAAATTGATTTTACTTTTTCGTCCTTTGCTAAATTAATATCTATTCCCTCGTTATTTAGCATTATTCCTTTTAAAACAGGATGTTGTTGTTCTCCAAAATCTCTTATAATTACTCCTTTTTCTACAGGCCAATCGAGTTTTCCCCGTGAACTTTTAAAATTCTCTGATAATGCTTCATCGGTATAAATCGTTCTTTTTTTACTTTCTTCTGCTTCTTTTGCTATTAAATCATTAATTTCTTTTGCAAGACGTTTCATTACTTTTTCGTTGTCTTCGATCTTTTTTCGCAACTCTTTTTCTTTTTTCTGTAGTTTTACAAGCTCTGTATTTTCTTTTTCGCGTTCAAGTTTTAATTGATATTTTTCGTTTTCTTTTTGAGATAAAAGATTTATTTTTTGATTTTTTTGTTCTTTAAGTTCGCTTATTTCTGATAATAATTCGTTTTGTTTTTGAATTATTAATAACGCCTGCTTTTTTCTATATTGAGAATACTGTTGGAAATATTTTAATCTTCGGTATGCCTGATTAAAGTTGTCTGATGCAAGAATGAACATAAGTTTATCGTAAGTGCTCCTGTTTTTATATGCAAAATAAATCATTTTCGCATATTCTTCTTTTAATCTAAGTATTTCATTTTCCAGATTGTTTATATTACTTGTTTTTTGTTCAATACTGGCATCAATTAAAGATATTTCATTAGAGATATCATTTACTAATTGTTCTCTTAAAGAGATTCTTTTTTTAATAATTAATATTTTATTAATCCCTGCTGTTCTGTTTTGTTCTGTTTCATCAAGCAATTTCGTTGTTAATTTAATTTCTTCTTCGGTTTTTATTTTTCGTTGTTCTAACTCTTTTCTTGTTTGGCCAAAACATTCTGTTTGCAAAAATATACTTGCAAATAAAAACAGACTTATACTTATTTTTAATTTAATCATTTAATGAACCCCGGTTATAGTTCTTTGGAATATCCAGCTTAATTTGTGTATTTGCCTGAAAATTTACTGTTCCATTTTTAAGCGTTAAGGTTAAATTTGTTTTTTTACTTCTAAAATCCAAATCGATAATTTCAGGAAAATATATTGATTTATAATTAATATAGCTTATATACTCTATTTTAAAATCCTGATTATTTTCTTTATTTCTCAAAACAGCCTGAATGATATTTTCATTTTTACTATCGATGAATAATATAATATTGTTAATCTCATTTTCATTTGAACTAAAATTTATCTCGTAATTATTGAACTTAGATTTAATGGTATCTGATGTATTCATATAATTATATGTATTAAAAATATATGAATAATCGGAAAATAAAATGCTTTGTAACAAATAATAATTTACCGAGAAATTGTATTTTTTGTAAATATCGTTGTATGTCCCTGTTTTATATGTTTTATTAATCCTGTCAACAAGTATAATGTTTTCGGGTTGAAATAAAATTCTGCTGATTTCAATTCCTAACATATTTGATAATGAAACCAATATTGCAGAATCTTTAGAAATTAAAATATTCGCTTTTAAATTGATTAATGCAGAATTATCATCAATAGAAATTTTTATTCCTTTGATTGACACCCTTTTTATTGATTCAGATTTTTTCAGAATATCTGATTTTAATTCAGAAAAAGAACGTACCTCTTCTGTAGTTTTTGATAATTGTTTTTGTTGTTTACATCCGAATAAGGTAAAGGATATTATTACTAAAAATGTGACAGAATAAATTGTTTTTTGTTTTATCATTATTCCCTCGAGTTATTTTTTATTTTTAAATCAAGTTCATTGCTTGAATTACCAAGTTTTTTAGACAAATTCCACATTTCAATTGCTTTTTCAATATTTTTTGATTTATATAATATATCTCCATAATGCTCAACAATAACGCCACTTTCTATACCCCCGTGCTCTATGGCTTTTTGGATATAATAAAGTGCATCCTGATATTTCTCCAATTTATATAAAATCCACGCATACGTGTCGAGGTAAGTAGAATTTTCGGGAAATGCAATTATTGTTTTTTTACTTATAGATTCAGCATAATCAAGGTTCGTTTCACGTAAGGAAAGGTAATAACTGTAGTTATTTATTACAGAATAATTTTCGGGTTGAATTTTTAGAACTTCCTGAAAATAATAATCGGAACTTTTATAATTACCTGTTTCATGATATGCTTCGCCCAAGTATATATAAAAATCTATTTGTAATTGATTATTATTTTCAATCAAACCCAATCCTGTTTTTAAAACAGAAAGAGATTCATCTGCCTTATTTAACTGCAGGGCAGAAATACCTTTAAATAAATAAAATGTCGGATAATTCGGGAAGCTATCAATTGCAGCACAGGATTTTTCATACATTAACTTTATGTTATTCCGGAAACTATAAATTGAAATGAGTTGTTCCCAAATTATTTCAGTTGTTTTAAAATTCTTAATAATAAATTCCAGTTCAATTGTAGCTAGGTCGTAATTGGTTGTTTTTATTAAATAATCTGTATATAAAGTATAACTTTCAAGCTTGTCGGGATAATTTTCTTTAATTATTTTTAAATTTTGTTCAACCTGGTTTTTAAATAAACTGGTTTCTTGTTGTGAATTCAATACTGTTGCCAGGGTAATTATTTTTGATTGAAAATCAATGTTTTCATTTATAACTACTTTGTTAATTGCAACAAACATTTTTTCATAATCTACTTTTTTCCTGTAAAAATCTACAATTGAAAGTTGCCCCAATGGGTTTAAACTATCCAGTTCAAATAGCTTATTATAAGATTCTTCTGCTTTTAATAATAAATTATCGCGGGTAAACATTTCTGCCAATAAACCATAATATCTTGGTTCGTTTGGAAAATGAAGAATTAATTTATTAATTTCATCATACGCTTTTGTTTTATTTCCCTGGTTTAGAAATATTTGTTGTTTTGTAACCGACGTTGTTTCATTTACTCCTACTTTTTCTTCTATTTCATTTAATAAGGCAATTGCCTCATTAAGTTGATTTACTTGTTTGTATATTGATGCAAGATAAAATGTTATTTCATGATTATTGGGTTCTATTTTGTGTAAATATTTATAAACTTCAATGGCATTTTTAAAATCATTATTCGAAACATATAATTGAGCTAATTGATATTGGTACCATTTGTTATCAGGCTCATTTTTTGTAGCCATAATGGCGTATTTTAATGCTGTTTGTATGTTGTTTAGCTGATAATTTATTTGAGAAATTTCTGAAGCAGCAATAGCACTATTTGGATTAATTTCGAGGCATTGATAATAAAGTGCTAAAGCAGAGTTATAATCACCCAGTAACTTTTTCCTGTTTGCTTCAAGGAATACATAATAATATTCTTGTTCATTGTTTTTGGACAACTCTTTTTTTACAGTTATTTTATCGTTTTTAACTAATTCTTTTGTTTTACAAGAAACCGTTAAAAACAAACTGATAAAAAAAACATACAATACAAGTCTTCTATTTTTAAAAATATTCATTATTATTTTGCTGATTTATAAAAAGTTTGTTATCCATTAATTTTTACTTTATTCCAGTACTTCCAAAACCACCGGCACCACGATTTGTTTCGTTTAACTCCTGAACATTAGTAAGAGTAACATGTTCATATTTTGCAATAATCATTTGGCAGATTCTTTCTCCTGTCTCAATTATTACATCCTGATTTGATAAATTGATTAATATAACACCTATTTCCCCCCTGTAATCAGCATCAATTGTACCAGGAGTATTTAAAACACTTATCCCCTTTTTTAAAGCCAATCCGCTTCGTGGCCTTATCTGTGCTTCAAAACCAACCGGTAATTCTATATATAATCCTGTTGGAATTAAAGCCCGTTCTAACGGTTTTAATATAACCGGGTTTTCAAGAAAAGCTCTTAAATCCATTCCTGCAGAATACTCTGTACTATAGGCTGGTAATGGATTGTTCGATTTGTTTATAATTTTTACTATCATGCTATTTTAATATTGTTCAAACTTATTAAATATGATTCTTTATTAAAAATATGATTTACACATTATTTGTTAAAAATATTTAAAAATCTTTTTTTCTTTTTTAATTACAATAAGTACATAAACCAACAAGAAGGCTGTATTAATAATTAATTGAAATACAACATTTTTTATGTTTAAAAAATTGTTTATAAAATATATTCCCAGGGATAAAATAAAATAAAAAGTTATTGTTTTAATATCGTAATTCATTTTATAATACGCTTGTCCAACAAAGTAGGAAATAATAATCATTGAAAAATAGCATAAAAAAGTTGCCCAGGCTGCACCTTTATAACCCATTGATGGTACTAATGCAATATTTAATCCTATTGTAATAACGGCACCAATAATAGCCACAAAAGCTCCTTTTTTAGTTAAATTTGTTAATTTATACCATATAGATTGATTATAAAGTATTCCTAAAAATAAATTAGCTAATAAAACAATCGGTACAATAGACAATCCCGAATGAAATTCTACTCCAATAAAATATTTAATAATATCAATAAAAAGAACTACTCCCAGAAAAATAAATAATCCAATAATTATAAAATATTTCATTATGAGGGCATATTGTTCTTTTGCATTCTTATCATTCATACGTGAAAAAAAATAGGGTTCAACAGCATATCTGAACATTTGGATAAAAAGAGTCATTAATACGGCTATTTTATAATTTGCACCATAAATTCCTACTTGTTCAAGCGCAGTTGAGGGATCTCTTACCAAATGTTTCATTAATATCTTATCTAATACTTCATTTACTGTTCCCGCAATACCAACAACTAAAAGAGGTAAAGAATAATTAAGCATTCTTTTTAATAAATCTAATTCAAATTTTAGTTTAATATTAATGATTTCAGGTATAAGAAAAATTAAGGTAGATACTGTTGCAATGAGATTCGCAATAAAAACGTAACCTACTCCCATTTCCGGATTATAAATATATTTTACCAAATCAGGATTTGAACTATATATTCTGGGAAAAACTAAAAAGAATATGGCATTAAATCCAATATTAATGACAACGTTCACGATTTTTAAAACACCAAATTTTCTTGCTTTACCAAGGTATCTCAATTTTGCAAAAGGAATAGATGTAAATGCATCTATACTCACAATTAAGCAAAACCAACGTATATATTCAGCATTATGACTATAATCAAGAGCGGTGGCAATGTTATTAGAAAAAATATATGATAGAATTATAAATAAAAATGAAGTAGTAAAAAGAGAAATTATACTCGTGCTATATACCTTATCGAAATCTTTTTCGCTTTTTGCAAATCTGAAAAACCCGGTTTCCATTCCATAAGTAAGAATCACCAGTAAAAAAACAATGTATGCATACAATTCAGTAAAGACACCGTATTCTGTTTTATCAAATATTCTCGTATAAAGTGGTGTTAGCAATAAAAAGTTTAATAACCGTGGTGCTACAGTTCCAAAACCATAAATTATAGTTTGTCCGGCTAATCGTTTAAATTGGCTCAATTTTTTTCTTTATAAAATTATTCGTTTCCTTTTTTATTGAATAAGATGTATCCAAAATTAAACACAAAGTAATACTTCTTATCTAATTTATCATAATAATTAATGCTTAAACTCGCCGGTCCTAATATTGTTTGATAAATAATTGCTCCGCTTGCTAGAAATGTCGGATTAGATAAATCCATATTATAATACGCCTTATTATTATCATCCGACATTATTTTTTGATAGGGCAGCATTCCATATATTTCTGCTCTTAAATGAATATCATCGGTTATTAATATTACCGGTTTTATTCCTACGGCCAGGTATGAATGTGCTTTATAGGTATTAATAAACAATGTTTTACTATGTGGTGTTGGTTGAAAATCATTCGCATTTAACATGGTAGATGTATAATTGCTAAAAAAATCCATATTTGAATAAGATGCCTCAAAATAGTACCCTAACGATATGCTTTTATTAAATTTAAGATATTTGTCGTGTGTAAAACGAATATTATACCAGGCATGTATCTCATTAATCGTTTCGTCTGTTAAAGATGTAGAGCCCGGAATAAATTCTTCTTTACCAAATAAATAATTAATACTTACATTCTGATATACTCCTTGTGTTGGGTATTGTTTATAGTTTAGTGTATTTCTTTCGAATGCCAATTGAAAATTATAATAATTAAAATTCGTGATATCGGTAGTGTCGGTTTTTAAAAAATGCATAACCTGATAATATTCATCTTTAATATCTCCGTATGCAGCCGAAAATCTCATTACTCCTGTAGTTTTAACAGGAGTAAAAATATTTATTTTAATATTACTTTCATTTTTAATAAGATATGGAGGGCGCGTATCTTCAAAAAAAGGATCGGAGCTACTACTATAATAATTCCATCGGTTAATCGTATAAGATGCTGATATGCCTATGGGTATTTTTGTCGGAAAATCGGCCCTTGCTTTAAGTTGTAATGAATTATACAGTCTGCCAAAATTAATATTTGCGTTTAGTATTCTGGAATACAAACCTAACTGATTATATTCAAGGCTGGCATATCCCTGATTAATTGCACCAGATGAAATATTTGCCCCAATACCAGCATTAAACCTGCTTTTCTCCTTAATATTTAAATACAAATCATAATAAGAAGTTTGTTTGTTATATCTTGCTTCCGGAATAATTGATGATATGGTTCCATCAGCCAACAGCTTAAAATACTCTTTTTTAAAATCCAGAATATTAAACAAAGTATCTTTTTTATAAATGCTGTTTATTACAAATATTTTCTCTTTACTATTCAGCCCTTTTATATAAATGTCTTTAAAAGTGATTGTTTTTGTTTTATTTTTAAAATCTGCTCTCTTTTTTGATATTAACGAACTATCTGATTTAAATTGTATCATCAAGTCAATACTATCAATTAATCTCAACGTATTATCATAACCTGTTTGAATAATAAATTCCGTTTTATCGAAATCGAGCAAGCTTATATCTTCGAATTTTGATTCTATAAGAATTCCATTTTCAGGTAAATCAAATTCTATTTTATTCATCAACATGTTTTCTAACTGAACAACAATATCGTCGGGGTCTGGTTTTTTTGAATTGCTGGTCGTTTTACTTCCAATAATATAATCTGGTTGAAAAGATTGAATTAAAACATCTTGCGGAAAATTATTTTTCATTCCACCATCAAATAACAGTACACTATCAATTTCTATGGGTTTAAAATAAAAAGGAAATGTCATAGACGCCCTAATGGCTTTTCCCAGGTCACCCTTTGAAAAAATCACAGCCTCGTTTTTATAAATGTCTGTTGCAACACAGCGAAACGGAATAAATAAACTATCAAAATTATAATCAGCCGTAGCACTTGCTCCGGCAAATAGTTGCATTGCTGCAAAATCGAGTTGGTATGTTGGAATTAAATTTGAAGGAAGTTGGGCTTTTGCTTCTTTACCGGTAACCTGAATATTAAAATTTATCATTTCGGCATTAGCTGGTTCTTTTTTAAAATAATAAATATATTGTTGTTCAATAATACCGGTAGCCCATCTTTTAGAATCTTCAGAAAGTATTAACTCTTGAATCTCATCAGGACTATATCCACTCGCATATAATCCTCCGATTATAGCACCCATTGATGTTCCTGTAATATAATCAACAGGAATATTATTTTCTTCAAGAGCTTTTAGAACGCCAATATGTGCAAACCCTTTTGCTCCCCCTCCACTCAGAACCAGGCCAACCTTTTTCTGAGCTAAAGAATATTGACTGGTGGCAAAACTTAAAAGAATAAAAAGAATAAATTTGTATTTCATAAACATTAAATTTCCACTAATTACATATTTTTTTTATTACTAATAATTTGTTTCTATTTTTGTTCTTTAATATTTATCCAAAGTTACTATGAAAAAATTATTATTTGTTTCGCTAATAGCATTTTTACTTTTGTTTTCCTGTACTGAAAAAAAACAAAAGCACGAAGATCGGTTATATAAAATTGAAACAATTTATGGCGATATCATATTTAAGTTATACGATGAAACGCCAATACATAAAGAAAATTTTATAAAACTCATCGAATCCGATTATTTTAATGATTTATTATTTCATAGAGTTATAAATGGATTTATGATACAGGGTGGTGATCCGGATTCACGAAATGCACCTGCGGGGAAATTATTGGGAGAAGGTGGCCCTGATTATACTTTACCCGCTGAATTTGTTGATAGTATTTTCCATAAGAAAGGTGTTATTGCTGCCGCACGCGAAGGTGACGATGTAAATCCTGAAATGCGTTCGTCTGCCTCACAATTTTATATTGTGCAGGGAAAAGTATTTTCTGATGAAGATATTGAAAAAGTTGAAGACCGGATTAATGCTTCACGTTTAAATAAATTAATAACAACTTATTTAGAAGAAGAAAAATTAAAAGCGTACGATACCGGTTCAATTATAGATTATGAAACATTACTTCCAAAAGTTCGTGAAAAAGCAGAAGAAGAATTTAAAAAGCAGGGGTATTATAAAATCCCCGATTTTAAACGTAAGGTTTATCAAACTATAGGAGGAACCCCACACCTTGATATGGCCTACACAATTTTTGGTGAAGTAGTTGAAGGCCTTGAAATAATTGATAAAATTGCAGCAGTAGAAACAGACACAAACGACCGTCCTGTAAAAGATATAAAAATGAGAATTAAAAAATTATAATTAGTTGAAAATACAATGATTGATAAATTACAGAATTATATAAAAGAAACAGAAGCTTTTATCGCAAGTACAGCCGAAGAACTGGAGAATTTCCGTATAAAATACCTAGGTAAAAAAGGAATATTAAATGATTTATTTGAAGATTTTAAAAATGTTCCACGTGAAAACAAAAAAGATGTAGGGCAAAAAATCAACGAACTTAAAAATCTCGTTCAGGAAAAAATCAATAGTTTTAAATCGTCTTTTGAAGAATCTACAACATCTAAATCAGGAATAGATTTAACAGCCCCGGCCGATCCAAATAAAATGGGAACCCGTCATCCTATTTCACTTGTTCGTAATGAAATCATAGATATATTTAATCGTATTGGATTTACAATATCCGAAGGGCCAGAAATTGAAGATGATTGGCATGTTTTTTCAGCTCTAAATTTCCCTGAAGAACATCCTGCACGAGATATGCAAGATACTTTTTTTATCGATGATGCTTCAAAAATACTTTTACGTACTCATACCAGTTCTGTTCAGGTTCGGGTAATGGAAAATTCAAAACCACCTATTCGTACAATTTCACCTGGTCGTGTTTTTCGTAATGAAGCTATTAGCGCCCGTGCACATTGTATTTTTCACCAGGTTGAAGGATTGTATATCGACGAAAATGTTTCTTTTGCCGATTTAAAACAAACCCTGATGTTTTTTGCAAAAGAAATGTTTGGTGAAAAAACACAGATTCGTTTGCGCCCATCCTATTTTCCATTTACAGAACCATCAGCAGAAATGGATGTAGCGTGTAATATTTGCGGAGGAAAAGGATGTAATGTATGTAAATACACGGGATGGCTTGAAATTCTGGGTTGTGGTATGGTTGATCCAAACGTATTAAAGAATTGCAAAATTGATAGTGAAAAATACACTGGATTTGCTTTTGGAATGGGAATTGAACGAATAGCGATGCTTAAATATGGTATAAATGATCTTCGCTTATATTTCGAAAATGATGTTCGTTTTTTAAACCAGTTTAAATCGTCACTTTAATCGATTTAACAAAGAATATAGTAAACTGCAAGATTTTTTCTTGCAGTTTTTTTATGGATTAACTTGTATTTCGTGTGTAAGCTCCAGTGCTTTTTTATATACAGCACTGACACCACAGTATTGTTCATCAGATAACTTTACTGCTTTTTCCAATTTATCTAAAGGTAAATCCTTACCCCAGAATTTATAGATTACATGCATTTTATAAAAATGTTTTGGATGTTCTTCGGTTAAGTCGGCAATAATTTCGACATTAAATTTTTCAATTTCAACTCTCATTTTTTTAAGAATAGAAACAACATCCATTCCTGTACATCCTGCAAGAGCAAGTAACATCAATGGTTTAGGCCTTGGACCTGTATTATTTCCACCCACTGCAGGATCGGCATCGATAACTAGTTTATGGCCATTTATTTCTGATTCAAAAGCCATGTTATCAATCCAATTTAAATTTAACGATGTTTTCATACATTTATATATTTATATAGTACTATTTTATACAAATATACTTTAATTTGTATATTCTAAAATTGAATAAATAAGATCAAATAATATAATTTTGTACTTATCTAAAAATATAAATAGTTTAATTGGATGTAAATTTTTTACAGATGAAAAACCGTGAACATATTCCGTTATGTGCAAGTTGTATAAATGATTTTGAAAGTATATTCAAACATCTTACACCAGAAGAACATCAAAAAGTTGACTATGAAAAAGTTTGCAACTCATATAAAAGAGGAAATGTAATATATCATGAAGGAAGTCGGACAAATGGTTTTTATTGTATCCATTCGGGTATTGTAAAAATATTTAAAACAGGCATAGATGGCCGTGAACAAATTATTACTTTTGCTAAAAAGGGTGATTTAATTGGGTTTCGTTCAATTCTAAGCGGCGAATTGGCTTGTTCTTCGGCAAAAGTAATTGATGATTCTGTTTTATGTTTTATTCCGGGCGAAACATTAATCAGTCTTGTAAAAACAAATGGTAATTTTTCATTGGCATTAATGCAACTTACCTGTAAAGAACTTGGTGTTGCAAATGCATATATTACTGATATTGCACAAAAAACTGTTCGCGAAAGGCTTGCAGAAGTATTATTAAAACTAATGGACACTTTTCAATTAGATAGCGATAATGTTTTACAGGTATCACTTACCCGTGAAGAACTTGCAAATATTGTAGGTACAGCTACAGAGTCTGTAATTCGATTGTTATCAGAATTTAAGCAAGATAAGCTTATTGATATAAATGGCAGAAAAATTAAAATCCTTGATATTAAAAAACTCGAAAAAATATCAAATGCTTTTAATTAGAACAGTTGTGCCTGATCGTTTGTATTTTTTACCCTGTTTAAATGTTTATAAGCTATTTCTGTAGCTTCTCTCCCGCGTGGAGTTCTTTTTAGATACCCTTCCTTAATTAAAAAAGGTTCATATACTTCTTCAATAGTTCCTGCATCTTCGCCTATTGCAGTTGCAATTGTAGTTAAGCCCACGGGTCCGCCTTTAAACTTATCCATAATAGTCAGAAGTATTCTATTGTCCATTTCATCCAGACCATGTTTATCGATATTTAAAGCTTTAAGTGCAATTCGGGATATTTCGATATCAATATTCCCATCTCCCTTAACCTGGGCAAAATCACGGACCCTTCTCAGTAATGCATTTGCAATACGAGGAGTTCCTCTTGAACGTGATGCTATTTCAACAGCAGCATTATCATTAATTTTTACATTTAATATTAAAGCCGAACGTTTTACAATTGAAGTCAGAATATCGAAATCATAATATTCGAGATGAGAACTTATTCCAAATCGTGCACGTAATGGGCTAGTAAGAAGGCCTGAGCGGGTTGTTGCCCCAATTAAAGTAAATGGATTGAGAGTTATTTGAACAGAACGAGCGCTGGGGCCTTTATCTATCATGATATCTATTTTGTAATCCTCCATAGCAGAATACAAATATTCTTCTACTACCGGGCTTAACCTGTGTATTTCATCAATAAATAAAACATCGCCCGGTTCTAAATTGGTAAGCAAACCAGCTAAATCACCCGGTTTATCGAGTACAGGACCGGAAGTAAGTTTCAAATTTACATTTAATTCGTTCGCAAGAATATTTGCAAGAGTCGTTTTTCCTAACCCGGGAGGGCCATGTAAAAGAACGTGGTCTAAGGCTTCGCCTCTCATTTTTGCCGCTTGTACAAAGATTTTTAAATTATCCACAACTTTATACTGACCTTTAAAATCATGAAAATTTAATGGCCGAAGCTTATTTTCAACTTCAATATCTTTTTTATCGAATTCGTTTTCCCGAATATCAAAACTATCCATTATTTTAATTTATTGGGTAAAGTTATAAAATATCTTCGGATTGTTTATTTCTGATTTTTATACCGTTTACTTTATATTCTGTATTATTTTTATATTGTATTACAAGCAGTGGTTCTCCATTTATTTTGTATTTAACCCATGATTTTATTTTTTTCCCATCGCTATAATAGCGTTCTTCTAAAATTTTTCCATCAGGATAATAATATTCATGTTTACCATCTTCATTTCCCTGTACAAATCTTCCTTTAAAATACAGATTCCCTGAATTATAAAATTGTTTCCATAAACCATCTTTTTGATCCATCACATAATTTCCTTTTGAAATCATGTCTCCAATAATATAAAACCATTCTCCTTCTTTATTTCCTTGAATGTACAATCCTTTTGAAATAGTATCTCCATGTTCATTATATTCTATTGATTCTCCATCTTCTAAACCTAAAATAAAAGTTTCCTCCATTAAAAGAGAACCATTCTCATGAAACCACTTCCACAAACCGGTTAGTTTTCCATTTATATAACTTCCTGTTTGTTGTATTTTACCATTTTTGTGGTAATAAGTCCATCGGCCATTCTTTTTGTCATTTAAAAAATTTCCCTCGGCTTTTATATTTCCTTCTTCGAAATATTCAGTCCATTTACCATGTTTTGAACCGTCGTTATTTATAATACCTTCAGATAGTAAATTACCGTTTGTATTATAAACTTTCGATTTTATTACATTTCCATTTGAATTGTAATACCTGTGAATACCAATTGGCATATCGAAAAAAAATCCTCCCTGAAAAATCAGATTACCCAATTCATCATACTCTTCTTTTATTTCAACATCCTTTTCGGCCTGATTTTTATTTTCAACCGGTTCATCATTTTCATATCTAAACGTACTAATTAAAAAGCCACTTGAGTTGTAGTTTTTAACATATCCATTTAATTTCCCGTTTTTATATGTTTTTTCTTCAACCAGGTTTCCCTCTTCATTAAAGGTTTTCCAAACACCTTCTTTTAATCCGTCAGAGTTATACCGATTAATCTTTTCATAAAATAAAATATCATTATTCCTATAACGATATATAGAAATAATGAGGCCTTTTTCGTCATATTCAAATGCCATTCCGTTTTTCTTATCGTCAGTATATGGAATAATCTCTTTAATTTTTCCACTTGCATAATAAAAACAGGACGTTCCATTACGTAAACCATTTAAATATAATTCTTTTGACTTAATTTTATTTATATTTTTTTCGCCTGTAAAATATTTATAATCATACCCGTTTTTTTTTCCCAGATAATAACTTATTTTTTCTGTAGTATCGCCCAGTTCGTTAAAAAATATCCAAATACTATCTAAGCTGTTATTCAACCATTTCCCTTCAGATTTTTTTATTCCGCTAACATAAAATGATTTCCATAATCCGTTTGGTTTATCATTTTTTAAAAAACCTTCGCTGGCAATAATTCCATTTTTATAAAAATAGGTTTTAAAAATTTGTTGATCCTGAATAAGTGTATCTTGCCCGAAAATGCAAACCGGGAATAAATAAAAGACGAAAAAATAAAAAATTTTTCTGTACATAAACAATGCTATAGTGTAGCTATAAATATATACATAAAAGACGGAAGTATTTATGTTTTTACAGATTCAATTTTCTGGATATTTCCAGCATATTATCAATAGATTTTTTTGCCTTAACTAATATTTCATTATCTAAAATGACTTCGGGTTGTTCAAATTTTAGTGTATTATAAATCTTTTTTATTGTAATTTTTTTCATAAAATTACAATCGTTACAACCGCAAGTAGAATCTTTTGGAGGAGCTACAATAAATAATTTTTCAGGATTATTTTTTTTCATCTGATGTAAAATACCCGACTCAGTTGCAACAATATATTCTTTTGAATTATCGGTACTTGTATATTTTAACAATGCAGCAGTTGAACCAATATAATCAGAAATAAGTTGAACCGGTTTTTGGCATTCGGGATGAGATATTACTTTAGCACCCGGGTATTCTTTTTTTAGATTTAGTATTCCTTCTACAGAAAATTCTTCATGAACATGACAGGCACCATTCCATACAACCATATTTCTTCCTGTTATCCTGTTAATATAATTTCCCAAATTTCTATCTGGTGCAAATATTATTTTTTGTTCTTGCGGAAGGGAATTAACTATTTGAAGTGCATTTGTTGATGTACAACATATATCTGTTAATGTTTTAATTTTTGCTGTTGTATTTACATACGAAATAACGATATGATCGGGATGTTGCTTTACAAATTTTTCAAATTCATCAAAAGGGCAGGAGTCAGCTAACGAACAACCAGCATTTAAATCAGGTATTAATACTTTACTTTTAGGAGTAAGTATCTTTGCCGTTTCTGCCATAAAATGTACACCTGCAAAAACAATTATTTTTGCTTTTGTTTTAGCTGCTTCTTGTGATAATGCCAAACTATCACCAACAAAATCTGCTATATCCTGAATATCTCCTGTTTGATAATAATGAGCAAGTATAATAGCATTTTTTTCTTTTTTAAGATGTTCTATTTCTTTTAAAACATCAATATTCTTATCAATATCTGAATCAACATATCCTTTTTTGATATTTATGTTTTTAACATTCATAATATATATTATATATATTTTAAATTTAATTAATAATTATAATAATAATGATATGCTGTTAATACTGTTATTAATTATTTTGATTTTCTCTTGCATATTTAAAAATTAAAAAGATTTTAATAGTATTTCAACAACTTATATAGAGTAATCATTATGATTTTTAATAAGATATAATTTTTATTAACATCTGTTAATAGTAAATGAACTTAATATTTTTAAACTAAAAAGAACAAAAATTTTGTTAAAAATTATGCTTAAAAAATAAGGGGTAAAACTAAAAAATAATTTTTGATTTGTCTTATTTTTTTATATATACACAGCTGTTTTAATAATACAAACAAATTTTTTATTTTTTTGTTGACGTTAATTAACATTCTTTTAACAGAATTAAGTTAAGCTATTAACAATTTAAATAGTAATTTAAAATTATTCATAATGTGTAGTATATGAATAGTTTAATATAGTTGTATTCATTTTAAATTTTATGAAAACAAGAGTAATTTATTTTTATTCAATGCTTTTAATTAGAAATTTAGTATATGCCATTATTGGTTTTAAATATTAGAAAAGAAAAGAAAAAATCAATAAGACAGAATCGTGTTATAAATAAAATAATGGTTATTTTTGGAGTACAATAATAATAAAAATGGGAAATAAATTATTAGCAATAGCAAGTGATCATGCGGGTTTTGAATTTAAAGAAAAATTAAAAGAATATTTATTAGCAAAAGATTATTTAATTAAAGATTTCGGTACTTATTCTTCAGAAAGTTCAGATTACCCGGATTATGCACATCCACTTGCAGAAGCAGTGGAAAAAGGAGAATGTGAATTTGGAATAACATTGTGTGGAAGTGGTAATGGAATTAATATGACAGCAAACAAACACCAGGGAATAAGAGCTGCTTTATGTTGGAATTCAGAAATTTCTGAATTAGCCAGGCTACATAATAATGCAAACGTGTGTTCTATACCAGCCCGATTTGTTAATTTCAAGCTTGTAAAGCAAATTGTTGATATATTTTTAAATACACAGTTTGAAGGTGGACGGCATTTACGGAGAATAGAAAAGATACCTGTAAAATAATTATAATAATTAAAACCGATGTTATCAAATACATGTAAATATGCCATAAGAGCGATTATTTACCTTGCACTTTATGATGGTGAAAATAGGAAAATAGGAATTAAAGAAATATCAAAAGAACTGAATATACCAACACCGTTTTTAGGTAAGATATTACAACTTCTCGCTAAAAATAAATTATTAACTTCAACAAAAGGACCAAATGGCGGTTTTGGATTAGCTAAGCCACCAAAAGAAATTACTCTTCTTTCAATTATTCAAATTATTGATGGTTTAGATTTATTTACAGAGTGTTTAATAGGTTTAAGCTCATGTAAACCAACAGAACATAATGATGTTCAGTGTCCAATTCATAAAAGATACGAACCGATTAGTAAGCAAATTTATGAGATGTTTGATACAGAGAATATTGAAAATTTAAAGAATGAAATTTTAGCATCAGAAGGAAAAATAGGATTATAACCACTTAACTATTTTAATTTTAGTTAAAATAGGATAAAAAATTAAACCCACAATTGCCCCGATACAGTTTGCAATTATATCACAGAACTCGGCCGATCGATCGGAAGTTATTGCAAATTGGCTAAATTCCATAAGTCCGCCAAAGCAAACAACCAGGAATAGTGAAAACAGTTTTTTATAATTAGAAAGTACAGAATACTGTTTAACTATAGAATTTAACAATGAAATAATTAATGTAAAATACATTAAAAAATGAATAAGCTTATCCATGTTATGAATATCTAAAAAGGGAATTTTATTTAGTTCATTTCCAGAACTAATACTACCCCAAAAAATAACCAGGGTAATTGCTATTGTTTTCCAAAATTTTATAAAAATCATAATATATGTAAAAAGTAAACCGGGTACAAAGCTGTGTAAATATTTTAAAACTTCAAAAAGAAAAATTTAAAGTTGTTCATATTTAGTTTATAAAGGTAAAATAATAATAAATCTCCAAAACCAGTGTTTATAACCCCGCAAAGAATTGTTAATAACCCTGCAATGTTTCACGTGGAACAGTATTCATCAACGTTCCTCAGTATCAGTGATGTACAAAACGTGAAATAAATTTGAATTTTATTAGAAATTTGATGTGTTTTTTGTGTATTTTAACTGAATATAAAATTCAAATTTATTTTTGAAAATCTAAGGGTTTTAAATGGCCGGATTATATATTCATATTCCATTTTGTAAAAAAAAATGCGCGTATTGTGACTTTTTTTCTGTTGCTAACTTAAATTATACCGATGAATTTTTAAAAGCAATAGTTAGTGAACTGGTTTTACAAAAATCATATTTGGAAAATGAAAGTATAAATACCATTTATTTTGGAGGGGGAACACCATCGGTTTTAAAACCAAATGAACTGCATTCAATTTTAAATACCATTTATTCTGTGTTTAAAATTGATCTAAAAACAGAAATTACTCTTGAAGCCAACCCGGATGATTTAAGCAAAAGTTATTTAAACGAGTTACAAAATATTGGAATTAACAGGCTGAGTATCGGAGTCCAGTCATTTAACGATTCTGATTTGCAATTGATGAAACGAAGGCATACATCTGAACAAGCCAGACAGGTTATTCATAATGCCCGGGAAGCCGGATTTAAAAATATTAGTGTTGATTTAATCTATGGCTTACCAAACATGCTGCTTTCTGACTGGGAGAAAAATATTGATATTTTATTAAACATGGATATTCAACATATTTCAGCATATCATCTGACAATAGAACCCAATACCGTTTTTAAAAAGTTATACGACAACAATAAGATACCATTACCAACCGATGATGAAAGCATAGAACAGTTTAAATTGCTAATTGAAAAAACAAAACAATATCAATTTATTCATTATGAAATATCGAATTTTGCAAAAGATGGATATTTATCACTGCACAATTCAAACTATTGGAAAAAAGTAAAATATCTCGGGGCAGGTCCATCAGCGCATTCTTATAATTTAACCTCCCGACAATGGAATATTTCGAGCCTTAAAAAATATTTATCCGAAATAAGTAAAGGAAATATACCATTCGAAATAGAAAAACTTTCAACTACAGACAAATACAATGATTATATTGTTACTTCATTACGAACTATGTGGGGTATAAATCTGAAAACTATTGAAAAAGAGTTTGGAAAACTGTATTTTGATTTTATACTAAGAGAAAAGAATTTATTCGTAAAAAATAATCTCCTGGTAAAAAATAATGATACCCTGATTTTAAGTGAGGAAGGAAAATTCTTGTCTGATCAAATTATTCGTGCTTTACTTTATATTTAATTTTTTGAATTCATAATAATAAAGTTCATGAAAACAAAAAACGAAAAACTTCAATCAATGAATGGCAAATTGCATTCTGAAAACAAACAAAGCCCGGATTTGGTTTCAACGTTACACGAAAGCGAAGAAATGTTCAGGTTGCTTTTTATAAACTCAAAAGACCCGATTATACTCATTGATAAATACGCGCTTTTAGACTGTAATGAAGCCACATTACAATTATTAAAATGTAAGGATTTAAAGAAGATACTAAATACCAATATTTTTAACCTTTCGCCAGAATATCAACCCGACGGAAAAAAATCAAATAAAAAAGCAAAAGAAATGATAAACTTTGCTTTTAAAAATGGTTATAACCGGTTCGAATGGTTAAATAAAGACTTTGATAATAATGAATTTTATATTGATGTGGCTCTGACATCAATACCATACAAAGGAAAAACAATATTATTTTCCGTTTGGCATGATATTTCAAAACAGAAAGAGGATGAGAATGCATTTTTACAAAGCGAGCAAAAGTATAAAGAGCTGTTTAATCAGGCTGCTGATGGAATTTTGGTAATAGTGGGAATGGGTGAAATAGTTAATGTTAATGATAGTCTTTTAAAATTATTGGGATATATTAAAGAAGAACTCATTGGAAGTAATATTGCTGTTTTATTTGAAAAAGAAGAGTTATCAAATCAGCCTCTCAGGTATGATTTAGTTAAAAAAGGGGATATGGTTATTCGTGAAAGGAACATAATACGTAAAGACGGAGTGAAAATCCCTGTCGAGATGAATACAAAAATTATTTCAGATGGAAGAATCCAGGCTCTTATACGCGATATTTCAAAGAGAAAAGAAACTGAAAATGAATTGAAAAAAAGCAGGGAGTTACTTGAAAAAGCGGAAACCATTGCCGGTTTAGGACGATTTATATATAATATTTCATCAGATATCTGGGAAAGTTCTTCTGTGCTGAATATGATTTTGGGAATTAATGATTCATATAAAAAAGACTTTAGTTCCTGGATGAATATTATACACCCTGATTTTCAAAATGAAATGGAAAACTATTTTTTAAATAATATACTCAGGGATAAAGAACTTTTTGACAGGATATATAAAATTGTCAGGATTAATGATAAACAAGAAAGATGGGTTCATGGTTTAGGAGAAATTGAATATGATTCAAAAAACAACCCTGTCCGGGTTTTGGGGACAATACAAGATATAACACAAATAAAGGAAACGGAATTAGCTTTAAAAGAAAGTGGAGAAAAGTATAAAAGTATTTTTTATAACTCACCTTTAGGAATAATGCATTATGACAAATATGGAGTTATAACAGATTGTAATCAACATTTTATTGATATTATTGGCTCATCAAAAGAAAAACTTGTTGGGCTAAATATGATTAAGAATTTAAATAATAGTAAAATTATTAAATGTGTAAAACAATCATTAAAAACAGGTGCGAGTTATTATGAAGATTGGTATTTTTCGGTAACAGCTGAAAAAAAGACTTATGTAAGAATAATATTTAAAAGAATAAAGAATACTAAAAATGAAACTATTTCAGGTATATGTTTGGTCGAAGATATAACCGAAAAAAACAAGGCAAAACAAGCACTTACTGAAAGCGAAGAGAAATTTCGCCTATTGTTCGAAAGTGCAAATGACTCCATATTTCTGATCAAAAATTACACGTTTATTGACTGTAATAATAAAACCCTTGAAATATTCGGATGCAAGCGAAAGGACATTATAGGAAAACAACCGTATTTTTTTAGTCCCGAATTTCAACCCAATGGAAAACCATCAAAAGAAGAAGCAATTAAACGAATTAATTCAGCCATAAAAGGTAAAACAAGCACTTATGAATGGGTTCATACCCGGCTCGACGGAACACCATTTTATACCGAAGTAAGTTTGAATACACTTAAAATTGGAAACGAAACAATTATCCAGGCAATTGTAAGGGATGTTACATTAAGGAAAAATGCAATGGAAAAATTGCGATTATCAGAAGATAAATTTTCGAAAATATTTGATTCAACACCCGATGGTATAATTTTAACAGATTTTCATACGGGAAAAATTCATGATTTAAATAAAGGATATACTCAGATTAGCGGATATACAAGAGAAGAATCTTTGGGTAAATCGACTACAGAACTCAACTTTTGGGTAAATATTCAGGACCGGGATAATTACATGAACCGGGTTATTAATGGTAAAGTACGTAATTTTGAATTTAATGCAAGAAAAAAATCGGGAGAAATAATTACAGTATTAATATCTGCAGATATTATCAGGATTGAAAAAGATCCATACATTCTTGCAATATTTCGAAATATTACAGAAAGAAAAATTGCAGAACAAAAACTTATCGCCAGCGAAGAGAAATTTCGAAATATTTTTAACAGTACAAGCAATTTAATTGTTATTTCAAATACAGACGGAATAATAATTAACGTGAATGAAGCAATATTAGAAATATCCGGATTAAAATCAAATCAAATAACAGGTCAAAATATATTAACCTTGGTTTCCGAAGATTACCGCGAGGAGATTTCCAGAAGAATAAACAGGTTAATAAAAGGAGAAGAACTTTCAATGTTTGAAATTGAAGCGTATGATAAAAATAAAGAATTATTTCAACTGGAAGTTCATAGTAAACTTATTGATTACGAAAATGAAAAAGCAATATTAATTGTTGCACGAAATATTAACGACAGAAAGGTTCTTGAACGGAAATTAATAAACACGGTAATTGAAACTGAGGAAAAAGAACGACAGCGCCTGGCAAGCGATTTACACGATGAGGTAGGCCCGTTGCTTTCCAGTTTAAAGATGTATATCAATATACTATCTACAAATAAAGAAGAAGAAAAAGGTAAATACATTATAGAACAGTTAAAAATACTTGTTGAAGAGTCAATTCATAATATCAGGGAAGTTTCAAGCGCCCTGAACCCATATTTACTGAATAAATTCGGCTTAAAAACAGCCATAGAATCTTTTTTTGATAAGTCGAAGAGTATTATATCGGTTCAATTTACAACAAATATTGAAAACAAGCGCTTTATATCGAATGTTGAAGCGGTGTATTACAGGATTATTAAAGAAATGTTTAACAATACCATAAAGCATGCTAATGCAGATAAGGTAGAGATAAATTTAATTTATCAAAACCAGAACTTATTTCTTGAATACTCTGATAACGGCGTTGGGTTTATTCTCGAAGAACATTTTTCAAATAAAAAAAGGGGGATGGGAATTCAAAACATTTTAAATCGAATAAAAACAATTGATGGTAAATATTCATTTCAAAACAAAAAAAAGAAAGGGTTTAATTTTGAATTGGTTACAAAATGCACTATAATTGATACAAACATCTAAAAAGTAAAAAAACATGAAAATGAATGTACTTTTAGTTGATGATAACAAACACTTCATTGAAGCTTTGAAATTTATGATACTTGAGCATTTTTCCGATCGAATATCAGAATTATTTGTTGCATATAACGGGGTAGAATGCCTTGATATTCTTAAAAAACAATCTGTAGATATTGTTTTTATGGATAAAGAAATGCCTGTTTTAAATGGTACTGAAACAACAAAAAAAGTGATAGATATGTATCGAGATATTAAGATTATCGCGGTATCATTTCATTCCGAACTACAGGATATTACACAAATGCTTGAAGCCGGGGCCCGCAATTATATTGTTAAAGAAGAAATTACCCCGGAAACAATCGAGAAATGTTTGAATAAATTTTAATGAAAACCAGTTAATTTGGGAATAAGCCAGGTTATTTAAGATTTTGGGGGCATTATATCCTTTGTTTTATTATTATAATCAGCAAATCCTTTTGTTAGCTTACTGATTTCTTTTTCCTTTTCAGAAATAGTTTTTTTAAGTTTTCGATATGATGGATAGGAGAATAAAATCCCGATACATACACCTATAATCAAAACGATTAATAAAACGAGAGAGAGATGTCCTTTTACAGGGTTTCCAAGAATAAAATTTATGGATATGATTTCATTATTTTTAACTGCAAATAAAACCAAAACAAGAGCCACGGCTAAGCCAATAATTAAGGAGCGTTTCATTTATATATAATATTTAATTAAAACAGAAATTTGAACAAATAAAATTCAAGACGATGAATCCAAATTTAAGTAAAAAGAAATTTTTTGTAACAACAAATCTTTATTAATAGGTTTTGACACATAATCATCACAACCATAATCGAGACATTTTTTACGGTCATCCTGCATGGCATAAGCTGTTTGAGCAATAACAGGAAGCTTTGGATTAATTTCTTTTATTTTTTGAGTAGTTTCATATCCATCCATTTCGGGCAATAAAATATCCATCAATACCAACCGGATGGAGGTATCATTCAAAATCATCTCAATAGCTTTTTCGCCTGATGTGGCAGAAACCACGTCGGCACCATTAATTTCAAGAAGCCGTTTTAGAAATTCCAGGTTATCTTCATCATCTTCAACAACTAACAACCTTGAGTTTGATAGCATATTTATTGTTTTAGTATTTTAAATTCGGGTTCAATGTTAAAAAGCCGATTTTATTTTCCGGAATTATTTATAACAAAAACAGCCATTCTTTAAAGAGAGATACAGATGAATTCTATGTTTTAATGAAAGATAAAGTTAAGATATAATACATTTAAAGTCAAAAAAAACCGGTTTTAAACCGGTTTTTTATCAGCTTTTTATTCAGCTATCGTATTGTTTTTGTGTAGTCCCAATATACTCATAATTTTCTTTTTTGTTATTATTGTAATCCGGTAAATAACCGGAACGATAATAAGAGTAAGAAATGTAGAGAACGTAAGGCCAAAAATTACCGTCCACGACATGTTACCCCAGTATGAGGCCATGTCGCCGCCAAAATAGATATTTGGATCATAATTCCGGAATAATCCTGCGAAATCAATATTTAATCCTACAGCCATGGGTAAAAGACCTAGTATTGTGGTTATTGCAGTTAATAGCACTGGTCTCAACCTGGTTTTTCCTGCCTGAACAACACAATCTGTTGCATCATCCACGGGTAAATAGGTGCTGTCATCAATGCCAAGCTCCTTACTTTTACGCGCTTTAAGTAATTCAATATAATCGATTAAAACAATTGCGTTGTTTACAACAATCCCGGCCAATGAAATTATCCCTATACCTGTCATGATGATAACAAAATCCATGTTGAAAGTCCACAAGCCGCCAAAAACACCTATTGTACTGAAAATGATACTTGAAAATATAATAAGCGACAGAATAATTGAGTTGAACTGAGTAACCAGAATCAGCATAATTAAAGCCAGGGCGATTAACATGGCATTTGCTAAAAATGCAGATGATTCGTTTTGTTCTTGTTGTTCACCCGTGAACTCGATACGATAACCCGCAGGTATTTCAAAATTACCTAAAAGAGCTTCGAGCTGTGTATTTATGGTATTTGCATTGTATCCTTCGATAACGTTTGAATATAATGTTATTACACGATCCAAATCTTTACGGCGGACAGAGCTAAAAGATGTGGTATATGTAAAATCAGCAACCGCAGAAAGAGGAATATAAGCCGGTGGCCCATCACCAAAAACAGGTATTTTCATATTCATCATTACTGGCAAATTATACCTGTACTCGTCTTTTAAACGAACCTGGATGGGATACTCATCTTCGCCAACTTTAAAGTCGGAAACTTCTTCTCCAAATAAGGATTGGCGAATAGTGTAAGCTATCATTTGAGTTGATAAACCATAACGCTGTGCTTTATCACGGTCGATAAAAATCTGCAATTCAGGGTTTTGAGTACTTATATCCATTTTCAATCCTTCAATTCCTTCAATTCCGGCTAATTCGATAAAATTCTTTAATGTGTCAGCTAAATACACGAGTTTATCAAATTCCTGCCCAATAATTTCAATATTTACCGGCTTACCTGTAGGAGGCCCTCCTTCATCTTTAGAAATTTCAATTTCAACACCCGGGTATTGGCCCATGATGTGTTTACTTAAATTGGCCATTATTTTGGAGGTGCTGTTTTCATCTCCCCGAAGTTCATAATCGATAAATGTAATGGTTATAATACCCTGATTTGGTTTAGAACCTGCAGAAAAATCCATGGGGTCACCCTTGCCTACAGTACTTAATACAGATTCAAGAACAGGTAATCCCTCATTGTTTTTATAAGGTTCTAAAAATGAAATAATATCATCTTCAAGCGTATTCACAAATTCATTTGTTCCGGTAATGTCGGTTCCAATAGGTAATGCAATAACAATGTTTACGTAGTTTGGATCTGCGTCGGGGAACAGGGTAATGTCGGGCATTCGTGAGAAAAAGAGCATTATGGTTATAATAAGTAAAGCGAATGTACCAGCCAGAAACTTAAACGGGTTACGCCCACGTAAAGCAAATCGTAATGTTCTGCTATAAAGGCGTTCGAGTTTACCGAGGAATACATCCTGAAACCAGGCCTCAACTTTTCTGAGGAATAATACATGCATTAAACCGATAATTCCAAACAAAATCAGAATATTTGGAAATACTCTTTTCCCGGTTAACAATAAAAGTCCACCTGCTACAATCATTCCAAGGGCAACATAAAAAGCTCTTTTTCTTCTGCGGTTTGTTTTTCCGTCACCATTGGGTGTTTTTTCTTTCATAAACGTTGCAGCAACAACGGGAATAATTACCAATGCAACAAACAGGGAGGATGTTAAAACTATTATAAGAGTGATGGGCAGGTATTTCATAAACTCACCCATAATTCCTTCCCATAAAGCAAGAGGGAAGAATGCTGCAAGTGTTGTAGCCGTTGATGCAATAATGGGTACTGCGATTTCACCCACGGCTTGTTTTGCTGCCTCCCAGGGTGTAAAGCCGTTGTCTAAAAACCGATGGATATTTTCGACAACTACAATGGCATTGTCAACCAACATTCCCAGGGCAAGAATTAACGAAAACAGAACAATCATGTTGATTCGGAAATCGATAGCACCAATTACCACGAACGAAATGAACATGGACATTGGAATAGCCAGTCCAACGAAAAGAGCATCACGGGTACCAAGGAAGAAGAATAATACAGCAATCACAAAGATCATACCCATAATCATACTGTTTTCAAGATTGCTCAACTGCATTTTAACAGATTCGCTCTGATCGTTTGTAATGGAAATGTCAACAGCCTTAGGTAAAACGTTATTTTTCTTGGCTTCATCAAGCTTTGCGTAAATTTTATCTGTAGTTGCCAATAAGTTTTCGCCGCCTTTTTTCACAATCTGAATGGAAACCACCGATTTTTTGTTTAAGCGTGCAAAGCTTGTTGGTTCTGCATACCCATCAATAACTTCAGCAACATCTTTTAAATAAACAATATTACCGTCTTTATTTTTTATGATGATATTTTCGAGTTCCTGTATGTTTTTAAATTCGCCAATGGTTCTTATGCTTCTGCGGGTTTGCCCAAGCAAAATCTCACCCCCGGCCATTGAAATATTTTCTGCACGGATAGCACTGGTTATTTCGAAGAATGATATTTCAAGAGCTTCGAGCTTGAGCAAATCAACATTTATTTTTATCTCGCGGTCGTTTACCCCTTCAATTAATGCTTTTGAAACCTCGGGAATACTTTCAAACTCGTCCTGCAATTTTTCGGCATAGTATTTTAATTCTTCCACGCTATAATCGCCCGAAAGGTTGATGTTTAATATTGCGAATTCCGAAAAGTCAAGGTCGAAAACACTCGGTCCGGGAAAATCGTTACCTACAGGAGGCAAATCTCTTTTTGCATTATCAACCACATCTTTTACACGCCGCAATGCATCTTCCAAATCGACATCTGTATTGAACTCAACAAAAATCATGGATGCATCCTGTGCTGAAATGGATGTTATTTCTTTTAATCCACGCACGTTTTCAATTTCCTTTTCGAGAGGCCTTGTAACCAGGTTTTCGATATCTTCCGGGGAGTTTCCGGGATAAACCGTTTGAACCATAATTTGTGGCCACACGATCTCGGGAAAAAGCTCCTTGGGAAGATGACGATATGAATAAACCCCAAAAAACAAGAGTATAGCGGTAAGCAGGTAAACCGTATTTTTATTTTTTAAAGCCCAGGTTGTTAGTTTAAACTCCCTGACGATTTGTTCTGATAATTTTTTCTCTTTCATGTGAACTAAATTTCAAATTATTTAACAAGATTTACAGCTACACCTGCACTTACAAGGTGAAATCCCTGAACTACAACTTTGTCTCCGCGAATTAAACCAGCGGTAACCTGAGTTTTATCATCATAGGATAAACCTGTAGTAATATATTTTTTTGCAACTATATGCTTATTGTCCTGTGTATTAACTATATATACAAAATTTCCGGTTATATCTTTACGAATTGCCAGCGAAGGAACTACAAATGCTTCATTCGATGTAAAATCGTTAATCAGAATTGTTGAAACCATGTTCGGCTTAATCCTGTCGCCGGGGTTATCAATTTCCATTTCAATCTGAAATGTTCTGCTTTTTGTATTGATTACTTTTGAAACCTGAATAATTGTTGTTTTTACTGTATAATCAGGTAATGAAGAAAAACTAAGTTCTACTTGTTCTCCTTTTGAAATTTTATCTATATACGATTCAGAAACATGTGCCTTAATTACAATTTTTTTAAGATTTACAAATTCTATAACAGGGAAACCCGGACCTGCAATTTCGCCTTCTTTAGAATATATTTTATTAACAATACCATCGAAAGGAGCTCTTATTTGAGCCATTCGTTTTTGAGCCTGCAATGATTCCATTTGAGCTTCCAGGTTTTTCTTGTTGTTTTTTGCCGACAAATAATCTATTTCGGAACCAATATTCTGATTCCAAAGGGTATCAAGCTTATTAAATGTTTTTGTTGCAAAATCAAGGCTGCTCTTTAATCCTTCAATTTGTTTGTCTATTGCATCGGTATTTAACGAAACCAATAAAAGTCCTTTGGTAACAAAATCGCCTTCTTTAACCAATATTTTTTCGATACGTCCGCCCATTTCCGGACTAATCATGGCATAATTTTTAGCTTCAACATCGCCATGAGCAATAATATAATGGCTGAAAGTTTCGTTTTGGATTTCTTTCACTGCCACGGGTATTAATAATTTTTGATCGCGGGCAGTCATTTGATTTTCCAGAGCCGTAATTTTTTGTTCGATACTCACAATGCGGTTTTTCTGATTGGTAATTTGTTTTATCAATTTTATATCATTGGGATTGATTGTAGAATCAATTTCTGCAATCCGGCTTTCAATGGTGTTTAACTGAACTTTAATTTCTGATTGAGCTTTTTGTAATGAATCTCTCTTTGCTGTCAGTTCAGCTAACGTTTCGTTTTTATGTTTTGGGTTGCAAGCCGCTAAGGCTATGATTATTGCAAATACTATAAGTTTTTTCATTTTTTATAAATTGTTTAATATTTTTTCTAATTCAATTTTTGCATTTAAAAGGGTAACAACCGACTGAGTATATTCTGATACCGTTGTTAAATAATCTGAATTTGCCTGTGTTAACTCCAGGCTTGATGCAAGGCCTTTTTGATGCTTTATACTTATATTGTTGAGTACTTTTTTAGAAATTTGCATATTACCCAGGGCATTTTCGAGAGTTTCCTGACCGGTAATAAACTCGTTTCTTTTTTGTAATAACAATGAATAAAGATTTGATTCTAAAACAGATTTTGTATTAGACACTTTTTTCAACTCAAGCTGTGCTTGTTGTAATTTTGATCTTTTTAATCCACTATTAAAAACAGGAATGTTTATCTGGAAACCCAACATAGAAGACTCAAACCATTTTTCTTCACTATCCAGCGGATTAAAATCATTTCTCATCGCGTTTTCCTGAAAATTATAAAAAGCAGATAAAGAAGGAAGATATTCTGATTTATATCTTTTTACATCAAGAGCCATCAAATCTTCCTGTGTTTTAACAATTTGATAATCTGCCTGTTCTTCTACAATAAATTCTTTTTCAAGTAATTCATTGATGTTAATTTTTAAAAGAATGTCGTTTAAATTATCAGTAAGAACGATGGATTGTTCTTTATTTATACCAAGCTGGATTTTAAACATCATGTATAAAAAGTCAATCTGACGCTGAAGTGATTTGATCGAATTTTCAAGCGATCCAACAGTAATTTTTAATTTATCAGCTTCAATATCTTCAATAAATCCGGTTTCTGCCATTGCATTTGATTGTCGGGATATCTCCTGAATGTTTTTAAAATTTTCCTGAAGTATTTGCAGGTTTTCCTGTGCCAACAAAATAGTATAATACGTTGAGGCTACCGTTGCCTTTGTTTCAATTTCTGTTTTATTCAGGTTTTTTTCAGAAAAACTACGGTAAATTTTTGCAGCCTGTAATCCTACCAAATACGAACCATTAAATATTAATTGAGAAACTGTAAGAGTTCCGTTAAAATTGTGTTTGGTTCCGAACTGGATCTCCGCAAATGTTCCGGGTTCACCGCCAAAAAATTCAGCAGGAATTAATTGTGTTGCCAGGCTCAGGTTGTTGTAGTATGATCCTGTTACGTCTATTTGAGGTAATCCTATAGCTGTTGTTTCCCATACTTTCTTATCAGCAATGATTACATCAATTTTAGCATTTTGTATGTTCGAATTATTTTGAATTGCATATTCCAAAGCCTGATTAACACTAAGGTTTATTGAGCTATCTTGTTGCGATATTCCAAAATACGGAATAAATAAGAATAAAAGGGTTTTAATTAAAAATTTGTGTTTCATTCGGTTTTATTTTATGGTTGATTATAGATAATTATTGAAATTTATTTTTTGTAATGTTTTTTCCAGTATTTCAAGTCCTTTAGCATTTGCAATTCCATGAATATGATAAATAAAAAGCTCATGTATAAATTCTGATCGCTGAATATCGTTTTGGGAAAAAATTTCGTCTTCATGCATATTCATAAAACGGCTCACCTGTAAGCGGGCAATTATTTCTTCTTTCAGCTCTGCTCTGTACAATCCTTCTTCTTTGCCTTTTTTGATATTTTCGAGAATGGATTGATGCATTCTCTCTTTTCGTAGAGTATGTATTTTTGCATACAGTTCGGGATAGTATTTTTTTAAATCATATTCTGTTGCCGGGTTATAATCTTTCATTGTTTTAATGATATGCATATTTACTTCGAGCAACTTTTCGATAGCATTCATTTCCTTTTTGTCAATATTATTAAAGTCGCATTCTTTCTGATTTGTGACATAATCAACAACCTTTTCGACAAGGTCGTTTTTATTTTCAACGTACAGGTAGAGCGTTTTTTTTGATATTCCCAGTTCCCGGGCAATATCATCCATGGTAATACTCTTTATGCCATATTTCATGTAAAGAGCAGTAACCTTTTCTAATATATTTTGTAATTCTGAATTCATGGTGCAAATATAAAGCAAAAACTATTTCGGAAACAAAAAAAGTATTTAAAGTTTCCAGAGTTTTTTCTAAACAAATTTCAAAATAGTTTTGTTCGATTGAATTTTTAATTCATTAAGTTTTTGTTAATTTTTTTGAAACAAAGAATCGCCCATCACAAAATCTGTGCAAAACAGTTCTTGTGAACATGTAAAATTTAGGGATGAATGAGAGGAAAGGTGCAGGAGTCAGGATACAGGATTCAGTTGGCAGGGAGAGTCCACAGTTTAAAAAGCGTTTCTATGGATTTTTTTTATCACTATGAAATTAAGATAAAAGTAAAAAGGGGCAGTTGGCAGTAAGCAAAAGGCAAGTTACGAGATACAGGGTACAGTTAGCAGTTTGCGGGAAAAAGACCACGGACAATAGAACATAGACCACCGTCCATAACTAAAAGAATTCAACTATGGCCTGAGGGCTATCAACTATTGACTAATAACTAAAACCCGATATTCGCTCCCAGGGAAATGGTATTTCGTGTTCCGTAGTAGTATGCCGGAGTGTATTTGATATTATCGCCTGTAATTTCGCTGTGTTGATACTTAACAAAAATATAACCATCGTTAATAACCTGGTAAGAAGCTCTAAGCGAGACCGTTTTATTTTCCCATTCCACGTTATCCATAAACGGATTCCCAAGCCGTGAACCTCCCAGGTCATCATAATCTTTGCCTTTTTGAGCAAACAAGTAATCGGCTTTAAGAATTAATGTTCTGAATGGTTTCACGATAACTGAAAAGTAGAATTCATGTGAATTATCCATGAGATAATGACCCAGGTTATAGCCATTACTTTCGAATGTAGTGGTTGGAATATTGTGTTTGTAAGTGAGGGGCATCGACCGGGTGTATTCGGCTGTAATAAAGGTGTTTGTAATAAAATCGGAGATTCGTGTGCCGGCTTTAAAACTCCAGAAATTCCACATCGTATCGTTAAAAAACCTGTCTGTTGACAGCTCGTCAATAAATAAAGTGACCGAAAGATGTACTTTCTTTATATTTCGAGAGCTGATATCAATAAACATCTGAGAGTTCTGGCCTACATTTCTCCCGGACTGATCGGTAGCATTGTAGGTATGGTCAACTGATTTGTAGAACATTACGGGAATAAGATACTGCAATTGCGGGCCATCGGAGCTGTAAATAATTGAATTCCCCAGAGAAACATAAAAATTGTTCCAGGGTTTAAATGTGAATAGGTTGGCTGCCAGGTATTTATCGAACATTACATCGCGGGTATCGGTACCGTAAGCATTGGTGAAAGTCATTGATGATGCACTATCGACAACTTCGGAAACAAGCCATCCGTGAACCCAGTTAAACTCGAACCATTTCGCGGGTTTGAGCTGTAGTTTAATGTGAGCAAACGAAGGTGTGTGGCCACTGAAAATGTTAGCCCCGTTGTAGTTGTTGCCCCACTCGAAATGATCTTTAACAATACCGAGACTACCCCAGTTCCACGAATAGGTTAAGCCACCACGCATCTCGCTATAATCGCCACCATCGTCGGTATATTTGTAATTGGCCCCTGTTCGCTGAGTCAGGAAATCTTCTTTTTCAAGTATTGTACTTTCGTGGTTATCGCGCAGGCTTGCATAAAACCCCCAGTGATTTCCTACATAGGCAAATGCCTCGGCTCCATTCCACCGATGATAAAAACTCCCGCTATCATTCATAAAATATTCAATTCCCAGTATGGGATTTACAGAAAACGTAAACAGCGAATCCTTGTAAGTGTATAAATCCAAGCGTTTATCAAAGTTTTTATCTTTTCGAAGTTCTTTATTAAAATCTTTGAAATAAAAATCGAGCTCTGCCTGCTGACGCGAGTTTAAAGAATAACTGCTTTCTTTAACCTCCGTGAGTTTTTCTGCTATAAACATTCTGGAAAAAGGCTTAACTGTAGTATGTATATCAATAACTTTTAAATTGGCAAACTCATCCAGAAAGTCGTAAACATCTTTGTTTGAAGTATGATAATAAACATTTTGTGCATACAATGAAATTGAAAAGAAAAGTATTGTAATTAGAAAGAATAGTTTTTTCATTTTTAAATGTGAAAAGTTTATAGTCGATAGTCCATAGTTTTAGTTCGTTGCAAATGAATTCTATTTAATCGAATTTCTCAAAGATTGTATCATTTTTATAATTTCTTCTGCTTTAGAATAATTATCCTGAAAAATATCCTGATTAATAAAACATGTTTTTTTAGCAATATGAAGACAAGCTACAACCTCAATTGCAGATCTCAGAGCATAAGAAAGAAATTTTTTAAACTCTGGATTTGTTTGACCAGTTGAACCTTCTGCAATATTAAGAACAATAGAATCTGCCGCTCTTTTCATCTGAGATGTTAGAACATAAATTTCGTCTTTGGGAAATGATTTTACTAATTTGTTAATATCATCATCAAAGGCGAGAGCTTTTTGCCATACAATTAAATTTTCAAACTTGAATGCCATATAAATTTACTATTGTCTATCGATTGTGGACTATTGCCTAGCTACTGCGTGCACTTTTAAACAGTATATTCCACAGGGCTTTCCAGAAATATTTCCAGTCGGTAAGGAGAGGGTGTTTTTCGTAGGCGTTTAGGTATTTCATTTCTGAAGCTTCAATTTCTTCAAGTGTTTTAGGCATATCTACATAAAAAGGAGGAATTAACCCGGGTTTGGTTTTTATTCGTTTTTCCTGTAACTCTTTTGAGTATAAACTGAAATAATGTTCACTTAACGGACGGACGCCAAAAAGCTTCATCTCGCCTTTAAAAAAATTTATAAACATGGGTAGTTCGTCGAACCAGAATTTTCGAAATATCTTACCTAAAGTAGTTACCCGAAAATCATCTTTGAATTTACCCCCTTCCTGTAAGTCAGATTTCTCATAAACATATTCCTGTAAATATTCGGCAAAAGGGTGCATGGTGCGGAACTTATACACGTGAATTATTTTACCATTTTTACCTATTCTGCGAAGTTTTATTAATGGCCCATAGGTAGGATGCTGGTCGTAAAAAGGTTTTCTTGTTTTGCGGGCAATATAATACAGTAACCCCCGGATATTTTTTTCAGAAACAACTTCAAAGCCACACGAATATAACCTGCCCAGAACTTCTGCTTTTGATAATACCCGGTTATTGCCCCGTGTAAGAAAAAAATATACCCCCTTCGTAAGGTTGAATTTTGGAAATACCCTCTTGATAATAAAATCGAAGAAATAGTAAATACTGTTCAGCACGGGGGGATATTTACTGAAAATTCTCTTTTTACGCTGGTTTTTTGATTCAAAACAACCTATAAATATTCCCTGTTCGGGGAGTTTACGATTTACCGACTCGAAAAATTTGTTAATGTACCGCATATCGTTGATGCGGCGGAGATTCACGATTTTATGATAAACCTTCTCGGGGAGCTTATCAACATTAAAACGGGTTGTGGTAGAAAGTAACGAATAATCGGGTATGTTAAGGTCTATATGTTCTGATATAAAGGTAAATACATCAATGTTAGATTCTTCAATAATTGCATCACGAATATTTTCGGGGGCTTTTTCAAAATTTACATCCGCAGGAAGAGGCTCTGCAACAGGTACTTCGGTATATCTCCCGACAGTACGTTGATACACTTCGAAAACCTTTGATGTATCAGGCCCGGGTTTCGCACTGCATATAAAATAATCACAAAAAGAAAAAAAGAGTTCAAAAACGGTACCCAGGGATATAGTCCCTAAAACAACGATACGTGAATAAAACAGGGAGCGAAACGAAAACATGATAATTGCTATAAGGCCTGTTATAATAAAGTTTGTAAGAATAATGTGCCATGCAGCACGGGATATGCTGTATCTTTCCGGGGCAGAGTATTTACGTGAAATTAAAGATATAAGTATCCATATTGCCAGAAAAAACAGGAAGGGATAAATATAGGCAGGCAAATAAACCCGTTTTGTTGCCGGTTTTATCCAGATCATGATTAAAAACGCCATGGTTAAGGCAGCAATATCAACAATAGTATTTATAAATACCGAGCGGCGGTTCATTCTTATGTATTTAAATATTAAAGGTAGTAATTTATTTTGATAGTGTTTGTAAGAAAGCGATGAGCTGCGAGCCTGTCCTCCTTAGGCGGATTAATCGGCAGACAGCCTAAATCCCGTGAATATATTTATTCGTTCACAGTAAAGCTAAGAGCCTAGAGCATTTAATGTGTTAATTTTAAAATTTGCTAATATACTAATTGGTAAAATTGTTAAAATGTTATAATACGAATCACTGTAGTCCGATAAAAAATATAGATATATAATGATATCTTGAAACAATAAGACATCCATGTTTCTTTCGCCCTTACAGGGCTTTCCTTTTTGGTTGGTATTGTTTTACCATACTTTTGTTCCTTTGGAACTCAATAAAAGCCCCATCGGGGTAAAAGTACGGTAATAATCAGCAACTTACAAAAATTAAAAGTGCTGTAAGCACGACAGTAAATACTTGTTAAAAGTCTTACCGGACAATAGCGATTACTAATTATTCATTGTTTCCAGCTACCTTTTTTTAATCTTTTATCTTTTGCCTTTTCTCTTGTATCTTTTTACTACAACTAAGGGTGCGAAGTTTCACTACAACTTATAACCTAAAATAGCTTGCAAACAACGTTCTGCGGTTTTACCATCCCATAATTCCGGACGTTCTGGGTTTCTGTTTTTATTTAATGTTTCGTTAAATTCTTTACGGATGCGATCGATATTGTTTCCAACTAAAACACTGGCACCACCATGTTCTCTCAGGGTTATTGGGCGCTCTGTGTTCCAGCGCATGGTTAAACAAGGCGTTCCTAAAACAGTACATTCTTCCTGCAAACCACCACTATCGGTAAGCATAATCCGGGCATGCATGTTTAATTTTAACATGGAATGATAATCCAAAGGGTGCACTAAGTAGATGCCGGGTGTTGACAGAACTTTATCCCACAGGTTAAATGTTTTTAATTGTTTCTCGGTTCGAGGATGAACAGCCCAGATAATATTTAGTTTTCCTGCTATTTCGTTGGACAAGAAATGAACCAGGGGCTCCAGAACATCTTTATGGTCAACATTTGATGGACGATGGAGAGTCATCAGTGCAAAGTGCTGATTTTCATTGATAGGAGAAAATGGTTTTAAAACAATAAGATTTTTTTTAATGATATGCTGAATAGAAAGTTGCTCTGCTTTTTCACGGTTTGCTTCGAGTGTATCGATCATGATGTTTCCCACGAACCGGATTCGACTATCAGAAACACCTTCCAGTTTCAGGTTTTCAATGGATAACCTGTCGGGAGTTAATAACAGGTCAGATAATCTGTCGGTAACTAAACGGTTTATTTCTTCAGGCATTTTTAGGTCACCACTGCGCAAACCTGCTTCGACATGACAAACCCTGATGTGTAATTTTTTAGCTGTAACTGATGCGGCAAGTGTCGCGTTTACATCGCCATAAACAACGACCCAGTCGGGTTTTTCTGTTTCGAAAACTTTCTCAAGAGCAATCATCGATTGGCCAACCTGTTCGGCATGTGAGCCAGAACCAATACCCAGGTTGATATCTGCATCGGGAATATTTAATGCTTCGAAAAATGCTTTCGACATTCGATCATCATAATGCTGGCCTGTGTGTACTAAAATATGTGTTACCCGCTCCGGGTTACTTGTTACCTGTTGCTCGTTAAATGTATGTATAGTGTGTATAAAAGGTGCGACTTTCATAAAGTTGGGCCGTGCACCTACTACAGAGATGATTTTCATTTATTTAAAATTATATTGATAATCAGGGTTTTCTTTCATGATCCTTACGCTTTCAGGGTAATTTTCGACGAACCAAATCATAAATCCTGTTAGATCAATTTTATCCTGAAGCATTTCTTTTTGTCTGGTTTTATAAATTAATTTCAAATCTTTTATAGAAAGGAGTTCATCAAGCTTCTTTAATAAATCGGTTTCTTCTAAATTATTTATTCCATAAGTGAGATTATACTTCTTCTCAAGTTCCTCTAATACAGATATTTTCCCAACAAAACTATTAAATCGTATAGACGCAGTACCTAATACAGATGATTCAACACACATACTTTGACTATCACCAATAAATAAATGAGCATAAGCAAGTATATGATGAATATGTAATGGATTAATTTCTAGTCTATATTTTTCAAATATATTTATTAATGGTTTTTCAGATGTAATATAAATATGCCCATAAGGATTTAATTTATCAATTAACTTTTGAAGTAAATTTGTAGTTATTCCTCCATGTTGTCTTTCAATATCGTGTCCTGCAGTAAAACTTACTAAACGTATTATAAAATAAGGCCTGTCAATATTGATATATTTCTCAACTATTTTAATATCTGGCCTAAATCTGTTTGGATGCAAGTAGGCAAGTTTCTGATATCCATTATAACCTATTTTCTTATTTTCATATTTTCCCACATCACAAACCAAAGGACTAAATATAAAATTGGAAAAAGGATAAGCTGCTTTACAAAAAAGTTTATTTATATTAAAATCATCTTCATTAAATATAACAGAAGGTATCTTTTTTATTTTTCCTATGTGGGCAATTGATATATCTGTACCCATAAGGATATTTGGTTTCCAACGATTAACCAGTTGATACATTTTTATATCTTGCAAGATCAATTCTAATCCTCTATTTGCAACAATTGATATTAATCCTTTATTACTTTTCTTTGTGCTAAGTTGAATAAAATTTTTATTATCTCTTTCAAGCAAAATTTTAAGGATATCCTTATCATTAATAACAAATAGTACAGAGTATCCATTCTTAGAAATCTCTAACTCAAAATTTTTAAATAAATAATACTGTGAGGGGTGATTGAGAGCTATTAAAATTCTCATTTATAAAGTATTTTTAATTCATCTCGAGTAGGGTAATTAATTAATACAGCTCTTCTTGGCCCATGATATACAAAAAGACTTCCGGCTCCAACAGCAGATGCCCATCCTTCTTTTACTGCTAATTTTAAATCGGTTAAACATCCGGCACCTCCTACTGCAACAACAGGAATTGATACTGATTCCGAAATTCTTTTAATCAGGTTTAAATCATATCCCGCCATCATACCATCGTGTTCAATTGAATTTATAATTATTTCTCCGGCACCCATCTCTTCGGCTAATTCTGCAAATTGAACCGGAGAATATATTGTAGCTTTTGTGCCAGAAAAGATATAGGTTTTTTCTTTATTAAACAGGTTTTTTTTAACATCAATGGAAACAACAATAGTTGAACTTCCGAACTCGGATGCAGCATCTTTTATAAAATCAGGTTTTAAGACAGCCTGAGTATTGATAACAACTTTTTCGGCTCCTGCATTCAAAATTTGCCTGATTTGCAAAATGGTTTTTATACCACCCCCAACAGCAAAGGGCATATTTGCTTCATCACCCACTTTTTTTACAAAATCAAGCGAAATAAGAGAATTGTTTTTACTTGCATTAATATCAAGAAATACCAACTCATCTGCTTTTAAATCATTAAAAAGTTTTACAGCGTTTATTGGATCACCAATGTAACGGTGGTTTTTAAACTTTACTGATTTAACCAGACCCTGATTTTTTAATAATAATACAGGAATTACTCTTGGCCTAAACATGATTTGTTTCTATAAAATTTTTCAATAATTGTTCGCCCCATTCGTGGCTTTTTTCAGGATGAAACTGAACCCCGAATATATTTTCTTTTTCCAGGGCAGAAACAAATTCAATTTTATATTCTGTTGTGGCTAAAATATCTGCCTGATTATTACATTGAATATAATAACTGTGCACAAAGTAATATAAATAATCAGCATCGAAATGGTTAAATAAAACGCTTTCTTTTTTAGGTTTAATACTATTCCAGCCCATATGCGGGATTTTATATCGGTTATCCTGAAGTTTAAATCTTACTGTTTCTGCATCGATCCATCCCAGTCCTTTAGCATTTCCCTCTTCGGATGATTTACAAAACAACTGCATTCCCAAACAAATTCCTAAAATAGGTGTTTTGTTTACTAAAACTTTTTCATTTAAAACAGGAATTAAATTTAATTCTGCTAGTTTTAGCATACCGTTTGCAAAATGCCCTACCCCCGGTAAAATTAATTTATCAGCATTTAAAATATCTTCTTTTTTATTACTGATTAATGCCTGATAACCTATACGCTTGCATTTGTTGTAAACTGAACGCAGATTACCCATTCCATAATCGAGAATAACAATGTTTAGTTTTTCAGGATGCATATTTTAAATAAAAAATATGTGGTAAAATTTTAAATTTTGTGGCCATTTTTATAGGCCATTTTAGCAAGCGAATTAATGGGAGTAATGTTTTATAGTCATCATGTGATTTTAAAGGAGCTTGCATTATAGCTGAAAACTCGGCCTTAGATATTCCCAGCTTATTTAAAGTATATTCTACAACCTTTTCGTCGTATTTATAAGGGTGTTCATTAATTTCGGACAAGGCTTCTTCCCTTTTAATTTGTCCGGAACGCACAAGAGCAGATAATTCGGTCTTACGTTTATCTATATTAAATTTTTTAGGAAGATAATATGATTGAAAAAACTTTGTATATACATTTTCGTGATGGTGTCCTCCATAATATTTCCAATCGAGTTCTTCAGCAAGCACTTTATCTACTTCATTTTTTTTATAGTCAATAAATTCCATTAGCCTAATTTCGCGAATACGTTTAATCCAAATATAATACTGTAACTTAAGAATGGTCATGTGAGGAAAACTTCTAAAGTTGCGAATTTTACCAAATTTTTTATGAACAGATTTAACATATAGCGGGTCCATATAAGTCCAGCTAATGGGAGAGGTACCTTCTGTTCTGAAAGAATGTCCGTTTAAGATGTATTTAATGCCTTCTTTATTTGCTACATGATAAAGTACAGAATAAATAGCATAGTCTGTAGGTACATCAGCATCGGGGGTAGATGCTTTTAAAAAAGAAATCTGTAAATCTTTGAATTCTTCCCAGTCGGCAACAATAGTATGTAATTCCACATTTAATTTGTCACATGCTTTTTTTATGTTTTGAACAGAAATGTCGGAGTTCCAACCATTATCAAAATGTACGGCTAAAGGACGCAACCCAAGCTTAACAGCTGTTAGCAAAGTATATGAACTATCTCTGCCGCCACTTACACCTACTATGCAATCGTATTTTTTATGTTTTCCCTGTTTTTTTATTTTAAATAAAAGACCTTCTAGTTCCTTATCCAGCTGAAAGCCTAAGGGGTGTCTTCTTTCCATTTCATTATGGATTTTGCAGTATTTGCATTCTCCATTTTCATCGAACCAAATGTCATTGACAGTTGTATCTAAGATACATCTGCAACAGATAGTGTTTAAAGTCATTTTTAATTATTGTTTTAAAAAACACAGAGTATTTTATTATCTTTTTTTAATTTTTTTTGCAGAAACACCCCCATATATAGAATAAGGTTCAGTGTTTCTTGGGGAGTTTACAAAGCCGATGTAAGGTAATTTTGAAGCTAAACTATAATAAAAGAATACGAAAAAATATTTAAGAAAAAGGTTTATTTGTAGATTCTTTTTTTAAAATAGAAAGAGCTAATAACATCCAGGCTTGTGACCATCGCATATAAGATATTTTATTTATAAAGAATTTGTATTTTCTATAATAAAAATACCCCTTTTTACTTTGCATATTTGAAATTGTCCAAAAAGCAATCTTTTGGGCAAAATGTAAATAGTCTTTATTATATTCTCCGAGTTTCGAAAATGTTATAATTCCCTGACTTTGATTATGTATATCAACAGGATGTGTTTTAGGTAATCTCCAAAAAGATTTCCCGTTTTTATCAAATTGGTTATTATAATAAAAAGTTAATCCTTTTTTAATTGAGTTTTCCCAATCCTGATTATGCAAATTAATTATTGATTTTATTTCGTATATGCTTTCTAAAATAAATCCCTGATGAAAATCAATTTGTTTTCTTTCTTTTATAAGTTTATTGTCAATGCTGTAATACCATGAGCCATCTTCTTTTTGTTGAGAAATAACAAAATTAACAACATCAATTATTTGTTTATATAAATCAGCGCTTTTAGTAAAATAATATCCTACAGCCAAACAATATGCTGCATGCAAACTTGCATTATAACAGATTACTTTTTTACTTAAAGGATTGTAACTATAACTTATACCCGATTCAAAAATATTAACAGGAATCTTATTTGTTATAAATGAGATATTCTTTATTAAGAAGGTTTTAATATTTTCATCATTAAATATTTTATAGTATTCGAACAATCCTTGATAAATGTACGAATGATGAACAACTGTCGGGAACCCTTTTTTAACAGATTCTTCAGGATTTATATAATCATAATCATAACCCCATGAAGTACAATCCTCATAATTTGTTGTATTATTTAATAACCAATCCTTAATATATTCTATAGATTTAAGATATTCAGAATTCTTTGAATAATCATATAATTTTACGTATGCAGTTAAAAGTAATCCCATTCCTTTTGTGCTGTGAATTTTTTTAATTCCTAATAAAGGTCTCAGGTTAATGGGGTTTCTTTTATGAAGTTGTGTGGCAATTACAGGAATCCATTTGCCCATTTTTTGTATTGGAAATTTTGAATTCAATATATCATAAGGATCATAACCTGCAAATTTTTCTTTTTCGATGTACTCTAACAAATTTTGAATTGAATTTTCTAATAATTCCATTTCAATTAGTCTTATTTAACTTTAACTTAAGATAAAAGTTATTTAGAATTTTAGCACGATTTAACCATGAAATTTCATGCTCTGCAATGTAACGGGCTTTTTCGGCCATGTTTTCTAAATGATATTTCCCTTCAATTATTTCTTGAATTTTCTCTTCAATATCAGTTTTATTCCAGGTTGTAATAATAAAACACTCTTTATTTTTATTTACAAATTCTGTAACATCCCCATAAGGGTTTAATAAAACAGGTCTTCCGCAAGCTAAATAATCTCCAAGTTTGTTCGGCCAACCGGCCAAATTTATATCAGACTCCTTTTTTATTAATACAAATATATCTACGATGCTTAATAATTCAGAATTTTTTGAATAATCAACCCATCCCATTTCTTTAATTATACCACCTAAATTATAAGCCTGAATATTTGTTTCTCCAACAAACCCTCCAAATGTAACAAAAGTAATTTCGTTTTTAAACTTTTCAAGAGCTTTAATAAATGGTTCTAAATCAGACAATTCGCTTTCTGACATTCCAATATAACCCAAAAGGATTTTTTTATCTGTATCTATATAATTGCTTTTATTTTTTACTAATTTCATTCTAGGAATATTTATAATATCTGCCCCCCCATGTATTATTTCAATATCTTTTCTTATTCCTAATTTTTGTGCTCTTTCTTTCATAAAACTTGATAATACAACAATACCATCGGCCTTTTTCTTGTCGTTAATTTCAGACCATTTTTCAAATCCTCCCAAGAGAATTTTAAAATATTTTGGTTTATTTTCTAATTGGCCTCCTTTTCCAAAAAAATCCCACCATTCAGAAACATATATCCCTTTATATATTAAACGATTTAATAAACAAGGCCATCCGGCAGAAGGACGATGGCCTGAATCAGAATGCAGAATTTCAAACCGATTAAAAATCACATATAGCAATCGTAATAAAAGACTTAAAACACCAAACCCTTTTGATGTTAATAGGGATGGTACTATATCGGGGAAAATATATACGATTACACCATTAATTTTTTTCTTTTGAATTACTAAGGAAAACCCGGGGTTTGTAGTTAAAACGGTAACATTATTGCCAAGAACAACGAGAGATTCGGCTAATGAAAATGTACGCCCCCATCCTCCTTTTTTAAATATTCCAAAATGCGATACTAAAATGTTCATTCTTTTTAATTCAACCGGATATTTTAATAAGAACTTTTTGCATCTTTCTCATTTTTTAGTGAAGATGCTCTTTTTTGAAAATCTTGTGATAGGCATTAACATATTGTTCTGCAGCATTTTCCCAACTTTTATTTGACACAACCCATTCTCTGGCATTTTTGCAAACTTTAATAAGTTCTTTATTGCTTCTAATTTCTTTTATTGCATCATTAAAACTTGTAATGCCTTTTTCCAAATTAAAAATGTATCCTGTTTCTGAGTGTTTAACACAAGAACTTAACCCATTTACGTTACTTACTAAAACAGGAATCTCGCAACTCATTATTTCTAAAATTTTTAATGGTGTAATTGTTTCTGTCATATTATTTCTTATACGAGGCATAATAAACAAATCAAGTATTGAATAATAATCAGCCATTTCTTTGAATTTAATTTTTGGTAAAAATTTAAAATATTCTGGATCGTATTCAAGATTTGAATTTTTATCACCAAAAACTACAAAAAACACATCTGGAAATACTGCAATTATTTGATCAATATTTTTAAGTATAAACTGAAAATTTTCTATTGATTTAGAATTATCAATACCTATTACAAATTTTCCATTACCTGCAAAATCTTCTTTATTCAACTTAGTATTCTTACTAAACAAGTCACTATCAATTCCATTAGGTGTTGAAAAAATTTTATCTTCAGAAATACCGTATTTATTTATTATATATTTTTTAAGCTCAGGGTCAATTGTTATTAAAACTTCTGCTTTGCGTATAAGAAACGATTCCATTCGCTTTGCTATCTTATATTTTAATGTCCCTTTTTTGATGTTATCAATTGATAATGCATGAAGGTCATATATAAATTTCTTTTTGAATTTTTTTGCAATTAAATATGCACTAATTCCATTATTATAACCAGAATGTCCATGAATAATATCGTATTCGTTTATGTTAAAAGTTTTTTTAATTTTTAAATAATTAATAAAAATCAAGAAAAGTTGTAGGGGTTGGTTTAAAATAGGAGATTTATAAAAAACTTTTAAATACCAGATTATTTTTTTTGAGATAATCTGTGTGTAATTTACATCATCTTCTATAAAACGCAGATTACGAGATAATCTCTTTTCATCAATCTCAAAAATGCTAACAGCAACATCAAGATTTTTTATTTTATTCTTGAGATATTTGAATATATTGTGATTTCTAATAGAATGGCCTCCCTCCAAAGGCAAGGCGGTACTTACTATGTGCAATACTTTCATTATTGATCTGTTGATTTAGTCAGACAATCTTTTAAAAAAGCGCAGCTTCCCGCTTTCTTCTCTTGGAAGTTCTGAAACATATATAAAGTCAACAATAATTTCAGTACCAATATCCTTTTTCATAGATTTTAAGATATACGTTTCAATTTCCGGGTTAAAGTTCTTTCCCTGAACGATATAAAAATCAAACTTTTTACCTTTTTGTATAACTTTATATTTATTAATTCCTTCTTTATAACCATCATCGTCAATATTTTTCATTAAATAATAGAAAAAATATTGACTTAGACTTTCGCCATTAGGTTTAATAATGACATCTCCGGCACGGCCTTCAATAGATTTAATAGTTTTTAAAGTTCTTCCACAAGTACATTTTTCATTATTAAAAAACACGCGATCACCGATTTTATAATTTACGAGAGGCATTCTGTCATTAAAAAACTCTGTTGTTATCACTTCGTTGTTATTATTTGTTGACATATAAACGGACTCTTCAAAAACATGCATGCCTCCATGAGGACATTCAAAAGCATAAAGACCTCCATCGGCAGCTCCATATTCATTTACAACTTTACATCCAATTATTTTCTCAATATATTCCCGATCATTTTCAATTAAAACTTCAGAAGTTACAATCGCGATCTTTATATTTAATAATTTCCCGTTTAAATTTTTTGATTCAAGTAGTTCTGCGAATTGTTTTAAAGCGGAAGTATATCCATAAAGATATTTGGGTTTGTATTTAAGAATTAAATCATAATAATATTTTATTGTATCATTATTTAATTTAAAGATACTTATTTTAAAATTTCTTTTAATTAGTTTTTCGTAAACAGATCGTGCAAAACCTACTTTTCTATTTTGATAATCTTTTTTTTCACCCCAAATTAATATTCCTCTATCAGAAGGACTAATGCCCCACCAACTATAAAATCTATAACGCCCGGCTATTCGATAAGCCATTGCGATATCGTTTAAATATACGGTTAATGGGTCTCCGGTACTTCCGCTCGTTGTTGCTTTAAAAATTAATGAGTTTGACGATGGAATTTCTAAATTGTTTTTTTGGATGTCTTTTTTTAATATATATGGCAATTTATTAAACTCTTCAAAGGTTTCTATTTTTCTAATGTCAATATTTGAATATAGTTTTTTATAGAAATCGTTAGATTGTTTTGCAATAGATACAATGTTTTTTAATTGCCCAATTTGAGCTTCTTCAATTTGATTTCTCGTCCAATACTGGCTTTCATTTAAATTTTGTAGTAATTTCAGGGGAGAAATACTATAATTTTTATATTGAAACTTAAACCAGATATTATTAAAAAAAACTTTTGTGAAGAAAGGGGGCATTTTTTTGATTATTTACGTTTACAACTGTATTTTCTTTACTAAATTTTGCATAGAAAATTCTCCTTGAAGCAAGATACATAGCTAAATATATATACCAGGAATAAGAAACATAGTTTGACATCGGATTGAACCAGTTCATATACTGCAATAAATCATATATAAAATATAAAATAAACAATAGTAACAGGATAGTTTCAATAGAACTATATCTTTTTAAATTTCTTTTTATAAATATTAAATCTTTATATAAGAAGATAATAATTGCTATATATATAGGAAGAAAAACAATAATTCCAAGGATACCTGTCATTGCAAGAGCTCCTAAAAATGGGTAATCAGATGCCTCGTAACCTAGCCGATCACCTTCTCCTGTCCGCCAATTATTATCAAAACCTGTTCCCAAAACAGGATACTTGTGGAATAAATCCAAGATAAAATATCTATTAAACTGCAATCGTTCATCTATTTGACCGGTTGATGTTTCTCCATATCTAACAATATGAATAGTATCCTCTATTACTTTATAGCTGGCTTCAATGTACTTTGGAAAAGTTAAATAGACTATACCTAATATTAAAAATGAAATAAAAGAAATTCTTAATATACCAGAAGTAGCGATAAGAGATTTCCTGTTGAAATAGTTTTGTAACAACAATGCTATTATAAAGAAAATAATTGTTCCTGCAATATGTCTTCTGGTTATTGAAACAATCCATGTTAGAAACATTAAAAAAAAAGCAATTAGAACAAGATTTTTAATATTTCTTTTTTCTTTATATTTAAAAACGATAAATACAACACCCAATGGGATTAAAATGGGTAAAAAACCATAAGATAATAATAATTTTCTGTCTATATCTATAAAACCCCTCGCGTATGTTTCATATGGAATTATTTCAATATTCGTAAAAAGGGCCTGAAGAAACAATATTAAAATTACGATACTGGATACCAGCAACGCTTTTATAAAAAACATATTATTCGTTTTATAAAAGGGATATACATATATAAAAAGAAAAACACTATATAGTGCATGCCTCAATTTTATTATTGTGAAGAAGGCATTATAATTTACAACGTTATTTATATTGGGGGTTAAATATCCAAATACAAAAATGAAATAGAATAAAAAGAAAAATAAATATCTTCGAAGATATTTATAAGGTTTATCATATATATCATAATGCTTATTTTTGATTAAGTAAAGCACACTTAAAATGATGAATAAAAAATCATTTAAATTTACTTTAGAAGTAAACTCAAAAATTCCCAGAGCATTTTGGATACCTCCCGGATTAGAAAAAAAAATCAATATAAGCCAAAATAAATAATCTATATGTTTACCCTTAATCATAATAACTCTTAGTTTTTAATCTTTTTAATCAAATTAGATAAATATTGAATGGTAAACTCTTTTTCTGAGGGTTTAATAAATAGAAAAGAAAACGATAATAACAATAACCCAATAAGTAAATTATAATAATATGCTAAATTAAATATAAATTCTTGCCCGTATAAAAGAATTGCAGCAAATGCTACAAAGCACATTAACAAAAAATTATCCCGTTCAATTCGTAACTTAATTCTGGGTTTAAGATATTGAAAGTAAACAATAAAAAAGATCAAAGGACTTACTATAAATTTAAACATCCATCCATAAAGCCCAAAATGAGGTACTAAAAAATAAACAATTAATATATCAATGCTACTTATTATTATTAAAAATAAACCATATATTTTTATTCTTCCTGTAGGAGTAAATACTTGACTTAGTGACATCATCCAAATATAAAATAGCACCCCGATAAAATGTCCCGGTAAAAAATCTCCGGCACTTGTAAAATTTATACTATAAAAAATAGGAATTATTTGATAACGAAGAGGTATAGCAATCATTAAGATTGGAAGCATGATAAAAGAAACTAATCGAAAAGTATCATTTATTAATCCAACGATTACAACATTAGATTTACTTTCGCTAAATCGCGGATAAAGATAAATAAAAATAGAAGGAAGAATAAAACCAGTAAACAATGCAGCCCATGATTCTACGGGGCTGTATATACCGATTCCTTCTACTCCCAGGTTTTTTACTACTATTGCTCTTGTAATAACTTCTGAAATTATTATTGCAAATCCACTCGTGATACCAATTCCTGCAAACTGCAGTAATTCTTTAACGGAATTAAAACTTACCTTACTCTCTTTTAAATCACTTATTTTTAGATTGATATCTTTAAAAATTTTTGTGCGTGCAAAATAATTATTAACGATTAAAATTGATAAAAAAGAAAATGCGATATGAATTACTCCTCCTAAAATTCCAAAATAATAAACAAGAGGAATAAATATAATAAAATTAACTCCAATAATTATAATTTCACTTCTGGCAATGTATTTGACTAATTTAAAGCCTTTTAATAAAGCAAACGAGATACTGTTTAAAACCAAGATAGGGTAAGAAAATAAACCAAACAAGAAATAGTTATAATACTCAAGATCACCAAAAATATAAATAGTAATATTCTTTGAAAAAATAAGCAATAATGAAAAACTGGGAATAAATATTATAAAAGCAACGACTATATATGATTTTAAAAGTACCGCTAATTTATTTTTAAATAATATTTCCGAACGAGACTCAGCAATTTGCTTTACCAAACCATCATTCATTCCCAACAAGGTAAATTGAGACATCCTGTTCGTTATCATTGTTAGCTGAGAAATAATTCCAGCACCAACTACTCCTAAAAATATGGCTATTAATTTTGCTCGTAATACCCCTACCAAAAATTTAATAATTCTAGAGAATACAAGATAAGATGTGTTTTTAATCAACAATTTTAATTCCATGAAAAAAAATATAAACTCATAAGTAGAAAATATATAATTATTTAAAATTTGTTATAAAACGATTTTTTCTAATAAATAAAAACAGCTTTATTTATATTAAATGCAGGAGAGTCAATTAAACTGTTAAAAAATTAATCCTTAAAATTCTTGTTAATAAAAACCATATCGCATTCGAATATTCTTTCTTTATAGTTGTTTTTGAGAAGGTTTGATATATAAAAACCATTACTGTATAAAAATTCAATTATATTATAAAAAGGTTTGCTTCCCATATAAAATTGTTGAAATTGACATTCGCAGATTATACTTTTAATGTATGGCAAGCTATTTATTGATCCGGCTAATACTTCAAAATCAAAACCTTGCGTATCTGTTTTGAAAATATCAATTATTTTCCCCGGGATATTTTTTTGATAAAAATTATCGAATGTAGTAACGTCAACAATAATTTTCTGGGAAGAATTAATAAATGTATCAGATAACATTTTCCCTGATGGTAATTTATAATCATAGTTTTTGTAAGTAGAAATATTGGGTTCTAGAATAGAGTTTGTTGGTGAATATGAAGAAATATTGAAATCCATAATTGCATTTTTATCACCTAGTGCCAAATTAAATATTTTTATGTTTTCAAACAACTGATATTTATATAACAACAGCTTATATAAATCAGGAGTGGGCTCAAAAGCATATATTGGGGCATCTTTATATATTTTTGAGAAAATATCAATTGTTTGACCACGATTAGATCCAATATCGATTATTAATGGTTCATTATTATTTACCAGGTCAGTTATTATATCTACTATATTTTTCCCTTTTAGTTGTTTTATTTTTTTTTCAAAAAATGGAATTTTTTTAATTAAATCATAGTAGTTCATTATCATGTTTTTAAGTTGTTATATTAAATCAAAATAAAGAAGAACTAGTTATTTAGGAAGAAGAAAAAATAATGTAGTTAGGTTATATTATCAAGAATAATTTTTGAAATGCTTTGCCAGGAATAATTATTCTTTACTTTTTGGTACAAATGCTCTGTTATCTGAATCCGCTCATTTTCGTTATATAAAAAATAGTTTGTTTTTTCCCGAAGTTCTTTTGGACCTTTAAAAGTTACCATTTCATCTTTAGAAAAAAAATCAAGTAAATCATCTCTATAATCAATAATCTGAAACCCTTTGGCTGCAGCTATTTCAAACACTCTTGGCTGAAACCCGGTAATAATTTGCGGACTAGGCAAATTCATATTGATTTTTGATAATTTGTATAGTTTTAAAAGGTTTTCAAATGATAGAAATTCACCTTTTATACAACCAGTTAATTCCGGGAAATATTTAATTCTTTTATTCCAGTTTCCATTCCCCCATATGCGTAAATCATAAGTTGAAAGCTGGGCAAGTATTCCTGCTCTATAGGCCCCTTCGGCATTGTTATTATAATTTGAACCTGTAAATGAAATATCACAACTATATTTTTTAAAATCGTTTAGTGTAATAGTGTTGTCTTGAATAGGATAAAATTTTTCAGGATTATACCCAACGCTGATAGGTTTAATTATTGAGTAAGGAGAAACATTTGAAATATTTTGTATCCAGGACTTTTCACAAACAAAAATGTGTGTAAAAAATCTAAGCGACATACCGACAAGAGGATCTCTTGAAGAGTCAAAGGGGTTATCCGCAATATAACAAACCGTTTTGCATTTTAATACTTCTTTAAAATACTTAACTGTTTCCGGAAATAACCGTCCCCCACCTGTTACAAAGAGAATGTTGGGTTCAAACTCCTGAGCTTTTTTAATAACGAATTTATTGTATTTTTCTAATTCAATTAAATTAGAAACAGATTGAAAACGAGAAAATTCGTTTAAGAACTTAGATGCAAACGATCCCTTTGCATGGAAAAATACATATTTTACATCAAGATTATTTTGTTCAAAACCTTTTCCAAGATAATTTAGCATTCCTCCACGCCATGCATAACCAGATATTAATAACTTCATTTTAAATTCTGATATTCAAATTTTGTTATTGACATAATAATATAATCCCAATATTTACCTTTTCTATAAAAAAAGTCGGGAAGCTTTCCCGTTTCTTTAAATCCAACTTTTTCATACAGCTTTTTTGCTTTTGGATTAAAATCAGCTACTTTTAAATATAACATATTCATATTATAATGATCAAAAAGAAACTCTAATAACATTTTATAAGATTTATAACCGTATCCTTTTCCTCTAAATTCAGATATTATATCCAGCCCAACTTCACAATTATGGTGCTGCCAGTTAATGTTTTGTATTCTTAATCTCCCAATTATTTTGTTTGGCGTATCTTTTTGGCATATAACATATCTTTTATCATTTTTTTTTCTATACAAATTTTCCCACCAGTTTTCTTGATCTTTCTCGTCAATAAATTCAATATTTAACAAGTTTCCCCATATAGAAAGATCGTTGTGTAAAAGTCTAAGAGCATTTAAATCATCCCTTTCAATAACCCTGAAAGCTATATCATCATATGTATACATAACCTTAAAATTTATTTAAATATTTTTTTAACAGCCATAATAATGTTGTTTATTTCTTTTTTATTTAATGAAGGATAAATAGGTAATCGTAATAATCTGCTAAAAAACTGTATAGAACCCGGGAACATTTCATCTGTTCCTAAATGATTATAATAACGATTGCGGTGAAGAGGTGTATAATGAACATTTGCCATTATTCCCTCGGCGCGCAGAGCATCCATTATCCAGTATTTTTCATCTTTAGGCACCAAAACTCCAAATAAATGCCAATTGTGTTCAGCACCTTTGGTGATCCGCAGCATATCAAGCCCGTTTATGCCAGAAAGTTCTTTTATGTAATACTCGGCAATTTTACGTCTTTCTGTATTCATCCAATCAAGTTTTTTGAGTTGAGAAACTCCCAGTGCTCCATTGATGTTAGATTGAACATATGAGTTTCCGATATCAACGTATTCATAATAGCCACGGGTTTTGTTGTCGGTGAGAAACGAATACTTATCAGTACCTTTCTCCCTGAGTATTTTTACTCTTTCGGCGATAGTATCATCGTTGGTTACCAATGCCCCGCCTTCACCCGTAGTCAGATTCTTTGTTCCATGAAAACTGAAAGTAGAAACATGCCCCTGGGTTCCGGTTTTTTTTCCTTTATACACCGAACCAATGGATTGAGCAGTATCGTGTACAACATATAAATTATGCTTTGCTGCAATAGCCATAATATTATCCATTTCGGCAGGTATCCCGGCGTAGTCAACGGCAGCAATAGCCACGGTGTTTGGTGAGATGTAAGATTCTAATTTGTTTACATCCAAACTCCCGTTATCGGGATAAACATCGGCAAGTACAATTTTCAGGTTATTGTATAAAGCGGCTATGGCTGTTGATGTATAGGTAAAGTCAGGAACAATAACTTCACTATTTGCAGGAAAATTTTTAACCCGAAAAGCCAATTCTAATGCCGATGTGGCAGAATTAACAAAGAGTACATGTTTAACACCTAAATATTCTGCCAGCATTTTTTCAAATTCACGACATTCGGGGCCATCACCTGAAATAAAAGTCGATCGCATGGCACGATCCACTGCAGCAAAATCTTCTTCATCAAGATAAGGTTTGTGTATTAATATTGGTTCTTTGCTAACAGGTGTGCCCCCATTTATTGCCAAAGTTTTATTTTTAATATTCATGGGTTATTATTTATCTCTGTTTTGTAATATTGGGTTAATGCACGGCCATTTAATTTTAAATTTTTCATCATCCCAACGGAATGTTATTTGTTCTCCAGCATCAATATATTCACCATCATAGGCCAGTTTATAATGAAATAATGCTTTGTCAGATTTTACATAATAGCCATTAATAAAATTTGGAGGGATTAATATTTGACGAAATTCGTCTGCAGTTAATTCAAAGGCATCCCATTTCATGTAAGAGGGTGAATCCGGCCTTAAATCGACAACAACCTCATATATTTCACCAAAAGCACATGAAACAAGTTTCCAGGTCTTATTGTCCCCGTGCAACCCTCTTAAAACATTCTTTTTAGATAATGCAAATTTGTCGTGTTTAAAATCAAGGGTTTTGGGTAAAAAGGTATTATAAAAATCAGCATTATAACTTGAAAAAATATTTCCTCTATCATCCCAACTTATAGATGGTTTTATTATTAAAATATCGGGGATTACTTTTGATCGTGTTATTTCAAAATCTTTATACGACATATTCTTTAATTAAAGTCTTCAATTTGTGGAGGCATTATAAATCCCCCTTTTTTTAAATAATCTTCTTTGCGGGTTAATAAAATATCTTTTTGCATCATTTCTTTTACAATATATTGCAAATCGTATTTAGGATACCAGTTAAGTTTTTTTTGTGCTTTTGTTGAATCACCTTGTAATATATCTACTTCTGTAGGGCGAAAAAAGAAAGGATCAACTTTTACGAGAACCTGTCCGATTTTTAAATGAATAGGTTTTATTCCAACAACTTCTTCAAAAACAGAATGGTTTATGTTATCAATTTTTCCTGTTTCGGAGATTCCTTTTCCTTGATAAGTAAGAGTTATTCCGACGTGTTCAAAGGCCATTCTTGTAAATTCTCGAACGCTTGTGGTTATCCCTGTGGCTATAACGTAGTCTTCTGGAATGTCTTGTTGTAACATCAACCACATGGCTTTGACATAATCTTTGGCGTGTCCCCAGTCGCGTTTTGCATCAAGGTTCCCTAAATTTAATGCATGTTGAAACCCCAGGGCAATATTAGCAACAGCACGGGTTATTTTTCTGGTAACAAATGTCTCTCCCCTAAGAGGAGATTCATGATTGAATAAAATACCGTTGCAAGCGAACATATCATATGCTTCTCTATAATTAACAGTAATCCAATAAGCATACATTTTGGCGATACCATAAGGGCTCCTGGGATAAAAGGGAGTGTTTTCGGTTTGTGGCGTTTCTAATACTTTGCCATATAATTCAGAAGTAGAAGCTTGGTAAAACTTTGTTTTTTTCTCTAGTCCCAATATTCGAATTGCTTCCAGAAGCCTAAGAGCACCAATACCATCTGCGTTGGCAGTATATTCCGGGGTGTCGAAACTAACTTTAACATGCGACATAGCTGCCAGATTATATATTTCATCAGGCTGTATTTGTTGAACCATTCTTATTAAGTTTGTAGAATCGGTCATATCGCAGTAAGCATAACTAAAATTTGAATTTTCTTCGCGATCTTTTGCAAACAAATGGTCTATTCTGGCAGTATTGAAAAGAGAACTTCTTCTTTTTAGCCCGTGTACTTTGTATCCTTTTTTTAAGAGTAATTCTGCCAGATAGGCTCCGTCTTGTCCGGTAATTCCTGTTATTAATGCCTTTTTCATTTTATAGCAAGTATTTTTCTTTTAATAAAATTACATTTACAATTTACTTTTCTCCTTATTCACAAACTGTTGCTCATGGTTTATTTTCCTCTATATTCATATCCATACCCGTACCCGTATCCATACCCGTAATTGTATCCATATCCATAGTATTTCGGAATCTTGATATCGTTCACTAAAATATTCATATTTTCCATTTTTTGGGTGTCGTGTATAGAGTTAATCAATTCAAACACATGTTTGCTTGAATATTTCTGACGGAGAATAAAAATATTGGCATGGGCAAACTGGCTTACCAGTAAAGCGTCTGTAACGATAGCCACGGGAGGAGTATCCACTATAATGTAATCGAAGTCATTTTTTACCAGTTCAAAAAAGTCTTTCATTTTATCCGTTTCAATCAATTCTGCCGGGTTTGGAGGCACCGGGCCTGAAGGCGCCAGCCACAGATTTTCAATCATCGTGGGTTTTAAAATGGCTGCATATTCCGATTGCCCGATGAGATAGGTGCTGATGCCTGTTTCGTTGGGTGTATCGAAAACACGGTGCAGGCCGGGTTTACGTAAATCCAACCCCACGAGCAATACCTTTTTACCTGTCATGCAGATAATGGATGCCAGGTTAATGGCGGCAAATGTTTTTCCTTCACCGCTCACGGTTGAAGTAATCATAATTACTTTTTGATTTTTTTCACGCAGAATATACTGTAAATTGGTACGCAGGCTGCGGAACGATTCGGCAAGGCTTGATTTGGGGTCTGTATAAACGGCAATGTCGCTCTGGGTTTCATTATGGCCTATTGTTCCTATGATTGGTATTTTTGTATTCTGTTCAATGTCTTTCTTCTCTTCAATTTTGGTATTGAAAAATTCGGTAAGAATAATAATAAACCCGGGAATTCCCAGCCCTAAAATAAGGGCAATCAGGTAGTTCATGGAGCGTTTGGGTTTAATCTGGTTTGCATTTTCGGGGCGGGCAATATCGAGTATTTTATTGTCGGCCACGTTCGATGCCTTGGTAATTCCCGCTTCGGCCCGTTTTTCAAGTAAAAAAGTGTATAAATCGTTGTTCAGTTTAAATACCCGTTCAATATTCACCAACTGGCGTTCGTTTACCGGGAGCGATTGAATATCCTGCTCAATTTCCTGTATCTGCTCATTGTATTGTTGCAGGGCAATCTGGCTTGTATGAATGGTTGAAGAAATTTCCTTTTTTAACGCATCTTTAAGTTCTTTAATTTGTTGTTCAAGAATAATGCGGTTTGGAGCTGTTCTTTCTGCGGTATAGGCTACCCTGTTTTGCTCTGATATCAGGCTATTTAATGTGTTAATTATATTTTGCAAAGTTAAATTTTCAACCGCCATTACCGATGGGGCAATAACAGGTTCGTAATTTTCAGAATTTTCAAGGTATTTTTCAATATAAACATAATACCTTTTTTGTAGTTCCAGCTTGTTTTTTTCTGTTTGTAACAGATTTAATTTATCAAAAATCAGTTTTCCTTTCTGGCTCAGGTCGAATACCTGGTTTTGCACCCTGAAATTTTGTAAGTTTAATTCAGCGGCATTTAACGAATCCACGATGCTTTTCATTTGTTCATCTATAAATTGAAGCGTGTTGGATGTACGCAGGTTTTTTTCGTCTAAATCGCTTTGTATATACACATTTGATAAAGTGTTCAAATAATCGGCAATTTGCTCGGGAACAAAACCTGTGATGCTGAGATTGAGTATGGTTCCTTTTTTGTCGTTTACTTCAATATTTAACCTGTTGCGGTAGTTTTTTGCCAGCGAGTTGATTTCGTTTAAAAAGAAATAGTATTTATTGGACTGGTTTTTATCGTAAACAAAGCTTTCGGGTTTGCGCAAGTCAATTTTAAATTTAAAAATATCGGAATCAAAAGATTCTCCAAACCGCAATGTTTGTTTAATATTGTATTTGTCATTGATTTCGAGCAGGTATTCTTTACCCGATAAAATTTTAATATTCACCGGGTAGTTGTACAACTGGTTATGCGTTGTATCAATGTGCACGATAAAGGGGCTTCGGGTATATGCTTTTGTTTCGGCAATTTCCCTGCGGCCAACAGCTACATAAGTAATATCGAAATCGAGTTTTTCAATGGCCATGCGAGCCATCTTGTACGATTTTAAAATGGTAATTTCGTTTTCAACCACCGCTTTTCGGTTACGGCGGCTCATTCCCAGCTCTTCGATTATCGCCTCCACGCTGGCCATGTCGCTTTGTTTATCGGTAACAATAATGGAAGACGAAATGGTATAGGTAGGTTCGGAGTACCGGTTCACCATATAGGCAACGCTTAATGCAAGAGCGAGTGCAAGAGCAAACCAGTACCAGTTTAGTAAAAACTTAAAGAGATACTTCTTAATGTCGATACTTTCTTCCTGGTAGTTGTATTGAGGATAAGGGGGTTGTTGGATTGGGTCCATATGTTAAAGATTTTAAAGTACTAATTGTAAAAAGCTTTTAGCTATGAGCTGCCAGCGGTGAGCCTGCCTGTCCTCCTTCGGTGGATTAATCGGCAGACAGGCTTTATTTCGTGAATATATTTTTAAGTCGATGGTCAATAGTCCATAGAAAAGCTTTTTAACTTGTTGTCTGTTGTCTGTTGTCTGTGTTCTATTTAATATAATTCAGAATCAGTATCAGCGTGGTAATGGTTGTTAGAGCCAGGGACATGTTTGGAATATTTGCCCTGAATGCTTTTGCATGTACCGGCTCAACAATAACCACGTCGTTGGGTAGAAGGAAAAAAGCCTCGGAGTTGAGAACGTCTTTCTTGCTTAAATCGATACGGAATGTTTCTGTTCCTTCGGGCGAAGGCCTTACCACGAGTACATTTTTTCTGTCGCCCGATTCTGTAATATCGCCGGCCATACCAATAGCCTCCAGAACAGTAAGCTGGTTGTTAAAATTTTTATAGGTGTCGGGTTTTTTAACTTCGCCTAAAACAGTAAACTTAAAACTAATGAGCTTAACATCTATTGAAGCTTCTTTCAAATATACCTTAGAACGTTCGCGGATCAAGGTTTTTATTTCATCGAGTGTAAACCCGGCAACAGGGATTTGCCCGAGTAAAGGCATTTCCACTTTTCCCGAGTCGTCAACCACATAACCGTTGATGTATAAGCTGGTTTCATTCTGGAACATTTGTTTTCCTTCCATGGGTTGCGATTGAAAAAGAGCATTTAACTCACTGTTTATGCTTTTTATGTTAATGTAAAGGATATCCTGTTTCTGAACCCTGTATTTGGGAGCTTTCATGTCAAATGCTTCCCGGGTTTGGCTCAGATCGCGCATATATGTCATTTGTTTTTTGCTTGTACACGATGCTAAAATGAGTACGATCAGGCTTAGGAGAAAAAAATATTTTAATTTCATAAATTGGTGTTTATGGTGAATAGTCGGTAGTTGTTGGTTTATGGATGATGATGAATAACTTTAAACTTCCGGGGAATTTTTTTCATTTTTAGGAATTTCGCGTAGAATGGCCAGTGTTTGTTGGGAAAAGCGTTGGGCTGCGAACTGTTAGGGCGTTATATTCCTAAATTGTTAATTGATTATTGTAAATAGTTTATTGCCAGTTATTTATTGACGGTTGAACTTTTCACAGCTCCGCTTCCTCAGTCCCATATACGAATCCGAGCAAACGGTATTATTAATTATCAAATTTAATCAAATATATCTAAACCTTCTTTATGTGTGAAGGATTAATTCGTACAAGAATGTTCTGGTTTATTGCATCTATCCGGATAAGTACCATGTATTTATTCAAATGATACACCAGTTCTCCCTCAATTCCTTTAAGCAGGCCATCTTCAATCCTTACTTTCTCCCCGGGTTCAAACACTTCTTTACATACTTCAAAATTTTCATTGCTGGCAAGAATCGATTGAATGATTTTTATTTGTGCTTCCTGAACAGGAGCGGGCTTCCCGTCAAATTTAACAACTTTAACCACCCCGGGGGTATTTAACGCTTTTTGTATTTCTTTTTCCCTGATATTCACGAATATATACGACCTGATAAATGGCGATTCTACCCATTTTTTTCGATCGCTCCATTGTTTCAGTTTTTTTTCCAAAGGCAGATAGGTTGATATTCCTTTTTCCAACAGTTCTTCGTTTACTCTCTTTTCAGCCCTGGATTTAGTGTATAAGGCAAACCATTTCGTATTCATGTACTTGTTCTGTCGATTTTAAACCCGTAAATTAAACGTTATAAATTTACAAATACTAAATGAAACGATTTTCGATAATCCGTAATATTTTCAAAGAACCGACCGGTTAAAGCGATATCAAAATAACAATGAATAATCCCCGAATGTTCAATACAGAATACAGCCATGAGCTGCGAGCACTATTTTGCTAAATTGCTATATTGTTTATTGCTAATTGTAAAGAGCAAACAAATAGCATAGAGCGATATTTCGTGTAATTGTTCATCTGCCTGAGGCAGACAAGTTGTTCATTGTATCCTGCTACTGCCACTTTTATCTTAACAATGGACTGGGGCCTATCGTCTATTGACTGTGGTCTATCAACTATGGACTTATATCTTTTTCACAAAAAAACCACGATCCGCAAAAGAATCATGGCTAATTTATAATTTCAATTTTAGTAACAGCAAAAAGAGTCTTGATAACTGCCTCAGGCAGTCAGGCTTTGTACTAAATTTTAAAGGCAGCTTTTATTTTGTCAACATAGTCAATTTTTTCCCAGGCAAAGAAATCTACTTCTTTTTCAATTGCTTTTTCACCGTTTCCATTACCTTCGATAAGAGTAACTTTTGCACGTTTAAAATCGCGCCCCATGTGTCCGTAAGCAGCTGTTTCTTCGAATATCGGGTTTTTTAAACCAAATCGTTTTACAATAGCAGCAGGGCGCATGTCGAATAACTCTTTCACTTTAGCCGCGATGTCGCCATCTTTCATGTTTATTTTGGCTGTTCCGTACGTGTTTACATATAAACCAACAGGTTCTGCAACACCAATAGCATAAGCCACCTGAACAAGTACCTCGTTGGCTAATCCTGCAGCAACCATGTTTTTGGCAATATGGCGGGCAGCATAAGCAGCAGAACGGTCAACTTTCGACGAGTCTTTACCAGAGAAAGCACCACCACCGTGAGCTCCTTTACCACCATAGGTGTCAACAATGATTTTACGTCCGGTTAACCCGGTGTCCCCGTGTGGGCCGCCAATAACAAATTTACCTGTCGGGTTCACGTGAAGTATAAAATCATCTTTGAAAAGTTTCTGAACTCTTTCCGGAAATCGGGCTTTTGCACGGGGAATTAAAATTTTGCGAACATCGGTTTTAATAATGTCGAGCATTTTCTTCTCTTCGGCAAAATCGTCGTGTTGTGTAGAAATAACAATGGTATGTATCCTTGAAGGAGTGTTGTTGTCGTCGTACTCAAGTGTAACCTGCGATTTGGCATCGGGCCTCAGGTAGAGCATTTCAATTCCTTCGCGGCGGATTTTTGCCAGTTCCTGTAAAAGAACATGCGAAAGAACCAATGATAATGGCATGTAATCGTCGGTTTCTCTGTTTGCGTATCCAAACATCATACCCTGATCGCCGGCTCCCTGGTCTTCTTCTTTCTCCCTGACAACACCCTGGTTTATATCGGGCGATTGTTCGTGAATAGTAGAAATAACACCACATGAGTCTGAATCAAATCGATACTCTTGCTTGGTATAACCAATTCGTTTAATAACTCGTCGGGCAACTTCCTGAACATCTACATATGCTTTAGTTCGAACTTCACCGCTTAAAACTACCAATCCTGTTGTTACCAGAGTTTCGCAGGCAACTTTTGAATTGGGATCACGACGTAAAAATTCGTCTAATAAAGCATCAGATATTTGATCGGCAACTTTATCAGGATGTCCTTCAGAGACAGATTCAGATGTAAATAAATATCCCATAATAAATTATTTATAATGATTAAAAATAAAAACGTCCAAAAATAGTTAATTCAAATTACAAATACCAATTTACAAAGAAAAAAGCTATGAGCTGCGAGCGATTAGCTGACAGCTTAAAGCTCATGGCTCGAAGCTTATTTTGTAAGCTCCTGAAAAACTTCTTCTAAGCTTTTTTCTTTCTTTTGCATCGAAAGTACCGATAGTCCTGATTTTACTGCAAAATTGAAAATATGCTGACGAATCTCGTCCGAAGAGCTTTGTATTAACCAGTTTTTATCATCTATACGGGCTACTTTGTCAACCAACAGTATCTTTTCAATATTTTTCTGCTCTGTAATTTTATCAAACTCAACAATAACGGTAATTTGCTGGTCTTTTGAATGCGAATAAATTGCTTCAATGGAATCATCAGCAACAATTTTACCTTTGTTAATGATAAGAATCCTGTCGCAGATTGCTTCAACCTCCTGCATGATATGAGTGGATAACAAAACTGTTTTTTCTTTTCCCACTTCCGATATCAGGTTGCGGATTTCGATGATCTGGTTTGGATCTAATCCCGACGTGGGTTCATCGAGAATCAATATTGCGGGATTATGAATCAATGCTTGTGCTAGTCCAACCCGCTGCCGGTACCCTTTCGATAAAGCCCCGATTTTTTTCTTCTGCTCAACAGCCAGTCCGGTTTGTTCAATGATTTCTGCAATTCGTGATTTTGTGTTTTTCCCCAGCTTATAAATGCCCGCAACAAATTCAAGGTATTCTTTTACATACATTTCATGATACAGGGGATTGTTTTCGGGCAGGTATCCAATGTGTTTACGTATTTCAAGAGAGTTTTCAATCAATTCAAGCCCGTTTATCCAGGCTTCACCCGATGAGGGAGGGATAAATCCGGTAAGTATTTTCATGGTTGTTGATTTTCCGGCTCCATTGGGGCCTACAAATCCAACAATCTCGCCTGTTTGTATTTCGAAACTGATGCCGTCAACGGCTCTCTGCTGACCGTATATTTTAGTTAGATCGTTTACTTTTATCGACATATTATCTTGCATTTGATGATTACGAAAATAAGGAAAATTTTATAAAAAGCTTAAGCTTTTAAACGCCCCCTTTTTTAAAGGGTATTGGGGGGATTTAAACAGTGTGTACTAAATTACTTTGTCGAATTTTTAATCAATCCCCCTGCACCCCCTTCTCCAAGGGGGAAACTCTTTTGCTTCCAGATGAATAATCTTAGTAAAACCTTATGCCCAAATACTATTGGAAATAGTGTCTTGATGGAGAATTTTTAAGTAAATTCAATATTTTTTGCCACCTTTGCATAAATCATTTAGCGATTAAACGAATGAAATTCGAAAATCATATTAATCTCTTTAAATATACCCGTTTAAAAACACGATCGGTTAAAGTTGGAAATATTGAAATTGGGGGCGAAAGCACAATTTGCATTCAATCTATGACCAATACGAATACAATGAATACTCCCGGCACTATTTTGCAGTCGCTTAGGATTATCGGTCAGGGTGGGGAGTTAGTACGAATTACGGCCCAGGGTATCCGGGAAGCCGAAAATCTTGAAAATATAAAAAAGGGAATTCGTGATGCGGGATTTTTTACACCTCTTGCAGCCGATATCCATTTTAATCCAAAGGCAGCTTTTACGGCAGCCGCAATAGTTGAAAAAGTAAGGATAAATCCGGGAAATTTTGTAGATAAACGTGCCGATTTCACCAGGCTGGAATTTACAGAAGAGGAATATCAGGCTGAAATAAAAAAGATTGAAGTTCAACTGATTCCGCTGCTCACTATTTGTAAGGAAAATAAAACAACTCTGCGTATAGGAGTAAATCATGGCTCCCTGTCCGATCGTATTATGAGCCGCTATGGCGATACTCCCGGGGGAATGGTTGAATCAGCAATGGAATTTCTCCGGATTAGTGTTCGTGAAAAATTCATGAATATTGTTGTTTCTTTAAAATCAAGCAATACCCGTGTAATGGTGCAGGCTAACCGCCTTATGATTGCACGAATGCATGATGAAGGAATGTATTTCCCTTTGCACCTGGGTGTTACCGAGGCAGGAGAAGGAGAAGACGGGCGAATTAAATCTGCTGTTGGTATTGGTACATTGCTTGCCGACGGTATAGGCGATACTATTCGTGTTTCGCTTACCGAACCTCCCGAAAACGAAATACCGGTTGCTAAAAAACTGGCAAGCTATTTTACAGAAAGAATGAATCACGGCCTGATAAATGAAATTAAACCTGTTCCTGTTCAATTCTTTGAGTACAAAAAAAGAAATACGAATGCTGTATCAAATATTGGAGGCAGCAATTTTCCAATTGTAATTTCCGGCGGAACTGTTCATGGCGAACTAGTTCCTGAATATTCATTTATTGCAGATGCTCAAAATGTAGATGAAGGGATCAATTATATTGTTGAAGCCAAAGAATGGCAAAATAAGGGATTTGAAAATACTAAAATATTCCCCTTGTTTCATTCCGTGGCTGATTTTCGTTCATCAACAAAAAAATCGACGGCATTGAATTTTGTTTTAACAAGTAATTCTGAATTAACAGAGAAACTTATTCGGGATATTCAATCAGAAAAAAACCTTGTTTTAGTTCTTGAAACCCACAATAAAAATGGTTTTGCCGATCAGCGGGCAGCATTTTTTAAATTAATGAATGCAGATTGTTATTTACCTGTTATTATAAAAAGAAATTACACGGAAAATAATATTGAAGATTTTCAATTGAAAGCTGCAAGTGACATGGGTGGTTTGTTTATTGATGGTTTGGGTGACGGGATATGGATCGAGAACCTTTCTGCCGACAGGCAGGACAAAGGAGCAATTAAAAATCAAGATATTGTAAATACCTCATTTGGCATTTTGCAGGCCAGCCGGGTGCGAATGTCAAAAACAGAATATATCTCTTGCCCCGGTTGTGGGCGTACTTTATTCGATTTGCAGAAAGCAACGGCAGAAATACGTGAACGTACATCTCGGTTAAAAAACCTGAAAATAGGCATCATGGGTTGTATTGTAAACGGTCCCGGCGAAATGGCCGATGCCGATTACGGATACGTGGGAGCGGGACCAGGGAAAATAACCCTGTATAAAAACAGAGAAGTAATTAAAAAAAATATCCCCGAAGAAAATGCTGTTGAAGAACTCATTCAACTCATTAAAGATTGTGGGGACTGGAAATATCAAAAAAGGGAATAATTATAATATTTTCTTTATTTAACGTTTCCATGTGACTTTCGTCACGATGGAAAGTTAAACAGGTTAATAAGAAATATCGAGAAATTTTAAAACTGTATCGTATAACTAATGTTGGGTAATAAAGCGAGCTGATATGCCTTTTCAATTTTTTTTCTCATATCATCATAATACTCATAAACCATCGCTTGATTATTGGTTACATTCTGGATATCAATTTTAAATTCGTGCGTTATTTTCTTTCTGTTTCTTCGATAAGTAATACCCAGGTTCATTGAAAAAACATCGTCAGCTTTTCTGGCATAAAATTGATTCTCAAACTCAACTTCCGATCCCTTGATAATCGATGCATCTAAATCAATAGGGGTATAACGTTGTCCGCCAATTAAGGTAATTTTTGTATTTAATCCTATTGTTCTGTTTTTTGATGGATTACCTATTCTGAATTCTTTTCCTATTAAAATATTACCAGCGTAATTCCCATTAAATCGTGAATTTCTGCTAATACCGTCTAATGCTGTTAGCTTTGATTCATATAGCGATGATGTAATTAGAAAATAATAATTGTTTGAGTAGAATCTTTCGAGAGTTAATTCAATTCCATAATTATATCCTTTTCCTTTGTTTACAAGGTCTTTATTTGTATATCCCGAACGGATATTATTTAATACAAAAGTGCTATTCATATCATTTTCAACAGCAAGGTTAAAAAGTTGCTGATAATAGGCTTCTACTTTCAAATTTACGTTTTTACTAATCTGGTTACTGTATCCTAAAACATAATGAGCCGATTTAGATAGTTCAAGGTCTTTATTTGGGGTAGAATAAGTGCCGTCGCCATTATCAACTGTAGCAAAATAAGTAGCGATGCTTTCAACTTTACTATGAATACCAAAACCAAGACTTATTGATTGTTTAGGAGCAAAATTCCAATCAACACCTAATCTTGGTTCAATAGAATAGCTGTTATTTAGCAAAAACTGAATATAATGTAATCCAGAAACTAAAGTTAATTCATCTGCGATTCGGTATTTCCAATTAAGATATCCTTGAAGTAATCCTGCCCGTCCATCAGTATCAACTTCTGTTGTGTAAGTTCCCGTATTTAATACATCTTGTTTTGCAAACATGTTATATCCTAAATCGGAATAAGTTATTCCCATTTTAAGGCGATGTTTGGCATTTATTTTAGTATTCATGCTTGTTGAAATACGAATAGATGTATTATTGAATTGATCGTAATATGCAGTATACCATTCGCCCAAGTCGTCAATTTTTTTGTAATCGGTGCTGTTTTCAGTACTCGATGCCGAAACATAACTTGTAATAAACGTTCTATCGTTAATCGGATAAATATGTTTGATTGCAGCAAATGCAACATGGGCACCAAAATCTGCTGTTCGGGTTAAAGAATCTTCGTTTTCTTCAGCAAAATCTTCCTGATAAATATTGCTTAACCCCCCAAATCCGATTAGCTGAAATGTTCCCAGTTTTTTGGTGGGCAAATTAAACTTAAATGAAGCATCTTGGTACTTAGGTACTCCGTAATAGTGAACAAGATTTAATTTATCAAGAATGTCGAGTGATGAATATCGATAGTTGATAAGATATGAACCCGAGTAATTCTTGCTAAATGGACCTTCTAATGTAACATCAGTACCTAAAATTCCTATAGAAGCAGAATACTCACGTTTTTCGTTATTTCCATTACGAAGTTTCATATCAAAAACGCCCGAATACGCATTTCCATATTCAGGAGCAAAAGCTCCCGAGAAAAAATCTGAGTTATTTAACATTGCACTGTTTAAAGCGTTTATTGGACCCCCAGTTGCACCTTCGTCGGAAAAATGATTGGGATTCGGAATATCCATGCCATCGAGCTTCCACAAAACACCCTTCGAAGAGTTTCCTCTAACAACAATATCATTATTCCCCTGTGCATCGCCCGTAACACCGGCATACCCAGAAACCATTCGTGCAGGATCACTTAACGAACCGGCATAACGTTGGGTTTCCTCGACAGTAAATGCTTTTGCACTAACTACAGCCATCTCGTTTAATGCTTCTGATTTATGACCATTTGCAGTTACAACAACATCTTCCAGTTGAATTAACGATTCCGATAATTCAATTTCTAAAACAATCTCTTTTCCTGATCCAACTAATATATTGGGTACCGTATTGTCTTCATAACCCATACAGGTTACTTTGAGATTTATACGACCTACATGTATGTTTTCTAATCTGAAGTACCCATTGGCATCGGTACTTGTTCCAATTATAGGATCAGTATTTAAGATAATTACATTTGCACCAATTAATGGTGTTTTAGAATCCTGATCGACTATTTGCCCACGAATTGTTTGAGTTTGAAAGTTTGAGCTATAAGCCGAAATACTTGTAATTGTTAAGAGTACAAACAAATATTTTTTTATACTATTATTTAAACCGTTCATCATTATTTATTTAATTGATTATTGATTAAAATCGGATACCTACTGTAAATCCGGGATACATTGTAACATGGTTCCCATTTCCATAGGTTTTATCAAACAGGGTGTAAGGCGATACAGATGACTCAAATGGGTTTCCGTCGCGATCTTCTGTTTCAGATACATTTACATTCCAGCTTAAACCACCAAAGATGTCCATGTTTTTAGTTACTTTTCTGGATGCAGTTAATTGTAGTTTGTTATAAAGATTTAAAGCTTCAGTATGCCATTCGTCTTCGTTAATCTGATATGATAGCAGTTCAATTCCCAGGTTCCAATTTTCTTTTATTGGCAGCATAGTTCCAATACCGTATCCTAAACCCCAAAGTATTTTGTTGTCTTTGTAGCTTCCACCCACAGAAATGATGTTGTAAAATTGTTTAGTCCCTGTTTTAAAACTTACATTTCCGTACATGGTTTCGTTTCCGCTGATTTCAATTGCACGATAACCGTTTTTAACAATTGTAAAAAATCCGATTGGAATACCTTTTTCTAATGAGTCAACATAATTGAACACTCCAATTTGTACTCCATTAAGTTTTTGGGTGATATTTGCAAATCCTGAAATTTGAGCTCCCTTTAATGATCCGGTATTGATATTTGCAAATCCTGAAATTTGGACTCCTGATAAATCTCCTTTGTTAATACTTGCAAATCCGCTAGCTTGGCCAATTGTAATTCCATTCGAATAATTTGCAAAACTTGCAATTTGTGCACCATCTAACTTTTTAGTTGTCACATTTCCAAACCCTGATATTTGCCAGGCTTTTGCATCATTCGTAATAATATTCGAAAATCCCGACACTTGTACTCCCGAAAAATATCCTTTAGTATAGTTGAAGTAACCTGATACCTGGGCTCCTTTTCCTGTTCCCATGGTCATATTTCCAAATCCTGATATTTGTGCCCCTTTCATGTTATTTTTTAGCATACTTCCAAATCCTGATAGTTCAACACCATCTAATCCTCCGTTATAACCGGCATATAGATTAATTGAGAATTTATTGGTTATGTTCCATGCTTCTAATCCGTTTGTTCCAAGTGGGGTTACAAATGTTATTTGAAACGGACGTACTTCTAATTTTTTCTTTTCTTCCTGTGCTTTTACACCTAAACTTATTGCGAACAAAAGAATTCCTGTAATTAAAACCTTAACTGTTTTCATGTTTTTTTGATTTTTTAATTGATTATTATTATTCATTTTTAATTTTCTTTTTTGATTCATTCAAAAGGATGACAAGCCGATTTAGAATTACCTCTATTCGGATATGAAAAAAAAATGAAATTATTTTTCAGAAATTAGTTAAGTGTCAAAAAATCAGGTAATAAAAAGGAGTTAAAAAAGATTGATTTATAAAATAGGGAATAAGAGATTGTATAAAATAGAAGAATTTAATTACAATGTAAACGAAAGTCCAATAATTCCACCAATCCACATTTTAACCTGGGTATCTGATGCAGTTTCGTTGTAAAACGAATAGGGAGCAATATCTTCAAAGGTATTTGTACTGGAATCTATTGAAATATTGGATACATTATAAGAAGGTCCTATAAATATGGAGAAATGTTTAGTCCAATTGTATTCAATTGTAGTTGCCAGTTTACTTAAATTGCCTATATAAGCGAATGAATTTGATTCTAACAGAACGTCTGAAGATAAATCAAGATTCAGATTGAATTTATTGCTTAACCTAAATTGTGTTCCAATACCATAGCCAGCTGAAACATTACTCGAGAAATCATATCCCAAACGAACGGCATTATACAACTTTTTAACTCCGAATTTATAAGCCATATTTACATAAAACACATCGTTCGCTGAAAACTCAAACCGATGAAATCCTTTTTTTACAAAGGAAAACATACCAATAGGTAATCCGCTTTCAATAGTATCAGAAACATTGACAAGAGCTATTTGATATCCATTTACTTTTTTGGAATAGTTTAGGACACTCGATAGTTGTATTCCCTTGTTTTCATCTTTTGCAATATTTGAAAATCCTGAAATCTGAAATTTACCGTTTGTAACACCATAATTTACAAATCCGGCTAATTGCCCACCGGTAACTTCGTTTGCAGAAACATTGACAAATCCGGTAATCTGAAATCCTTTAACAGTATTTCCATAATTGGCATATCCACTTATTTGCCCCCAGTTAACATCTCCTCTGGCAACATTCACATAACCGGCTAATTGTCCTCCATCTACATTGTTGCAATAATTTACGAATCCCCCAATTTGCATAAGTTTTACATCTTGCAGTGCTATATTGACACCCCCGGTAAGCTGAATTCCATCAACATTCTTTGTAGTTACATTGTTAAATCCTGAAATCTGTATACCATCCATGTACCCATGAAGAGTATTGTTAAAACCTGCTAACTGAACACCTTTTAACGTGTCGAGAACAACATTGCTAAATCCGGCAATTTGTGTTCCTTTAACCGATCCAGTATTCTTATTAAATAATCCGGCTAATTGAAAATATCGGGTATCACCACCAACAATGTTTGCAAAACTGCTTATTTGAGATCCATTTACATTTCTTCTTACGATATTTATTCCTCCTAATTCAAAACCATTAACTCCTCCTGAGTATCCGGCAAGAAAATTAAACGAGAAGGTATTATCAACCGATCCGCTCATTTTTCCATTGGTTCCAATGTATGGAATTAATGATATCTGAAATTTTCTGTTATCGTGAATTATCAGGTTGTCTGAAATAATTTTAATTTCTTCAGGCACTAAAATGGTAACCACCTGACGGTTATGAAAATCAGCTAACTTTAAATTAACAGATTTAGCCTCCAGTTTTTCGAGATAAGAGTTATCCGGACTAAGATAAATGTTTAAATTCCTTTTATTCATAGCTTCAACCATGATAATAGTATCCATAAAACCTTGCTTGCTATAACTTAAACCTTGAATGTTGATATCTGAAGGAATATTTAGTGAGTAAAATCCAGTAGAATCAGATAAAGAAACTATTCGTCCATTAATTTCATAAATGGTTGCTTCTTTTATTTTTTCTCCAGTCTTTGAATTTAGTATATATCCGGTTAAAATATATTCGTTTAAATTTTCGGAAGAAGGACTATTCTGCACATTTTTTTTAGTTAGTACAACATGACTTCCTACTACTTTATAACGTACAGAATTATCAAAAAGCAGATCAAGAGATTTTGCAACAGTTTTATTACTTATGTTTAGTGTAACCAATTCCTGCTCATTAAAATTCTTTGAGTTGTAAGAAAAAGTGAAATTTCCTGCATCGGATATTTTAGTTAAAGCTTTCTCTAAAGGAATATTTGTAAAGGAAACGGAAATTCGTTTATACAGGTAATTCGACTGAGATAAAGCCACTTTACCAGAAAACAAAATCGAAAAAAGTATAATTACTAATTTAAGTTGTTGTATTTTTCTCTGAACACCCATTTCCGGTTATTGTATAAGTATTATTCCTTTTAGTATATTCAAACTCAAATGTGGCTGTAATTACTTCCATAATTTCTTCAATAGAGTTGTTTGTAAATATTGTTGTTAAACGGCAATCATATATTCGTTGGTCGCTTACTTCAATTTCGATATGATAATAGTTTTTCAAAAGGCCGAAAACTTTTCTCAAATCAGTATCATTAAAGATTAAGGTATAATTCATCCAAAATATGGCATCAGGTATTTGCTCAGCAACATATACCGGTTTCTTATCTTTTGCTGTAATCTTTCCTTTTTCTCCTTTTTTCAGAAGTATAGCCGATGTATCGCTGGTTTCGGGATCGATAACATAAATTTTAACCAACCCATCTGTAACAATTACTTCAAGCTCGCTATTTTCGTAAGCTTTTACATTAAACGATGTTCCTAAAACCTGAATAAATGCATCTCCTGCTTCAATAATAAAAGGTTTTTCCTTATTAGGTTTAACATTAAAATATGCTTCCCCATTGAGTTTTACGCGCCTTTCGTTTTTTGCAAATTGTTTAGGATATGTGATTTTGGAATTTGTATTAAGCACAATTTGCGATCCATCAGGTAAGGTGTCTTGTAAAACCTCTTGTACGCTTGCTAGAATTTGTTTTTGTGTATCGAATGATGGTTTTATAATCAGTTGATACATTCCAAATAATATGATCAATGAAGCCGCGATACCCGAAATCCAAATAAATCTTGATTTTAATGAAATTGTTTTGGGAGATATTTTATCTTTTTCATATTGATCAACTCTTGCAGACATTTTAGCCCATGCTGATTTAATGTCAACAGCTACAGGATTTGGTGTAAGCTTACCTGTTTCTGCCCAAACAGCTTCGTATTGATCTAAAAGCTTTTGATTCACCTCCGATAATTGAAGCCATTCTTCTACCATTCGTTTTTCATTTGGATTTGTTTCGCCAAGTAAAAAACGCAGAAGTAATTTGGGGTCAATATGTTCAGATTCTTTATTCATCAATTTACATTAGTATGACAATTCAGTTTAAGTATTCCTCTACCCATTTTTAAAAAAATTTCCAAAAAAGAGAATAATCCATGGGAGATAATCGGCCAATTCTTCACGAAGATATTTGAGCGCTTTTACCATTTGGTTTTCAACAGTACTTACCGACAAGTTAAGCTTTTGAGCTATTTCAGAGTACTTGAGTCCCTCATAACGACTCATAATAAAAATCTTTTTTCGTTCTAATGGAAGTTGATCAATTGCAACGCGGATCTTTTGTTCCAGCTCTGTTACAATCATTTCATCTTCTGACGAAATAGAATCTTGCATCTCGTATTCATGCTGAGCTTTATAATCTTCACGAATATGAATATGCTTTAATACATTCAGGCAGGCATTTCGTACCGAACGAAAAAGATAACTTTGAATAGAAGTTGTTATTGCAATGGAATCTCTATTTGTCCAAAGTTTAAACAATATTTCCTGAACCACCTCCTCGGCAGCATCAACATCTTTTAAGAAATTATTAGCGTAAGCACATAAATTGCTGTAATGAGCATTAAACAGGATTTCAAAATCCTGTTTTGTTTCAATTTTAAAGATGGTATGTGCTTCTGAAGTTGTCAAAAACTTTATATTAGTTGTTCATGCTTCGACAGCCTCAGCATGACAACTTTTTGTTATGCTGAGTCACTCTATCCCGATAACCATCGGGATGTCGAAGTGTAAACCAGTTTTTTTATTTTATTCCGGATCCATTGCTCGTTTTTTCTCCCGGGATCACAAAATTCAGTTTCCCGCCAGCATCTTCGGCCATCAGAATCATTCCTTTCGATTCAATACCTTTAATGGTTCTTGGTTCTAGATTTACAAGGATACTTACTTGTTTACCAACAATATTTTCAGGTTTGTGATCTATAGCAATACCTGAAACAACTGTACGCACATCGATTCCGGTATCAATTTTTAATTTGAGCAGCTTATCAGTCTTTGGTACTCGTTCTGCTTCCAGAATGGTTCCCACGCGGATATCCATTTTTGAAAAATCGTCGTAAGTAATATTTCCCTTTGCGGGATCAACTTTTACATTCGCTATTTCGTTTGCTTTTTTAGAATCCATGAGTTTTTGAATTTGTTTTTCGATTTCTTCGTCTTCAATCTTGTCGAAAAGTAATTCGGCCTGAGCAATCTGATGGCCAGTTTTCAATAAATCCGCATTTCCCGCAAGTGCCCAGTTTAGCTTTTCGATATTCAGGAAACGTCTTAGTTTTTCTGCTGTAAAAGGAATAAAAGGCTCCATGATAATCGAAAGATTTGCTGTAATCTGAAGCGAAATATTCAATATAGTCTTTACTCTTTCTTCGTCGGTTTTAATTACTTTCCAGGGTTCTGTGTCGGCAAGATATTTATTTCCCAGGCGTGCTAAATCCATCGCTGTTTTTATGGCCTCACGGAACCTGAAATTTTCAATGCTTTTTTCAAGATTTTCTTTTATAACGTCTATTTCAGCAAGCGTTTGTTTGTCGAAATCTGTTAATGCCTCACAAGCGGGTACTTTACCACCAAAATATTTATGTGTGAGAACAATGGTACGATTTACGAAATTTCCAAATATTGCAACTAACTCACTATTGTTGCGGGTTTGGAAATCTTTCCAGGTAAAATCGTTGTCTTTTTGTTCGGGCAATGTAGTGCAAATGGCATATCGCAAAACATCCTGTTTCCCGGGAAAATCGTTCAGGTATTCATGAATCCATACAGCCCAGTTACGTGAAGTGGAAAGTTTGTCGCCTTCCAGATTCAAAAACTCGTTTGCCGGAACATTGTCAGGTAAAATATAATCACCATGGGCTTTTAACATGGCAGGAAATATCAAACAATGGAAAACGATGTTGTCTTTTCCAATAAAATGAATTAAACGTGAATCATCACTTTGCCAGTAATCTTTCCAGTTTTTTCCATGTTCTTTTGCCCATGCTTTAGTAGCCGAAATGTAACCAATAGGAGCATCGAACCAAACATATAAAACTTTTCCTTGTGAGTCTGGAACAGGTACGGGTACACCCCAGTCTAAATCGCGGGTTACAGCACGAGGTTGCAAACCGGAGTTTAACCACGATTTACACTGTCCGTAAACATTGGCTTTCCAATCCGATTTATGGCTATCGATCCATTTCTCAAGCCATTCGTGCTGATATTTTTCCAAATCCAGATACCAGTGTTTTGTTGTTTTTAAAACAGGAGGATTTCCGCTGATGGTTGATTTGGGATTAATTAGTTCTTTAGGGCTTAAACTTGTCCCGCATTTTTCGCACTGGTCTCCATATGCATTTTCAAATCCACATTTGGGACAGGTTCCAATAATATATCGGTCGGCAAGGAACTGTTGTTCCTGCTCGTCGAAAAATTGTTCTTCTTCTTTCTCAATAAATTCACCTTTTTCATACATTTTCTTGAAAAAATCAGAAGCCGTTTCATGATGTAAAGGGTCTGATGTGCGGTGATAAATATCGAAAGCAATACCAAGTTCGGAAAAAGACTTTTTAATCATTTCATGATACTTATCTACAATATCCTGTGGCGAAACACCTTCTTTGCGGGCACGTAAAGTAATTGGTACACCATGTTCATCGGAACCACAAATAAAAACAACATCTTCGCCTTTGAGTTTTAAATAGCGAACATATATATCGGCAGGTAAATAAGCTCCGGCAATATGCCCCAAGTGTAATGGCCCATTTGCATAAGGTAATGCTGATGTAATTAAGTATCGCTTTGGTTTTTTCATTTTATATAAATGACTTTTATTGATTTTTACGAATATCTGGCAAATATACGAAGGAATATTTTTTTTCAAACACATAAACAGAAAAAGCTATTAGCTATCAGCTATTAGCTTTTAGTTTGTTTTAATCATCAATCAAAAAATTTAAATTGATTATCTTTGTTAACAGTTCTAAAAACGAAACAATGATTACTCCTCCAAAATTAAAACCTGGCGATAAAATAGGAATTGTTGCACCAGCCAGAAAGATTGAATTAAATGAGATTTCTTTTGCAATTGAAGTTTTCGAAGGCTGGGGATTGAAGGTTGAATTGGGAAAAAACATTTTTAAAACTAACCATCAATTTGCCGGTACAGAAGAGCAACGGGCAGAAGATTTTCAGGAAATGTTAGATAACCCTGAAATAAAAGCGATTTTGTGTGCAAGGGGAGGGTATGGAACAATAAAAATAATTAAGCATTTATCATTTGAAAAACTCCTGAAAAATCCAAAATGGATCGTGGGTTATAGCGATATAACCGTAATGCATGCATACCTGAATCACAATTTAGGAATGAAATCTATACATGGTATTATGCCTTTTAATATTCAAAAGGAAAACAAAGAGTGTGATTCGGTGATTTCGCTAAAAGATACTCTTTTTGGCAACTCGAAGAATATCTGCATTCAATCACATGAATACAATAAACAGGGAACCAAAAATGGAATTCTGGTTGGAGGAAACCTTTCTGTATTATACAGTATTTCAGGAACAAAATATGATTTGGATTATTCTGATAAAATCCTGGTAATAGAAGATCTCGATGAATATTTATATCATATTGACCGGATGATGATGAATTTAAAATACGGGGGAAAACTGGAGAAATTAAAAGGACTTATTGTAGGCGGAATGACTGATATGCATGATAATAAAGTTGAATTTGGAAAAACTGCATACGAGATTATTCGAGACGCTGTTCAGGAATACAATTATCCTGTTTGCTTTGATTTTCCCGTGGGGCATCAGGATAAAAATTTAGCATTAATTCTTGGCTCAGAATTTAATTTGTTGGTAAGCAAGTCGGAATCAGTGTTTGCTTTTAAAGGTTAACTTTTTCGTAATTATCAGGAATTTTAAAGATATTATCGTTAAGTGATTTGGGAGTCATTTTCTCGACGGATAATTTTGATTTTTCTGCCCTGAGTAAAGTCCGCTCTTCAACCAGAACAGGAAAAAATCCTTGCGAATCGGGTATCTTCTCGTAAAACTCGTAGAAGTTTTCTACATTATTTATTAAATGTACGAACTTATCAAATGAATAAAAATCCGTGTTTTTTACCCAGTAGCTAATTTCTGTATTTCGCTCAATATTTTTTACTCTCCACTGATAACAAACAGAATGGTTAATTGTACGGGAGTTTTCCGTTTTTATTATTTCAAAGTTTTTATTCGAATTGTTATCCCGGATTTTTTTATCAATCTGAGTGTACATTTTTCTGGCCGGGCTTAATACAAATATTTCCTCGCTCGTGAGATTTATAAGTGTGGCCTGGGTGAGTGCATGATGTGTATCCAATTTATCAACACGAATAAAATCTTTTTTAACATGATAGGTAAAAAATGTAGTATCGTACTGCGAAATATAAATTAATTCTATAGTTCCCTCGAATGTATTTGTTGGATTAACCGCTCCCGAAAAAAACAACAATAATCCTGCTATGTAGCTCAACATATCAACAAAAAAGAGTTATCTTTATATAATTGGTAATAAAATGATTCTGAAAAATTAACTGTGCAAAAATAAATAAAAGTTTCATTTATTCTAAAAAAATGTCAGATCATATTCTTACAGGCAAAAAAGGAGAAGAAGAGGCTGTTCGTTATCTGGTTAAAAAAGGATATAAGATTAAACAGAGAAACTGGCGGTTTAAAGTAAACGAGGTGGATATAATTGCTGAAAAGGATAACTTTTTAGTGGTTGTGGAAGTTAAAACACGCACAAATCCTGATTTTGAAAACCCCAAAGAAGCTGTAACCAAGAAAAAACAGCGATTTATTATTAAAGCAACGGATGCATATATCCAAAAATATGATATTGTTATGGAAGTAAGATTCGATATTGTTGCCGTTACTATTCAAAATAACAATGTGGAAATTGAACATATTGAAGATGCTTTTCAGGCATATTTATTATAAAAAGGATTTTTATGAATATTGAAGAATTCAGAGAATATTGTATTTCAAAACCCGGTGTTACCGAGGAGTTTCCTTTTGACGAAACAACCCTGGTTTTTAAAGTTGAAGGCAAAATGTTTGCTCTAACCGATCTGGAAGATGAGTTCACAATCAATATTAAATGTGATCCCGAGAAAGCCATTGAGTTGCGCGAACAATATCCCGAAAGCGTTTTACCAGGGTATCACATGAGCAAAAAACACTGGAATACAATTCTAATTGACGGGCGAATACCTGATAGTTATTTGTACCATTGGGTTAACGATTCGTACAACCTTGTTGTTAGTAAGTTGCCAAAAGCGGTAAAAGAGAAGTATTATAAAAAATCCCTGAAATGATTTAGGATGTTTACTGTACTAATTTTGTTTGTTAATTATTCCCATTTAAATTCTATTGTTGTTGAATCTTGTCCGGCCGATAAATAGCTTGTAATACGGTAGCTTCTGCTTTTACATTTGCATAAATCGAGAGCTTTTGCAATCCATCCGGCAATCCGGTATTCAAGGGCTTTTGAAATCCCGTCAAATTTTTTAATTTTAACAATAGCCATTTTATCTCCTTTTTCAATAACTTCAATTTCCGATGGCATATAAAAGGCTTCCATTGTTCGGGTTCCCCGTTTCATCAGGTACTGTGGCGATGCTACCAGTAAAAATACTTTGTAAATGCCGTTAAGTCCAATTTCTGCACTATACATACCCATTTCTTCACCCCCTTTTTGTGCATTTTTATTGTAGAAAAGATCAACTATTTTGTCCATTGGTTCGGTATAACCGATTTTTAAATCATACCAATCAGAAACATTTAATGTTTCAGTATAAATTTTTTGCGAATCTTTTGAAAGAGTTTTTAGCCATTCTTCGTAGCGATTCGGGAATTTTGCTTTTACAAAATCTCGTGTTGTTTTAATACTGGTTCCTTTTACTTGCATATTAGAAAAGATTAAATAAAAACGAGATATTGTAAAAATCATCCAAATTTCAACCTGAATTTGTATAATACTTCTTTTAATATGGTAAACAAACCTGATGCTGAAATAAATAGAAGCATTAAGCTTTAAATCAGCATTTAGAGGTTTAAATACAAAAATAAGTGTTCAAAAGCGAACATATAATTGCCCATTTATGAACAATCAAAATGCCTAGCAGAGTAATCGTGTTGTGTAAAATGCAGAAAAAGAGATATTTGTATTTTTTGGCATGTCTTTAGCCACGGTAAATAACTTGTTGTGCAAAATATACGAAAACTAAAAAAATGAAATTATGATAAGGAATTATATAATTATAGCTATCAGGAACTCTTTTAAAAGTAGTACAACATCGTTAATTAACTTTCTTGGATTAACTGTTGGTCTTGTATGTAGTTTCTTAATTTTTATTAATGTAACCCAAGAACTTAGTTACGATCGTTTTCATAGCAAGAAAGACCGTATATTCAGGATTCTTTCAATTGACAATGCCCTGGGGGTTAGTAATAATGTTGTGGGAATAACGATTCCTGCCCTGGCACAAGGAATGAAAAATGAAATTCCTGATGTTGAGAATGTAGTTAGAATTGCCGGGGTTGGAAGAAGTTTAGTAAAGTACGATGAGATTACAATATATTCGGAAGATTTAATTTATTCCGAACCCAGTATTTTTCAGGTATTTGATTTTAAATTGAAGATGGGTGATACTTCAACGTGCCTGTTAAATCCAAACACGGCAATTCTTACAGAAACTATGGCAAAGAAAATATTTGGAAACGAAAACCCCATGGGTAAAACCTTTTCGGCCGATGGAACAGATAATCTTCTTGTAACAGGTATTCTAAACGATGAGAAAAGACCAAGCCATTTTAAATTTGATATTATCATCTCAATAAACCCATCACCATCCGATTCAAATACGATTAACTTTTTAACGTCGTGGAATTCAATAGCCATGGTTGAATATGCATTACTTAAAGATCCCATGAAAAAAGATCTGGTAATTGTTGAAATGGATTCGTTGATGAGACGTCACAACGTCTTGGATGCCTGGAAAGCAACACTTCAGCCTTTGGATGAAGTTCATTTATATTCGGGCGATATTCTTTTTGATGATTTCAACCGGGATAAAGGAAATATTAAATATGTTCAATCCCTTTCGCTGGTAGCTATAATCATATTACTTATTGCCAGTTTTAACTATATGAATCTCTCTACAGCCCGATCGGCTAAAAGAGCTAAAGAAGTAGGAGTAAGGAAAACTGTTGGAGCATACCGGCATCAAATTATTTTACAATACATTTCCGAAGCAATAATACAGGTTCTGCTTTCAGGGATTCTTGCTTTTGGTATAGTTGATTTAATTAATAGTTTCTATCCTTTTATTGACACAAGCGTGTTCAAAATATTTTTTTCAACCCCGGTTAATATTGCATATTTTTTAGGATTAATTGTAGTATTGGGATTATTTTCAGGCATTTATCCATCATTGATACTCAGTTCGTTTAGCCCGTTGGTTGTATTAAAAGGAAAATTTGAATCAGGGAAAAAAGGATTGTTCCTTCGAAGATTTCTGGTTGCTACTCAGTTTATTGCAACGTTTGTTATGATACTCGGAACAATAGTTGTTATAAATCAATTAAAGTACAGTTTAAAAAAAGACAAAGGATTCAATACATCTCAGATAATTAATATACAGTTGGATAACCAGGTTGTTTTTGAAAAATTTGAAGCCTTGAAAGAAGAGCTTCAAAAAATACCAGGGGTTACTAATGTTTCAACATCAGCATCTATGCCCGGGCTGGGATTTGGGCGCAGGGGAATAACACCCGAAGGAGCACAAACAAAGGATACCTGGATTATTAGTGCTTTTTCGGTTGATGAAAATTATCTTCCTTTGATGGAAATGGAACTTGTTGAAGGTGAAAATTTCCGCAAAGATATGAGTCAGCAACCTGTCCCGATAATTGTTAACGAATCCCTTGTTAAGGCTACTGGTTGGGAAAAAGGACTCGGCAAAACACTAAAATTGGGAAATGGTACAACAGCCTTGGTTGTAGGTGTTGTTAAAGATTTCCATTTTACTTCGATGAGGCACAAGATAGAACCCGTTATGATGAATTACAGGTCTGGTGCAAATGGTGTTCTATCCATTAAGGTAGATGGGAAAAATATGAACAATACTATAAAAGAAATAGAAACAACATGGAAAAGCATAAATGTTAGTATCCCGTTCGAATATAAATTTTTCGACGAATCATTCGGTCAGCTCTTTGAAAAAGAAAAAGAATTCTCAAAATTGTTTTTCCGCTTTACTCTGCTTTCAATATTTGTAGCAATACTTGGACTATTTGGATTAGCTGCTTTTTCTGCAGAACAACGTACAAAAGAGATTGGTATTCGAAAAACCTTTGGTGGTTCAACTCTGCAGATGGTAATTCTTCAGTTACATGAATTTATTCGATTAATATTTATTGCTATAATTTTTGGTGTTCCTTTAGCAATAGTTGTTATGAAAGGCTGGTTGCAGGGTTTTGAGTATCGTATCGGCCTGGGTGTACTTCCATTTATCTATTCAGCATTAATTATTATCATAGTTACATTGCTTACAGTAAGTATTCAATCGTATAAAGCAGCACAAAAAAATCCTGCAGATTCGTTGAAATACGAATAGAATGCATAAAAACCAGATACATGAAAAAACAATTGATGTACTTGATAATTTCCCCGCATATTGGGGAACTTGAAAGCCATTTATTCGGGCATGTAATTGAGTTTGTAGTGCAATAATCAAACAAAAATTAATATTTTACAGGGTATTTTTTAACAGGATAATCTTACCTTAAATAAATAGTACGGCAAATTATGAAAAAACTAAAATTTATTACCCTGGTATTATTAATTTCAATTGCCAGGTTGAACGTTTTTGCTCAATACCATACGGTTAAAAGTCACGAACTCGATATTTATTACCGTATTTTTGGACAAGGAAACCCAATACTAATAATCGGAGGTGGCCCTGGTGATGTATCCGATCGGTATTTAAGTTTATGTGAACTACTTTCAAAGGATTATCAGTGTATTTTGGTCGATCAGAGAGGAACAGGCAAATCTGCTCCGGCGGTTTTCGATTCAACCACCATAAATATCGATCTTACTCTAAATGATTTTGAAGCCATTCGAAAACAACTGGGATTGAAAGAATGGACTGTTCTGGGATTTTCCTATGGCGGGTTTTTATCATCTGTTTATACAGAAAAATATCCTTCTTCAGTTTCTTCTTTAATTACATTAGGTTCCATGGGTTTTGATTTTAGCATATTCAGGTATTTTAACGATAATATCATGTCAAAACTTTGGCAATCCGATTTAGATGCATTAAAGTATTGGTCTGATTCTGCCAGGTATGTGGCAGATCCACATCATGCAATTGTAGAAACCATTCGTGCAAAAATGCCGGGATACTTTTTTGATCGGAGAAAGGCACTGTTAGCAAATCAAAGCATGAAAGATTCTGATTTTGATTTTACTATGGGCAACTGGATTTGGATTGATATCGAAAAGAAATACATGAATCTTGGAAAAACAGAGTCAAATTTCGATAAACCGGTACTTATTCTTCAAGGCCGTCAGGATCCTTTAGGTGAATCAGCCGCGATAAATTTATCGAAATATTATAAAAACTCAACACTTGTTTTTATCGAAAAGAGTGGACATTATTCGTGGGTTGAGCAACCCGAAAAGGTATATAATGCTATTGCCAGGTTTTTGGATGCAAAATAATAAAAAAAGAAATAGAGTATATTGTAATCGATTCTGAAGCAATTAATCATTTGCAATAAAATCTTCTTTACTATAATTCAGAGATGTCATTACGGAGTCTTTATAAGTTTTCCCTATTGGTATCTCTATAACTGTTGAAGCAGTGAATCCAGATATCTGCGATAGTGAAACAATAAAAGATTTATGAGTTCTTATAAATTGATTATTATATTAAAAAACACTATTGTCCGGTAAAATTGAAACCAATAAAGATGTCGCAACTATGTTGCTTCATAAATTTTATAATGTATTTATCTACAAATATATAGCAACTACATTCTAATATAAATACTGCTAGCAGTAAAATCTTTGTAGAATTAAACAGTAAATAAAAATGAAGCCACTTAGTGGCAAAATCTAAGAAAAGGCTTAATATTATTCATATTACAAGGTTTAGTAAAATTTTAATCGGACACCAATGATTAAAAAACTTGAATAAGAATATTCATTAAAGTAATAATGGTTGATTCTGAGCTGGTTTTGAAAGGAAAAAATCAAGTCATCCTTTCTCTTATTGCTGCAATGTAGCGACGACTTATAGATATTGGTTTGTCGATTGTTTTTAAATATACTCGAAAGGAGTAATTAAACCATTTATCCATTTTCTCAATAAAATCAATATTTATAATGGTTGAACGATGAATCCTTACAAATGTATTTTGTGGTAAACGCGATTCCCATTCTTTCATCGATTTATGGGCCAAAAGCTTTTGCCCTTTTGATGTGATAATTTCAGTATATGCTGCAGCTGCATTAATTAAAATGATAGAATTTACTTTAACAAAGAAAAAATTATTTCCATGTTCAATAAAAATGGAATCCGTATAATTAAAACCAGATTGCTTTTTTTCTGATAAATCGGTGTTTTCAAGTCGTTCAATAGATAGGGCAAGTCGTTCAGGATCGACAGGTTTGATTAAATAATCAAGAGCATTTATCTCAAAAGCGCGAATAGCATACTTATCGAAAGCTGTAACAAATATTATTTTTGCTTTTATATTTATTTTCTCTAATAAGTCGAATCCGGTTTCGCGCGGAAATTGGATATCTAAAAATACTACATCGGGATTTAATTTCTCAATAGCTTCAATAGCAGTTTTAACATCGTTTGCTTCACCAACAATTTCAATGGATGGTATATTCGAAAGTAATGCATGTAGATCGCTTCTGGCTAATTCTTCATCATCAACGATTAATGCTTTAATTTTTTTTATCATAGCTTAATTTGTATTCGTAAGGATTATTATTCTAATACACACCGAATCTTCGTTCTTAACAATTTCTATCATGTGATCTTTTGGGTAAGCCAGTATCAGCCTTTTTTGTGTGTTTTGTAATCCTGTTCGTGTGGTATCATCAACTGGATCGCGTTCTATCCATTTTCCCGAATTTGTTATCTCAATCCAAAGACTTTTATTCTTCAATTTTGTAGCTAGCGATATTTTAAGTGGCGAAGGACTTGTTTTCATCCCGTGCTTTACGGCATTTTCTATTAATGGATGAATTAGAAAAACAGGTATTAGAAAGTTTTCTGTTTTGGGATCAATATGATATTCAATTATGAGTTGATTACCAAAACGAACTTTTTCAATATCAAAATAATGATTAATCGTTTTAATTTCTCTTGAAAGGGGTACTTTGCTGTCTTCTCCTTCGAGTAATGAATATTTTAAAAACTCAGATATTTTGGTCACCATTTCTTCGGCAATATCGTTATCTTTTCGCCTTATTAATGCTCTTAAAGAGCTAAGCGTGTTGAACAGAAAGTGTGGGTTTAACTGATATCGAAGCATTTCCAACTGTGCGCTTTGAGCAAGCGATGCTGATCTTTCTGCACTTTCTTTTTGAATGCTATATTCTTCATAAATTTTGAAACCCAAATAGAACGAACTCCATACAATAAAAGGATAAACTGCACTAAAAAAATTTGGCCAAAAAATTTTAATATAAAATTTTATATGAGAAACTAACTCTCCATCAAATAAACCCAATAGAACATAAAAAGAAACCTTCCAGATTATTCCAATAGCTATTGAAGATCCTACTAATATTACGATAATTGATAATGGAAACAAATTATGAATTTGAAATTTTTTAAAGAAATACCAAAGCAGTATACTTAATAGAAAAGCAATAGTAAAATTAAATAACTCATATAGTAATAAAGTAACATCAATTTTATTTGGGATAACCAGAATATCTAAAATAAAATTAGAAATCCAAAAGGCAAACTGAAGAAACCAAAACAACTTCTTCCTTTTTTTACTCTCGGATTCCAAATATAACCTCATAAATATCTTTTTATTATAACTTTAATTACAAAGCTAACTTTTATTTTCTCTGTTAGTTACATTTTTTTATGAACGGTCAAATTTTTAAATGAATGACCAAAATGCATAGTTTATAATCTGTTCCTTTGAATTTTATCTAGGGTCATTGCTTTCAATTTGCAGAGGTTTCTTGTGTTTAAAACTACTGTAGTTTTTATTTATAATATCATAATATAGTTTAGCCAATTGTGTCCGGTTTTTAACCTCTGTCTTTTTGAAAATATTATTGTTGTGGTCTTTTACGGTGTCAACCGAAATAAATAAAAAATCAGCTATCTCTTTATTTGTTTTTCCTTCGCAAATTAGTAGAATTATGTCCAATTCGCGGTTCGATATGTTATATTTTGTAATAAAATTCGCCCTTCCTGATTCATCTTTTATATCGTGAAAAGAAAAAGGACTCTTAAGGTTTTTTGTATAAATAACCAACCAGAGTATTGTAAATCCATTGATTAAGAAAACAAAGACATGCAGTAACATGCGTTCAAGTACAGGGTTATTATTCAGACTGTTCCCGATAAGCCATTTTAAAATAGCCAGAAAAATAGGAACTATAAAAACAAGACTCAAAGCCTTTATTATTGTTTGCGAAAGCTTATCGGGAATTGAATTAGCCTGATAAAACAAATAGATACTTCCGGCAATAATGAATATAAATATGAGTATATCGGTATAGATCATCAGGTTTTTTACTACTCCTTTTGTTCCTAAAAGTGGTAATTCGAACCATCCTAAAATCCAAATGCTACTTATGACCAGAGCCGTAATTTTTAGCGACGGTAGCAACGGTTTTAAAAATTTCCTGTTGAGAATTTGTTCCAACAATTGAAAGAACGCCAACAAGAATGCGAATCTTGAAATAAAAAGAGCTGTGGATAAGGTTATTTCAAGTCCATTAGCAACCCATGGATTCCTATTCAAAATTGAAAATGATTTTGATAATTGAAGCGATAAACCAAAATACCAAATAATGTTAAGATAGAAAACAACAAAAAAGAGATACCTTAAAATGGCTTGTTTGCTTCTTTTATAAAAATAAAGGATGCCAACCACCGATGAAATGGTGAAAACAAATGGAATAAACCAACCAATAAAATTTAAAGCATTCATAACACAAACTTATTATTTTTTTAGCAATTGAAAGGCTTTTAATAATCTAATCATCACGAAAATATATCACACTTAAGTTGGGAATATTTAAAACCCAACCTTTAGGGGTGAAAAGTAACAGCCATATTTTCTAACCTTGCGTTTTAAAACCAATTCTTGTTGATTATGCAAACAAAAATTTATTTAGGTATCATCAGAAATAAATGTGTTTATCCTTTAATACTCACCATTCTTTTATTTTCATTTATAGGCAACACACAAAATTTAGAACGAAGAATTCTACCTCCCATTTTTGGAGATAAAGCATTTTCTCATATCAGAAATCTTGAAGCGTTTGGGCTACGACAGGCAGGTACTGCTAATGAAATGGAAGCTGCGAACTATATTCAACAAGAATTTTTGGATATGGGACTAACATCTGAAATTGAGATGTTTGAATATGAATCGTTTGAGTTTCAATCACTCGATTTGGAGATTAATAACTGCCATTATACTCCAGTGGGTCTTGGATTCACTCCTTATAAAAACAAAAGAATGTATCAGGGAAAGGCAGTTTTTGTAGATTCCAGAGAGCCTGAAAACTATTATATAAAAGATAGTATTGTTGGGAAAACGATAATTTCAAATGATATAGCTAGTCATTTTCAATTACTTCAATACCAGCCCGAATTAATCATTTATGTTGATCCCTTGGATTTTACAAAACTTAAAAATAATTCAGAAACAACTTATTATTTGAAAATAGAAGGAAGCTATCATAAGTTAAAATCACCGAATGTTCTTGCTCAAATTGGGAATGGTTCTGTAAATAAAAAGGAGATAATAATAGGAGCACATCTGGATTCTTACCGAAATAGTCCGGGAGCCAGTGACAATGGTTCAGGTATTGGTGTGATGCTTGAATTAGCTCGTTACCTTAAAAAACATGAAAGCCAATTGAATGGGGTGGTTAAGTTTATTGCATTTGGTGCTGAGGAATTAGGCGTGTTGGGGTCGCGAAAATATGTTGCGATGCATAGGGAATCGTTAAAAAAGTGCGTTTTGTTTTTTAATATCGATGACGTGGGTGGAAATGGAATTGGTTCTATTGAAACAAAAGGAGGAATAACAAGCTTGCCTGAACCATTATTGGATGAACTCTCAAAGAAACTGGTTCAAGAACCTTGGGAAGGTGCTATAAGTTATTGGCGGGTGCTGCCAGAAGCCTGTTTAATGAACTTTATAACTACTGTGAATCATCCAACATGGTTGGTTGATGTAGTAGAGTCATCGGTAAAAGAATCGGGTTTAGAAATTAATTATGCAACAAATATGGGTGCCGATCAAATGTCGTTCAGTGCTGTAGGGGTTGCTTCCTCAGCCATAGGGATTGCTGGTGCTCATCCCCATACACCGTTTGATTCCATTGAAAAAGTAAATAAGCAAAGCCTTACTAAGGCTGGCGAATTGACTGTTCGCATCGTATTAAAGACAGATAGTTTATTGAAGAAATAATTGCGCTTATTCATAGATTTTTAATAATTTGGTAACAATGAAAAAGACCACATTATATCCAAATATCTACTTGGTTCTATTTTTTGTTTTTATGGTTTCATGCAATCCACCTAGGCAGAGTTTTCATGAAATTGAGCGAGTAAAGCAAGAGTCGATGGCTCATATCCGGTTTCTTGCTTCTGATGAACTAAAAGGCAAAAAACCAGGAACTCCCGAAATGAAAATTGCAGCCAGGTATATAGTTGAACAGTTTCGAGCATATGGGTTACAAAGTTTTAGCAATATAACCAACTATCTTCAAGGGGTTCCCATAGAATTTATTACTCCACAATTAATAAAAAATGTTTCATGTAACAATATTGTTGGTTTTATTGAGGGCTCCGACGCCATATTAAAAAATGAATATGTAGTACTGATAGCTCATTACGACCATTTAGGAGTAATACCTGATTCAGTAAATGCAAACTCCGATTCAATATATAATGGTGCCCGTGATAATGGTATGGGAATTACTGCTTTACTCTATACTGCAAAAGAGCTTTCTAAAAAACCTCCAAGGCGTTCAGTTATTTTTCTTGCAACCACGGGTGAAGAAGAAGGCATGCAGGGAAGCACCTATTTTTTAAAAAATAGTCCGGTGCCTTTAAAGACCATTGTTTTTGTATTGAACAACGATGGCGGAGGATATAATGATACTACATTGATTAGAATTGGTGGAAAAAATGAGATCAATTTTTCAATCGCACTTTGGAATAAGAACAGAAGTTTCGGAATCCATTGTTTGCCTTATCCCGAAGAATGGCTATACTTATACAAAGAAGGTGATGCTTTTTGTTTTGCAGAAAAGGGGATTCCTTCAATTACGGTCAGTCCCGGATTTGATAAAATTGACGATGCTATTTTAAAATACATCCACAAACCAACTGATGAAGCAGGAGATGATTTTAATTATTACTATCTCGCTAAATTTTGCCAGGCATATTATGAAATTAGCATTTTTGTTGCCAATTCTGAAAAAGTGCCATTTTGAAATAAAAACAGTGTGTATCATTCCAAAGGAACCTTATTATACTATTGATTTTTATTCAATGCTAATTTTTCCCTCTTAAGCTTGTTTTTATCCACTTATGCAATTAGTATTGATAAAAATAAACTTTATAAGAATCTTGCTCATTTAAAATAAAATATAAGAAATATGAAAAATCTAAAAACATTCATTATTGCTGCATTAATTTTAGTTTCATTTGGAATATCATATTCATGTGATAAGGATGAACCTGAAGCAGAAATTGATTCTCCAATCACAGGAATACCAGACACTCCAATTACCGATTATGAAGGTTATACATATAATACAGTTAAAATTGGTAATCAAGTATGGATGGCTGAGAATTTGAAAGCAAAATTCACATCGGATGGAACAGAAGTAGAGGAAGCTTATGTCTACTATGATAATGAAAGTTATCTTGATGAATATGGACGCTTATATACCTGGGAAGCTGCCAAAAAGCCTTTTATTGAAGGTTGGCATTTGCCTAGCGAAGCAGAATGGAATATTCTTGAAAATTATCTTGGTAATGATGTTGCTACAAAATTGAAAGTTGGTGGGAGTAGTGGCTTTGAAGCAAAATTTGGAGGTTACAGAGCATACACAGGGGAGTTTGTTGGCATAAATTATCAAGGAGCATTTTGGACGTCAAGCGTTTATACCTATGATCATTCATTTGTTCGAAATCTTTTCTCATCCAATAATACTTTGGAACATTCTGGCTGTGGAAATATAGCAGGTAATTCTGTTCGATTAATTAAAAATCAATAGGAACAAAGATGAAATATAGAAAATTAACTTTTATCGTAGCCGTTTTGCTATCAATAACAGGATTTGTTTCATGCGAGAAAGATACAGCTCCAGATAATGAGGTGCTTAGCGTTTTAGGTTATAGTAATCTTCGATGGGATGGGGGTGATAACCACTATTGGTCGGTTTATACTATAAACTCTGATGGCAGTAATGATATAAAAATTATTGAATCCAATATTGGATTAAAGGGACAAGAGTGGTCACCTGATGGAACTAAAATTTTGGTATGTGGGATGGAAACACCTACTTCTCCAAGTTTTATTTATATCATGAATGCTGATGGAAGCAATCTCCAAAAACTATCCCAACTGACTGATTGTGTTTTAACCCGTTGGTCGCCAGATGGGAATATGATAACATTTACTAAATTTTTTCCTGAGCAAGATTATCGTTCAGAAATTTGGACAATGAATGCCGATGGAACCGATCAAAAATCAATTACAGATGGCCAGGGTTCAAGTTTTTTTGCCAATGGAACAAAGCTAATTTATACTTCAGATAAAACAGATAATTCCGAGATATACTCTTGTAATATTGATGGCACTGATCAGCTGAAAATTACCAATACAGTAGAAAGCGAATCTTATGTGGATGTCTCACCTGATGGAACAATGTTAATTTGTACTCTTCAAACAAATATTGCAGATGTTAATACTTGGGAAATCTGTCTTATGAATTTGGATGGAACAAATGTTACAAGACTTACAAACAATAATTATTTAGATGAACAAGCCAGATGGTCTCCTGATGGAACACATATAGCGTTTATCTCATCTCGAGGAAGTATAACTCAAGGTCCTGAAGTATATATTATGAATGCCGATGGAACAAATGTGAGAAAAGTAACAAATACTAATGAAAGATCTAATTCAGCAAATTTACCAACATGGAAACCAAAAGTATAGAAATGAGATTAAAATTAAATTGTATTATCGGTAATATAAATCAACAAAAATAATAATGAAAAAGAAAATCTTATCAATTCTGTTTTTTACCGTTATAATATCAATAACAGGATTTGTTTCATGTAAAGAAGATCCAACCGTAGAACCAGTGCCTGAGCCAACTGAAAGTGTAATTGTTTTCAATCCTAATTTAAGCTATGGAACTATGACTGACCAAGACGGGAATGTTTATAGAACCATTACAATTGGTACACAAACTTGGATGGCCGAAAACTTAAAAACTACAAAATACCGTAATGGAGAAACAATACAAAATGTCACTGGTAATACTCAATGGCTTAGTCTGAATACTGGGGCTTATTGTTGGTTTAATAACGATCCTGTGGATAAAGAAACTTATGGAGCTTTATATAATTGGTATGCCGCAACCGATAACAGAAACATTGCACCAACAGGGTGGCATATTCCTTCAAATGACGAGTGGCTAACATTAATTAATTATTTGGGAGAAGAAAATATTGCGGGAGGTAAAATGAAAGAAACAGGTTCAATTCATTGGGCCGGCCCAAACGAAGCTGCCACAAATCAAAGTGGTTTCACAGCTTTAGGTGTAGGTGAGCGCGATGGTATAAATCTTGATTTCCAATATCGTTTTACTTGCTGCCGTTTTTGGAGCCTGACCGAGTACGATAATATAAATGCTTGGTTTAATGCTGTGTTTAATTACGCTACTTATTGTAATCACAGTAACTACATCGAAAAACAGTTTGGTCTTTCTGTTCGTTGCATAAAAGATGATCCTGAAACTGATCCCCAAATCATTGGAATACCAGATACTCCAATTACCGATTTTGAAGGGAATATTTATAACACAGTTAAAATTGGTGATCAGATATGGATGGCCGAGAATCTAAAAGCAAAATTCACATCAGATGGTACAAGCGTTTCCGAAGCTTATGTTTATAATGATAATGAGAGTTATCTTGATGAGTATGGACGATTATATACCTGGGATGCAGCCAAAAAACCTTTTATTGAAGGTTGGCATTTACCAAGTGAAGCAGAGTGGAATATTCTTGAAAACACACTTGGATCTGATGTAGGTGCAAAGCTAAAGGTTGGTGGAAGCAGCGGGTTCGAAGCAAAAATAGCCGGATATAGGTATCCCTTGGGAGATTATGCGGATCTTAATGTCTGGACTGTTTTTTGGACTTCAACAGCTTATACTTCGGATCATTCATTCGTCCTTAATCTTTTTTCAGATAATAATAATTTTGAACACTCGGGTTGTGAGAATTTAAACGGAAACTCTGTTCGATTAATTAAAGATTAATAACAATAATTAAGAAAAAATAAAGACATTGTTAGTTTAATATTAAATAAATAAACGATATGAATGGAATGAACTTTTTTAAAACTTTTATTCAGAATATCAAGTTAGTTTTAACAGTGGTAATTATTCTCAGTGGTCTTACCAATTGCGACAAAGAGAATGAATCAACAATAAATAGTTATGAATATATGCCTCCACTTTCGTATGATGATGGAATTGAAACATCTTCTTTAGCAAGCGAGGGAATAGAAATAGATCCAATTGTGGATATGATGAATTATTTAAATTCCAATAATTCGCATACGATACATAATATTCTAATTACAAAAAATAATAAGTTAGTATTTGAAGAGTATTTTGAAGGCTACAAACTGGATTATAATGCAGAAGATTTGAATGGTGTATTAATGGATTATACCAGAACTACAGATCATCCAATGCAATCGGTTTCAAAAAGTGTTACTTCTGTTATTTTTGGTATTGCAGTTAAAGAAGGCTATTTTCCTGATTTAAATAAAAAAATAATTGATTATTTTCCTGAGTATTCCGATATACTTACAGGTGAAAAAGCGAATGTTACCATTCATCATCTTTTAACTATGACTAGTGGAATTGCCTGGGATGAAACTATTTTACCAATCGGCAGTACCCAAAGTGATTTTACTCAATTGTTTGCCAGTGATGATCCAATAAAATTTATTCTTTCAAAGCCAATATTAACAACTCCTGGAACTACATTCTCTTATAGTAGTGGATCAACAAATGTTATTGGAGCAATTATTGAAAAAGCAACTGGGGTTGGGTTTTTAGATTATGCAAATCAAAAATTGTTTGATCCCTTACGATCTGAAGGTGGAGCGTGGAGTGCTTACAGTAATGGGCAAATACATGCTTCAGGAGGTCTGTATTTTAAAGCAAGGGAATTGACTAAAATTGGATTGCTCTTTCTAAATGATGGTATGTGGGAAGGTAATCAAATTATCACATCGGATTGGATCAATGCTTCACAGTATGAACATGTTACATCAACTGAAAATTTTATCCCAAATACATCTTATGGATATTATTGGTGGCTAACCAATTTCATAGTAAATGGAACTTCTTATAAATGTTTTTTTGCAGCAGGATGGGGAGATCAACACATGTTTATAATTCCAAATCTTAATATGATTGTCGAATTTAACAGCGGGAATTACCAAGGCATAAGTGGGATTTCTCCTTTAGATTTAATGAATAACTATATATTAAAAGCAATAGAGTAAAACTATTTACAATCACTTAAAAAATGGAAAACCATGAAAAACTTTTTGTTCGCTATTGCAATACTTTTTATTGCACAAATTGAGTCAGAAGCACAAACAATTACTGATTCACGGCAAATCAGAGAAACCGTATTTAATTATATAGAAGGCTGGTACAGTGCCGATACTGCACGAATGAGCAAAGGTATTCATCTCGATTTAGCTAAGAGAGGAATTGTACCTTCAAGAGATGGTAAACAGACGGGAATGCTTAAAGCCAGCTACAAGGAAATGATGGAGTGGACCTCGAAAAAACCAAATCAATTTAAAGATAACACAGTTAAACCAAATCAAATAAGGATATCAATTATTGAAATTGGTTTAAATGTAGCTGTTGTAAGATGCAAAAGCCCTGAGTATATTGATTATCTGCATTTGGCCAGATTAAAAAGCGAATGGATAATATTGAATGCAATTTGGGAACCTAATTTTAAAAAATGAAAATGAAAAATATACCAACATTAATTGTAGTAGCAATACTAATAACATCTGTTTTAATCACGGAGTCTTGTACAACAGATGATCCAACAACAGATTCACCAATCATTGTAACAGAGGATACGCCAGTAACTGATTATGATGGCAATACCTATAAAACTGTTAAAATTGGTGATCAGATTTGGATGGCTGAGAACCTGAGAAGTAAACATTATAGTGATGGTACTTCAATTAATTATATAAACTATAATAATGATACAACCAATGTATATATTTATGGCAGATTGTATACACAATCAGCAGCAATAAGAGGTACATCTGGAAGTAATACCAACCCAAGTAACATTCAAGGTGTCGCCCCAGAAGGGTGGCATATCCCAAGTAAGGCTGAGTGGAACCAGCTTATTGATTATTTAGGAGGAATAAATGTTGCGGGAGGTAGTATGAAAGAATCAGGAACCATTCATTGGGTAAGCCCAAATACAGGAACTAATGAAAGTTTATTTACAGCATTACCTGCAGGACTATATAATTTTGATAATACGTTTGTCTGGAGAGGAAATCATTGTGTTTTTGCAACTTCTACTACACAAATAGCTGTTATGCTGCAAAACTCTGTTTCAAAAGTAGTGGTCGGAAGTTCTCATCCACTCGATGGAGTATCAGTTCGCTGTGTTAAAGATTAATACAACCAATAATTACATTTAAAAATAGACTTGTAATTATGAAACAGGCAAAAAAAATGAAATATTTATTATTAGCCTTTTGTTTACTTTATAATGTTAGTATTGCTCAAAATAAAGGTCTAACAGACGATAAATTTATTATTGTACTTGATATTCAAGATTATTATACAAGCAATAAAATATCAGTGAGTTCATCTCAACAATTAATTAACTCTGTAAATAAAGTAATTAATAATTCCAATGCAAATCGTATAATATATATTAAGAGAACTCATAAATTATTGAATCTATCGCTTTCCTATCCTTTTATTTATACCTCCTTAGATTCTGCAGCCATGCTTTTAGATAAAAGAATAAATATTGTGAATAATCATATTTTCATTAAAGAAAAATCTAGTGCATTTAGTATAAAGGAATTAAACGATTTCCTTAAACAAAATAATGCAACAGAAATTGTAATAATTGGCCTTATGGCTGAACAATGTGTCTATGATTCATTAATTGAAGGATTTAAGCTTGGGTATAAAATGTATGTGATACCTGAAGCAATTGTTGGAAAAACAGAAAAAAGTAAAGAAAAGGTGATAAAAAAACTTAGAGAAACTGAAATTAAGATATTAAATATGAATATGATTTAGGATCAAGTTCTTGAAAATTATAAAAAAGATAATCTTAAATCCAAAACATTAAAAAACGATGAAAAGAAAAGCTTTATCAACATTATTAGTTGGTTCAACTACATTCGCTGAGTCCTGTAAAAAGGATGATCCTGAGCCTGACCCTCAGGTTTACGGTACACCAGATGAACCTCTAACTGATATCGACGGCAATACATATAAGACTGTTAAAATTGGCAATAAAGTTTGGATAGCCGAAAACTTTAAAGCAGTTAAAACATCCGAAGGTCTTAATGTACAGGGTGTATATGAAGAAAGCAATAGTAATACTACTGCATATGGTCTGCTTTATACCTGGCCCGCGGCCGTACAAGCTGCACCAACAGGGTGGCTTGCCAACAAAAGATGAATGGGATGAGCTAATTAGGATTGCCGGGGGTAAATCTGTTGCCGGAGGCAAGCTAAAAGAAACCGGAACTACCCACTGGAATGCTCCAAATACTGGTGCAACTAACTCTATTGGTTTTACTGCTGTTGGGAGTGGATTTCGAAGTCCTGACGGAGTTTTATACGATATCGGAAAGCATGGTTCATACTGGGGAACAGCAAATAACGCACAAGATCCCTACTGTATTTACATATATTATAATTCATCAAACATAATTACAGAGGTGAGTCCAATAGATATAACCTCAGGTATTGCTTTTGCTGTTCGATATGTAAAGAATTAATTAGTAATTCGTATTACAATTATGTAAACAACATTAAATGCAGCGAGTTTATTATAAAATCGTCTTTTAACTATTAACAAAACAATTAGAAATGAGCAATAGCTAGTATTATATTTATATTACCAGTATTCAATCCTTTTGTTTAGAATTTATTTTAGTAATCGGCTCTCCATTTAAAAGTGTATCAATGATTAAAAAATATATAAACCTTCCTTTAAAGAACATCATTAAACAAGGTAGCCTTTCTGTTATAAGTGCAATAGGATTAGCAATAGCCCTTAGCTGCTGTATTCTTATAATTTTATATGTACAGTATGAATTCAGCTTTGATAGTTTCCATAAAAATGCTGAACAAATATTTCGGATTGTACAAAAGCAAAAAGGTCACAGCTATATGGGTTCAGATGTTTTTGCTGTTACTCCCGGAACACTTAAGGAAGCATTGGTAAGCGAAATGCCTGAGGTAAAATATGCGACAAAATGTATCCTGCGAAGTCATATTTTTGAAGGTAATTCTACCCTTTTTGATGAGTACGGAATTTTATATGCTGATCAGGATTTTCTAAAAATATTCTCATTCCCAATTGTGTCTGGTGACCCTGCTGAAGCTCTAAAAGAACCATTTACTCTTTTTTTAACAAAGGAGATGGCAACTAAGTATTTTGGCAATGAAAATCCAATAGGAAAGTATATAACAGCAGATAATAAGTATGTTTTTACTGTAAAGGGAATTTTGAGGGATATTCCTAAAAACTCACATCTTCGTTTCGATTTTATTACTGGTTTCGAAACATTGTACAGTATCAGAGGAGGTAAGGAAAATGTTGACAAATGGGGCTCAAATAGCTATATAACCTATTTTCAACTTAAAGGAAAGGTTGAAACAGAAGTTATTAAGGCCAAGCTTAATGATTTGTACAAGAAACACACTGAGAATACAAACTTAAATCAAAACCTGGAGCTAATACCCGAATCACTTAACAATATTCACCTAAATGGAACAATAAACTTTGATCCCTCCAATACTATTGACATCAGGTATATCTATTTGGTACTTTCTATTGGTGTTTTGATCTTACTTATTGCTTGTTTTAACTACATGAATATGGCCGCAGCAAGGTCTTTTGGCGCATTACGAACCATGGGAGTTTTAAAAGTATTTGGTTGCAACAGGCGCGGCTTACTTAATCAAAGTATTACAGAATCGATGTTGCTTTCAGCATTTGGACTCCTTATTGCGCTTTTCATAATCTGGTTTTTGCTCCCAACTTTTAGCATTTTTACTGGTAGACCATTGGTTTATTCTATGATTTTTCAGTACAAGAACATTATTAAAATACTTGGGCTAATACTTTTGGTTGGGATTGTTGCAGGACTTTATCCAACTGTTCACCTCTCATCAATTAGCCCATTGCAGCTAATAAAACAGAATTTACAGAGTTTTAATGGAAAGAGAAAAACAGGATTACTAAGAAATGTATTGGTTGTAATGCAATATATAATTTCTATTACTGCAATAATTTGCACAATTTCCATTTTAAAGCAAATGAACTTTATTAAGAAAACAGATACTGGTTTTGCAAGGCATAATATTTTAACCATTTACCTCAGAGATCCTGACCTTCGTAAAAATCCAGTAGGATTAATTGATGAGCTGAGAAAGAATTTTGAAATAGTTGAAATAGCAACTTCAGCTAATCTTCCTAACACTATTGGATCAAATTCCAATGTACAATGGGAAAATATGCCTACTGATACGAAATTGCCTGTTTATAAAGCAGGTATTGGATATAATTTTTTTGAGTTTTATGGACTTGAAATAATTAATGGAAGAGGCTTTTCTGCAGAATATGTATCAGATACAGTAAACAGATTTGTAATAAACCAAACAGCTGCTAAATTAATTGGATGGGATGACCCAATTGGCAAAAAGTTTGGATTTGATCGAGATAATTTGGGTATTGTAATTGGTGTAGTTAAGGATTTTAATTTTCATTCCCTGCACCTGGGTATAGAACCCCTAGCATTTTCTGTTATAGGTTGTGTCGATTATCCTGAAACACGATACATTTCAATTAAAGTAAATTCTGAAAAAATTGCAGAAACAAGAATTTTTACTGAGAATACACTCAAAGAGATGTCGCCCAATTACCTTAACCCTGTTTCAGTCTTAAGTGATAGAATTGACGAGATGTATATGTCTGACAGAAATCTTTCAAAAATTCTTCTTTTCTCAACAGTCCTTACAATTATCTTAACTTGTTTAGGACAATATGGCATTTCGTCGTTTACAACAAGAAAACGAACCAAAGAAATGGCTATCAGAAAAGTTAATGGTGCAAAGTCCATAACTATTATGTACCATTTAATTTGGGAAACAGCAAAACTGATATTTATTGCTATCCTTTTTGCCTGGCCAATAGCTTATTTTATAATTACAGATTGGATGCAAAATTTTGCTTACCGAATTGCCATTGGCCCATCCGTATTTATCTACTCATTGCTCATTACACTATTGATTTCTTTAATGGTTATTAGCGTACATATTATTAAATTGTCAAGGGTGAATCCTTCTGAACTTATGCGCTATGAATAGACGAGTCAAAAATCTGATTATTAAATATTATGAAAAAACAATAGGCTTAATTTTTAAAGTGTACGTTTTTGATCATTTAGTGTTCATTTTTAAACAATTTCAAAAAAACAAAAAGTGTAAATATCAGTAATACAGCTGAATATAAATTTGGGCTAATTATTGTTATGCACTTATCATAAAATCATAAAATAAAAATTTGACTATTGGAAAAATCAATTAATAATTCAAGTAAAATGAAAAAAGCAGCCCTAACACTTGGAGTCTTAATATGCTACCTGGTAACATTTCATGAAGCCCAGGCTCAAAATGTTTTTGAAGCAATTAAAACAGAAAAATTTATAAAAGTAAAATCACTGGTTAATAAAGATCCTGAACTTATTCAGTCGAGAGACGAAGTTGGAAATACCTTATTACATCTGGCTGCATCGAATTCAAAAACGGATATTGCCAGTTATCTAATTGAAAAAGGTTGTGAAGTGAATGCAAATTCAAATACTGGAGAAACCCCGCTTCATATTGCAGCAAAGTGGAGAAGGAAAGAGGTAGTTGCATTACTAATATCTAAAGGTGCTAAAATTGATGTGAATGATGGAGCAAATTATACTCCACTTACGAATGCAATTCAACATTATCAAACGTCATCGCAACAATCTGAGAGATTAGAAACAATAAAACTTCTAGTTGAAAATGGAGCTGATATTAATAAAAAAGGGATGTGGAATTGGTTTCCTATTCAGGTTGCAGCAGAATTTGGATCAGAAGAGATTGTAAATTACCTGATTGATAAAGGCTCGATTATTCCTTTTGAACAAGGTCAAGATACATATCAGATTTTAATTGCATCATGCTCCAGAGGCTTTACAGGCTTGTTTGAGAAATTACTCGAACAGGGATTTGAATTGCAAAACAACCAATATACGAGAGGTTTATTACATACTGCCGCAGCAGGTGGCTCAGAAAAAATTGTAGAAACACTTTTAGAAAAGGGTTTCAAGGTAATGTCAGGTGATGCACATGGATGGTCGCCCTTACATAGTGCTGCCGAAAAAGGAAATGTAAAAATAGTTGAGTTACTTGTTAATAAAGGAGCTGATATAAATGACAGAAATGCTTCCGGAAGAACTCCTTATAATCTTGCAGATTATTTTGGCCATAAAGACGTGTGCGACCTTTTAATATCAAAAGGAGCCGATACTTCAGAACAACAATTTCCTGAATTTAATGGTAACTATATGGGTCAAAAAGAACCGGATAATGGACCAAGAGTATTTGCTCCAGATATTGTGTCGACAAAATACGATTTGCATGGTAATATTGTTTTTTCACCAATTGGCGACGAAGCATATTGGTCGGGTTGGTATCCTAATAAAACTTCAACTGAAGGGAAACAACAAATACTTACCTCTAAACTGGAAAATGGCAAGTGGACCATACCAGAGATTGCATCTTTCTCAATTATTGGTTACGATGATGATTGCCCGTTTATTTCACCGGATGGTAAAAAATTGTATTTTGTTTCCAGAAGACCATTAAAACAGAATGAGGGTAATTCTGAAAAAGAAAACATTTGGTTTGTAACAAAGGAAGGAAATAACTGGGTAAATCCTACTCCTGTGGATGCTGTAAATTTCCTTGATTTGCATTGGCAGATTTCTGTTGATAATAAAGGGAATCTCTATTTTGGGGCCAGAGATCCGGAAGGGAAAAAATTTGGCGAAATATATTGTTCCAAATTTGAAAATGGAGTATACGTAAAACCTGAAAAATTATGTACACAAATAAATTCCGAAAATTCAGAAGGTTCTCCCAACATTTCTCCTGATGGAGATTATATTTTATTTGACAGAGCAAAACAGGGTATTCAAATGGGTCTTTTTATTAGCTTTAAAAAGGATGATGGATCATGGACTGATGCTCGTCCTATTGCCGAGGTAGCTAAAATAAATTCTGTAAATCAATGTTGCTATGTAACTCATGATCGAAATTTTCTTTTTTATATATCGGGTTATGGCAATAGTTGGGGGGCGTATTGGATTAAAGCTGATTTTATTGATAAAATGAGATCAACTATAAATGACATACCAGATGAAGCAAATAATAACAAACCTGAATAGAAATTAATTATTTATTAAAAACATCTAATAAGCACTATTTCAATGATTTGCTAAAACAAATGTAAATTGATTAATAAGATAAAAAACTTAAATTTAGCTTACATGATAGGAATAAAAATATTTTTTAAAAGCATTACCTTATTTTTGTTAGTGATTTCCTTTACGAATTGTTCTGAAGACTCATCAACAAATCCTGAAGTTAATTACACGAAGTTAAATAATGCGTTTTCATCAGCCCAGCAGATCGAAAACTTAACAAGTTTAGTGGTTTTTCATAAAGACACAATAATCAAAGAAGCCTTTTATGGCACTGGCGGTGCTGATGTTCGGCAAAGTGTTCGTTCCGTAACAAAAAGTGTTATGAGTATCCTGATTGGGATAGCAATTGATAAAGGATATCTTACTTCCATTGATCAAACCCTCGGTGAATTTATTGATACTTCGGTTTATACAATTACTCCCGAAAAATCAGCAATAAAAATCAGCCATCTCCTAAGTATGACTGGTGGTTTTGAATGGAATGAATTAACTGCTTCCGGATATAACGAGTGGGCTTTAGCTGAAAATCAAATTCAATATCTTTTGGATAAGCCTTTAATTGCAGAGCCGGGGCAATTATTTTTATACAATTCAGCGGGCACTCACTTACTTTCATATATAATCACAAAAGTGACGGGAATGTCAACTTATGAGTTTTCGTTACAATACCTGTTTAACCCGATAGATATTCAAGAAGTAGATTGGTACATCGACAAGCAGGGATATTGTAATGGAGGAGCAGGATTAATTTTCACACCCCATGACATGGTTAAAATTGGTCAATTAGTACTTAACCATGGTATTTATAAAGGAAAAACAATTGTTTCTTCTGATTATATTGATATGTCCACTCAAATGAAAATTTCAACTGGCAATACAATGAATTTTGCTTCCGATTATGGATATTGCTGGTGGTTAGGACAAAAAGAAGAAATAGAGTATATCTTTGCAAATGGATATGGGGGTCAATTTATTGTAATTGTACCAAGCTTGGAACTTATTGTTGTTACAACAAATAATTTAAGTAGCGTAACATCATCCATTGCAAACGAACAATGGTATAGAACTCTCGATTTAATTCTTAATTCTATTATTCCGGCCTTTAACTGATGAATTACTTCCAGTATATATGTTTTCATTTGTTGTTTATTGCAGCTTTTATAAGTTGTGCAAAAGAGGATGAAACAAAAGATGATAATCCAATCATTATTGAAGAGAGCCACTTTTCATTTGTACTTCACGATGGATTAACTCAGAGTATTATTGCTCCTATTAATACGAAGCTAAACGATAATTATTCAAGAGTTTTAAATGATCTTGAAGTTATTTCAATGAATAAGGTTTCGGTTAAAATATGGAATAGCGAAACCAATTTTCTTGATGATATGGAACAGGCAATTGGACAAAGATACCAAGGAGCATCAGGTTGGGTGTATAGCTCAACAGATATTCGGATTCTATACCGTGGAAATTATACATCCCAGATTGCGCTACACGAATTCTGTCATGCGGTTTCATTGGTTGTAAACAATACTATTGGAAATAATCCAAGATGGTTATGGGAAGCAATAGCTATTTACGAAGCAGGGGAGTTTATAAATCCAACAAGCATTAGTTATTTGATTAATGAAGATTTTCCCACAATAGTTGAACTTAATTCTGATTTTAATACGGGTGGAAATAAAATATATTCAGTGGGTTTTCTTCTATCAGAATTTATTATTACAAACTGGGATAAAAGTCGTTTTGTAAACCTAATAAAAGCAAATGGAAATATTGAGCAAACACTTGGAATATCAACTCTGCAATTTGAAGAAGATTGGAAATATTTTGTAATTACAAAGTATTTCTAATAAAGAGAAAACAGGTTATTCTTTTTTAAATTCTATTTTCCAATAGTACAATGTTTCGGTTTCGCCTACTTTAATAAAATGGTTTTTTTTAAGAACTGTAAACGATGCAATATTTTCTTTTTCTGTTGATGCTATTATTGATAATACGCTGGGTTGTTCTTTGGCCCATTTAATTAATTCGCTCACTGCTTCTGTCATAAACCCTTTATTTTGAAATTCTTTATAAGTTCCGTATCCAATTTCAATTTCGCCATTTTCGTTAGGTTCACCAACTATGCAGATATCACCAACCATTTTATTATCCTTTTTGGAAATAATTGTCCATAGCGTATTGTATAAATAGTTTTTACTTGAATCGGCAACGTTGGATAAAATCGTTTGCTCAAGTGCTTCTTTTAATTCGAGCGAAATTGTTCTTGATGTTTTATTAAGACTCAATTCTGTTTCAAGGGTGTTGTCTGATTTTATATATTTAATAAGTTGATCGTATGTTAAGGGTCTAATTAACAATCGTTTTGTTTTTATCATTGCTAGAAAAAATCAAATGAATAGTAATTTTTATTGATCTAATTGTTCTCTCTTAAATAATGAATTAAAGAATTTATAAAATAAATTTTAAGGGAATAATTTGATTTCAGTCTATAAAAATACAAAACAATTTGCATTGTTATTAAGTGGTTAAAAGAATATTGAAAATATATTTACATTTGATAAAAATCTTAATTTACCATGCTTATGAAAAAATTAATTGCATTTTTCTTTCAGGGGCTGCTATATATTGCTCCCATTGGAATTACCCTGTTTATTTTGTATAAAGCATTTTTCCTTGTCGATGATATTTTTAAACCTCTCATATTTAGAATCTTTGGGTTTCATATTCCTGGTGTTGGGTTTATTGTTTTATTTTTACTTATTACCCTGCTTGGATTTGCGGGACAAACAATTATTGCCAAACCAATTAAAATTATAATAAACCATTTTCTCGATCGTGCACCTCTGTTAAAAACATTTTATACATCGATAAAAGATTTTCTGTCAGCATTTGTGGGGAAAGACAAAAAGTTTAATCAGCCGGTTTTGGTTAAGGTTAATTTAATATCAGATTTGGAGAAAATAGGATTTGTTACCCGCGAACAACTTTCGGAACTTGGTGTTGAAGGTAAAAAAGTGGCAGTATATTTCCCGCATTCGTACAACTTTTCGGGGGAGTTATTTATTGTTCCTGCTGACCAGGTTAAGCGAATTGATGGAGCTCCTGCCGACATTATGAAATTTGTTGTTACCGGGGGGGTAGTAAGCTTTAAAAGTTCCGAAAAACAAGAAAAAATATAATGCATATAACTCGTTAATAACTGTAAATTTCTAATAAAAAATGACAGCGAGTTCCTTTATGAATAAAAAACAAACAATATAAACATCACAAAAAATTTTTGCACATGAAAACAAATAAAATCCTCATCCTGTTACTCCTTTTTGCAATTGTTGCTCAGTTCTCTTTTGCTCAGGAGACAGGATATAAATTTTCAGATAAAACAAATATTAAAGTATCAACTGTAAAAAACCAGCAACAAACAGGAACATGCTGGAGTTTTGCTACTACTTCGTTTATAGAAACAGAGTTAATGCGAACAGGAAGACCGGAGTATGATTTGTCTGAAATGTATTTTGTACGATATGCTTACCTTCAAAAAGGCACTAATTACATTCGCTACCAGGGAAAATCTAATTTTGGGGAAGGTGGTCAGGCTCACGATGTTTTAAATGTAATTAAAAAATACGGATTTACTGTACAGGATTCTTATCCGGGAAATACATACGATCCCGGAACATATAATCACGGGGAACTTGATGCAATACTTAAAGCAGTATTAGATGTTGTTGTTTCAAAACCGAATAAGAAAGTAACCCCTGTTTGGGATGAGGCATACACTCAGATTGTGGATACTTATCTTGGCAAGATACCCGAAAAAATTGAAATTGATGGGGAATTTATTACTCCTGTTGATTTTACAAACGAAACAGGATTTAATCCGAATGATTATATTGAAATCACATCATTTAGCAATTACCCTTATTACAAACAGGTTATTCTTCAGATCCCTGATAATTGGTCGAACGACTTATATTACAATGTTCCTTTGACGGATTTAATGGCTGTAATGAATAACTCTTTAAGCATGGGATATACTTTTGTTTGGGATGGCGATATGAGTCAGTCCGGATTTTCGCATAAAAATGGAGTAGCTATTGTCCCTGATGGTGATGTTCAGTTTGAATCTCCATCGAAAGAAAAAATTATTACTCCTGAGTATCGCCAGAAGGAATTTGATAATCTTACTACTACCGACGATCATTTAATGCATATTGTCGGATTAGCAACCGATCAAAATGGAACAACATATTACAATACCAAAAATTCCTGGGGTACCGAACGAAATGCTTTGGGTGGTTATTTATACATGTCTGAATCGTTTGTAAAACTGAATACAATAGCCATTTTAGTTCATAAAAACGTGATTCCTGTAGAAATCAAAGAGAAATTGAAAATAAATTAAAATGATAATCCTGTGAACCCGGGGTTTTTAATCTGCAACAAGCAGGTTACAACCTCGGATATCGCTATTGTCGAATCTGCCCGAGACTTCGAAACTGCCATCGGAATATATTCTTCCTAAATCTTTTGTTTCAATAAACGAGCAGGAGTTTATGTTAGCAAGATCAATAACATTTATTCCACCCGATTTACCTGTTTCTAAAAAACAAAATGGATCATAGCTGTCCCGAATCAGTATTTTCATCCAGGGAGGGCAGAAAAATTTACCATCCTCTTTTGAATATGCCTGTGATAATAACTCTGTCATTCCGTATTCGGAATGGATTTGTTTTACATCTAATCCCAAGGCTAATAATTCATGTAACTCCAGCCGGGTTAACTCTTTCCGCTTCCCCTTCATCCCCCCGGTTTCCATTACAATGGTGTTTTTTAGTTCTATTGTAAATTTCCCGGCTAAATCGATTAAGGCATAAGAAACACCGATTAGAATTACCTTTGTTTTTTCTTTTTCGAGCTCCTGAAGTTTTTTTGCAAGTTCATCAATGTTGTGCAGGTAAAATCCACTTTGCGGATGTTTTGATAACCAAATCAGATGGTCGGCCATGTAAACCAACGATGAACTTTCGTTTTCGAGATAGGTAGGAAGCAATGCCAGAATACAATAATCAGTTATGTTGCCATAGAACAGCTCGAAACTTTTTATAAAACTCTTTTCATAAACCGATAAATCGGTAATGAAATGTTTGCTGCGAACCACGCCTGTTGTTCCACTGCTTAAAAATGTTTTTTCGGGATCGTGTGTTCCTGTTATTATTTGATGTGTTTTAAAGAAATCAATGGGCAAAAATGGAATATCTTTTGTCGATTTTATTTTAGAAATATCTTTTTTCAAAATACTTAAATACTCTTTATAAACGGGATTGGAATTTGCCTGGAATTTAAAAATTTGTAAAGCAACAGATTCAAAATCTGTTGCTGTTTGAATTGAAAAAATATCATTTACTTGTAATTCCCGCATAATGCAAAATTAAATCAAACAGATGATAATAAAAAAACTGCCACTTTCGCGACAGTTAAAATTATGTTTGGGCAATTTGTAAGAGTCTGATGATTAAAGAATTATAAATGAATGATCTTTCATCCAGTCTTTTTCGACAAAATCGGAACACGCGTCGAAACAACCGTTCATTTTAAGTACCTGATGTATCAACGCATCATCCGTTGTGGTATTTTTTGTAGAGTCGTCATCTTCTTTAACTGAAGTGCTGTCAGAATTAACAAGGAGTTTCGTTTCTGCCGGGGTTTGAATAGTTAAAGACTCTACATTATTTACTGTATTTTCAGATACCTGCCCGGTAGTTGCTTCAATTTTTACTTGTTTTACCTGGGCAATAAGATCGAGAGGCTTGGTATAAAATGACCAATAAAAACTCTCCATGCTTGCTGATTGTTTATTTCCTGAAGTTGCAGGTATTGTTAATAAAAACCCTGTTAGTACGAACGCTATGCCAAAGCTTGCAACAGTTATTGATGTAGAAATGAATGATTTTTTCATACGAATTCCATTTTGGATTTATGTAGTTCCTCATCAATAATGCCAAATTGCATAAGTGCCAGAATATTAATAATAACTAATAAATCCGAATATGAAATACTGACTAAAAAGTGAACGATTTTGTACTTCGTGTGTTCGAAAATGAACAAAAAAAGCTGTTGTAAAATCAACAGCTTCAATAAAGTAAATATATTTTTTAATCAGCCAACTCCCATTCAAATCCATCTTTCGTGTCTTTAATAATAACCCCTTTAGCTGTAAGTTCGTTTCTTATTTTATCCGATGTGGCAAAATCTTTGTTTTTCTTGGCTTCCATCCTAAGATTCAGAATCAGGTTAATTAGTTCTGTTGTTAAATCATTGCTTGCAGAAGGAATATCTTCGTTGGTTAATCCCAAAACATCATATACAAAGGTTTTATATAACGATTTAAGTACATCAAGATCGTTCTGGCTTATGGATTCTTTTCCATCGTTTATTGAATTTATTATCCGGACAGCTTCAAACAAATGCGAAATAAGAACAGGGCTGTTAAAATCATCATTCATTGCTTCGTAGCAGTTGTTTTTTAATTCTTCGATATTAACCGACGATTTATCCTGTGTTTTTAATTTATTTAGTATTTGTCCGGCTTTCATAAGTTTGTAGTACCATTTTTCGGCTGTTTGCAATGCTTCGTTCGAGAAATCCAACGTGCTTCTGTAATGCGATTGTGCCATAAAAAAACGAACAACCATTGGCGAATAGCCTTTCTCAAGCAAAGGGTGATTTCCGGTAAATAGTTCTTCAGGTAAAAAACCATTTCCTGCAGATTTCGACATTCTAACACCGTTTACGGTAAGCATGTTTGTATGCATCCAGTATTTAACGGGTGCAGTTTGATTACATGCCTGCGATTGAGCAATCTCGTTTGTATGATGTGTAGCCTGTAAATCCATTCCCCCGCCATGAATATCGAACATTTCACCTAAATATTTTGTACTCATTGCAGAACATTCAATATGCCAGCCCGGGAAACCCCATCCCCACGGAGAAGGCCATTTCATTAAGGTTTCCGGCTTTGCGTTTATCCACAACGCAAAATCCAGTCTTCCTTTTTTCTCATCCTGGCCACTTAATTCACGTGTACCTTCCAACAGTTCTTCTAATTTCCGGTTCGTTAATTGTCCGTATGAGTAATCTTTATTGTATTTTTCAACATCAAAATATACTGTTCCGTTCTTTTCGTATGCATATCCATTGGCAATAATTTCTTTAATCATTTCTATTTGTTCGGAAATATGGCCCGTGGCAGATGGTTCAATACTTGGACTTAATGTATTAAACTTACGCATTACATGATGAAATCCAAGAGTATATTTTTGTACAATTTCCATAGGTTCCAGTTGCTCCAGCTTTGCTTTTTTAGCGAACTTATCGTCTCCCTCGTCACGATCTCCTTCTAAATGACCGGCATCGGTAATGTTTCTTACATAGCGTACTTTATATCCCAAGTGCAATAAATAGCGATAAATTAAATCGAAAGAAATAAAGGTTCTGCAATTACCCAGATGAACATCGCTGTAAACGGTTGGCCCGCAAACATACATTCCTACAAACGGGGGATTTATAGGTTCAAAATCTTCTTTTTTTCTCTTCAGGGTATTAAAAATTTTTAAATTCGTGTTCATTAGTTAACATATTTAATTGCAAAAGGCAAATGTAATAAAAAACATACCGAATCTATATATTCTGATCCCGAAACTATTAACGATTTATATGCCAGGATTCGGTATATTTGATAAATGTTGTGTAATTTTGAAATTTATTAAAATACCGAAAATTATGAGTTCAACTCGTCAAAATAAAATCTCGCGCCTTGTGCAAAAGGAATTGAGCGATATTTTCCAAAAAAACACAACTTCCCTTTTCCAGGGGAAAATGATAACAGTAACTGCAGTGAATGTTTCTCCCGATCTTTCTGTTGCAAAAGTGTATCTCAGCTTGTTTCCTGTAAAAGAAAAAGAAGATTTTATTAAATATGTGAATACTGTAGAAAGCCAGGTTCGGTTTGAACTGGGAAAAAGAGTTCGCCACCAGTTACGAAAAATTCCTGAACTGGCCTTTTTTGTTGACGATTCGCTCGACTATATCGAAAATATAGATAATCTTTTAAATAGACCATAAAAGCATTAACATCAAAGATTAGTTATGACAAAAGAACAATTTAAATCTATTGCAAAAAGAATTGTAAATGCTTGTTCTGTTGCACATAAAGAAATGGGATCAGGATTATTGGAGTCAATTTATGAATTCTGTTTAATCGATAAACTAAAAAGAAATAATACAAATGTTAGAAACCAGGTGTCGATACCATTAAATTATAGAGGTGTTGAATTAACAAAAGATTTTAAAATTGATATTCTTGTTGAAGAAAAAATTATCTTGGAATTAAAATCTGTTGATATTATTTTACCTGTTCATAAAGCTCAAATTATTTCATATTTAAAATTAGCAGATAAACGGTTAGGATTTTTAATAAATTTTAATGTAGCATTAATTAAAGATGGTATTAGCCGTTTTGTAAACAATTATTGATAATATAGCGACTTGGCGTCTTCGCGGTGAAAAAAATATAACCGAAAAGGCACAAAGACACGATGAAACACAAAAAATAAAAGAATGCAATACGATCCGATTAAAAAAAACCTGGGAAATGTTTTTAATAAACTACCCGTTTTACGAAAGTTGTTTTATGTGCTTTTAGATTTGTTGTTGTTGCGCACCTGGCATATAAAAAAAGTGATTCGGAGCTGGAAGAAAAAATATAAACACGAAACCCATATTTTAGATGCAGGCTCCGGCTTTGGGCAATATTCTTATTATTTATCAAAACAATCTTCCAACTGGCATATCACAGGCGTAGATGTTAAAACAGAGCAAATCGACGATTGCAACCGGTTTTTTAAACAAATCGGTAAATCAGGCAGGGTTAAATTCCGGTATGCAGATTTAACTTCATATACAAGGGATTCAGCTTACGATTTAATATTAAGTGTTGATGTAATGGAGCATATCGAAGAAGATGTTCTTGTATTTCAGAATTTTTATCAATCGCTGAAAAACGGGGGCATGTTGTTAATATCAACACCATCGGATATGGGAGGCTCTGATGTTCATAGTGACCACGAACATTCTTTTATCGACGAACATGTTCGCGATGGGTATAATATCATTGATATTGAGGATAAATTGAAATTTGTGGGTTTCAGTAAGGTTGAAGCAAAATATTCGTATGGTAAACCGGGAAAAATTTCGTGGAAACTATCAATGAAATGGCCCGTTTTAATGCTTAATACAAGCAAGCTGTTTTATGTTATTTTACCATTTTATTATATCGTTGCTTATCCTTTTTCATATTTGTTAAATTATCTCGATGTAAATTTAAAACACGAGTCGGGTACAGGTTTAATAATTAAAGCATATAAATAAAAATTGAATTTTCCATTTTACATATCAAAACGTTACCTGGTTGCAAAGAAATCGAAAAATGCAATCAATATCATTTCAATGATTTCAATTATTGGAGTAACTGTTGGTACAGCCGCGCTTATTGTTGTTTTATCGGTGTTTAATGGTTTCGACGGGGTAATCAAATCAATGTACAATGCATTCGATCCCGATATAAAAATTACTCCCGCTACAGGGAAAGTATTTTCAGTTAAAGACAATCCCCGAATCGACAAAATTAAAAATCACCCATCTGTATTTGATATTGCAGAATCACTCGAAGAAAATGCCCTTTTAAAATACGACGATCAACAGTACGTGGCAACAGTAAAAGGTGTAAGTGATAATTTTAATAATATTTCAGGTGTTGATACGATGATGGTTGCAGGGGAGTTTGTTTTAAAACACAACAATCAGAATTACGCGGTGGTTGGGCAAGGTGTGGCGATCTTCCTTTCGTTAAATATTAATTTTATTGATCCTTTAACAATCTATGTTCCCAAGAGGGATGGAAAAATTTCCATTAATCCCGAACAGGCATTTAACCGTAAAGCAGTTTTTGCTTCTGGTGTTTTTGGCATCCAGCAAGAATTTGATGCCAAATATGTTCTTGTGCCTATTGATTTTGCTCAAAATCTTTTCGAATATTCAAATTCAGACGTATCGGCCCTTGAATTGAAAATAAAACCAGGTTATACTATTCGAAAACTTCAAAAGGAATTTAAAGAAATTCTGGGGACAGACTACGAAATAAAAGACCGTTATCAGCAACATGAGATGTTTTACAAGATTATGAAATCTGAAAAATGGTCAATTTTTTTAATACTTACGTTTATACTCATCATTGCATCGTTTAATATCATTGGTTCACTTACTATGCTCATAATCGATAAAAAAGAAGATATCGCAACGTTAAGGGCGCTTGGTGCTAACCTGCAAACCATTCGCAAGATATTCCTGACCGAAGGGTGGATGATTTCTATTGTCGGGGCATTAATAGGCCTTGTTATTGGCCTGTTTATTTGCTGGCTGCAAATCGAATTTGAATTTGTTCGATTAAAAGGTGCCGGTTCTTTTATTATTGATGCGTATCCGGTTAAAATGATATGGAAAGATTTTGTTGCCGTGTTTTTTACTGTGATAACAATTGGATTTGTTGCTGCATGGTATCCTGTTCGTTATATTACACGAAGATACGTGCTTAGAGAGATAGAAGGCTCATAATACCTTGTCTTTTCAGGCTTTTCAACCTAAGTTATTAACAATAAATACAATTCAAATAACGGGTTTTTATTTTAAATGTTAATAAAAAAACGGCATCTATAACAGTTCTCATAACATTTTTGAAACAAAAGATCGAATCAACCCGTAAAATTTTATTAACATTGCATTAGTTTTATTAACAATCGGTAAAATATTTCACTCATGTTCACTAATATGAGAAAATCAATCATAAAAATGTTGTCTGTTATTTTATTCGTAATTATAGCAACAACAGGCTTTTCGGCAGACAAATACTGGGTAAGTGGCAGTGGTTCGTGGAACGATACCAACCATTGGTCAGAAACCAGCGGGGGCAATCCCGGGGCTTCAATACCTACTCAATTCGATAATGTAATTTTCGATAACAATTCATTTTCCCAAAATGGCCAGCAGGTAATTATAAAAGATATAGCCGTTTGTAATGATTTCCGATGGGAAGTTGAAAATGTTAAAGCCGAACTTAAAAGCAAATCTTATTTATTTAAAAGCATAACAAAATCTGAAATACAGGTATATGGTTCTCTGTTTATAAATGAAAATATAAATAATGAATTTTTTGGCGATATCGTTTTAAAAGGGGAGAATGAGAATGAAATTGTAATTGAAAACAAAATAAATTCTGATATAATTATTTCTGCTAAAGACGGGAAATACTATTTGGAAGAACCATTAAATACGAATGGAAATATTAGTTTAATTCAAGGAAGTTTTATAACACAAAATCATAGAATTGAGTGTGAATCGTTTATAGGATCAGGAATAGAAAATAGAGAGCTTATTTTAGGCGAATCTAAAATTTATACAAAAAGCTGGAATATTGAAGTATCAGAAAATATAGTTTTGAATTCAGGAGAATCTGTAATTTATTTTAAAGAAGATTTTTCGAAAAAGACATTTAAAACAGGAGGATTAGAATATAATAAATTTTCGACAGCTGATGCAAAATCGGCATTTACATATACCGTAACAATTACAGATGTAACATGTAATGGAGCTGAAAATGGTATAATAAAAGCTGATGTAACTTCAGGAGGAACGCAACCTTTTACGTATTCTTTATATGATAGTGATTTAATTCTCCTTCAATCATCTGGAGCTATTAACAGTACTACATTTACCTTCAAACCTACTGCAGCGCCAGGTGTTTCTGGCGGTTCATATTTAGTAAGAATTAGAGATGCAGAAGGAACAATAAATGGAGGATTTTATTTTGTCTTCGAACCCGAAGTACTTAGTGCTGGATCTATATCTGTTCAAACACCATTATCTTGTTACGATGGTAGCGATGCAGCTTTAGAAGCATTTCCAACTGGTGGAACAGAACCTTATACATATGAATGGTTTATTCGATCTGGAGCTGTTTATGTTCCTATAGGACAAACTACAAAAATTGCTACTGGATTAGCACAAGGGATATATCGAGTATTTGTCGATGATGCAAATTTTTGCGGACCAGAATATGTTCAGTTTGCCTTTACTAAACCACCAAGAAATGATAACGAAATTCCACCACTTTTAGTTATTGATGATATTTCATCTACAAGTACTTGTTTTGGATTAAGTAATGGAACTATAACAATAACTGCTCATGGGGGTTCTGCCCCTTTAACATATGCTATTGTAAGAACAAGTGATTCTGATTCTTCAACAAATGCAATAGGAACGTTTACTGGTTTACAAGCAGACACATATAAAATTTATGTTATTGATGATAATGGATGTACAAAACAAGGAGCTAATGAAACAATTATAGAAGTTCCTAATCCTACAGCAAGCATAACTCCTGATCCAGCAACAACTTGCCCTTCTGTAGGACTTATTTTAAATGGAAATCCTTTAGGAGGTTCTGGTACTTATACTACTCATGCATGGTCTGATGTTGGTTCAACATCATTAAATTTTACGAATATTCAATCACCAACCTTTACCAATGCTACATCTGGTAGTTATGCATTAACATATACTGTTACTGATAATAATGGTTGTATCGGAAGTGACAATATTAATGTAACAGTAAAAGTATCGTCCGTAGCTCCAACGGGTGCAACAGTAGATAACAACAATTTTTGTCCTGGAGCATTTGCGAATATCACATTAAGTTATGTAGGCGGAACCTTAGGTACGGGAGCTGTAGCAAGATGGTATTCAGATGCAACGTTTACCACACTTGTAGGCACAGGTCAGAATTTAGTAATAGCAGCACCATTGGTAACGACAACCTATTATGTACGTTTCGAAGGCGATTGTAACAATACCACAGCCGCATCGGTAACAGTAACAGTAAAGACACAATCAACCGACCCAACAAGCATAACAACAAGCAACAATAATTTTTGTCCTGGAGGATCAGGAACATTAACAGTAACAGGAGGTTCTTTAGGCACAGGAGCAAGCTGGAGATGGTACAGTGGTAGTTGTGGAGGAACATTTATAGGCACAGGAGCCAGCATAAGTGTATCTCCGGCAACAACAACAACGTATTATGTACGGGCAGAAGGAGATTGCAATACAACAGCATGTGCAAGTATAATCATAACAGTAAAAACACAATCAACGGCTCCAACAGGAATAACAGTAGTTGGAAATAATTACTGTCCCGGAGGTTCATCCACATTAACAGTAACAGGAGGTTCGTTAGGCACAGGAGCAAGCTGGAGATGGTATAGTGGCAGTTGTGGAGGAACATCAGTAGGTTCAGGAGCAAGTATAAGTGTTTCCCCTGTAGTAACAACAACATACTATGTACGGGCAGAAGGAGATTGTAATGTAACAACCTGTGCAAGTACAATTATAACAGTAAAAACAGCATCCGTAGCCCCAACGAGTGCGACAGTAGATAACAACAATTTCTGTCCCTTAGCATTTGCGAATATCACATTAACATATTCGGGAGGAAGTTTAGGCACAGGAGCTGTAGCAAGGTGGTATTCAGATGCAACATTTACCACGCTTGTAGGCACAGGTCAGAATTTAGTAATAGCTGCCCCGGCAGTAACAACGACCTATTATGTGCGTTTCGAAGGCGATTGTAACAATACTACAGCCGCATCTGTAACAGTAACAGTAAAGACACAATCAACCGACCCAACAAGCATAACAACAAGCAACAATAATTTTTGTCCTGGAGGTTCATCCACATTAACGGTAACAGGAGGTTCATTAGGAACAGGCGCGAGCTGGAGATGGTATAGTGGTAGTTGTGGAGGAACAGCGGTAGGAACGGGAAGTAGTATAAGTGTATCACCAATAATAACGACAACGTATTATGTGCGGGCAGAGGGAGATTGTAATACAACAGCTTGTGCAAATACAACAGTAACAGTAAAAGTATCGTCCGTAGCTCCAACGGGTGCAACAGTAGATAACAACAATTTTTGTCCTGGAGCATTTGCGAATATCACATTAAGTTATGTAGGCGGAACCTTAGGTACGGGAGCTGTAGCAAGATGGTATTCAGATGCAACGTTTACCACACTTGTAGGCACAGGTCAGAATTTAGTAATAGCAGCACCATTGGTAACGACAACCTATTATGTACGTTTCGAAGGCGATTGTAACAATACCACGGCCGCATCGGTAACAGTAACAGTAAAAACAGAGTCAATTGCTCCAACAAGTGCATCAGTTGATCACACGAATTTCTGTGTTGGTGCATATGCAAATATTATACTTTCATATACATTAGGAACTTTAGGAACGAATGCTACTGCAGAATGGTATTCAGATGCAGCTTTCACAATCCCCATTGGAACAGGACAAAATTTAAGTATTCCTGCTCCTTTGGTAACAACAACATATTATGTGCGTTTTGAAGGGGATTGTAATAATACGGCCGCTGCTAGTGTAACAGTAACCGTTTATCCAAATCCTACAGCAACAATTACTCCTGATCCTGCTATAACATGTACATTTGTTGATTTGAATCTTGATGGGAATCCTGCAGGAGGATCAGGAACTTATACAACACATTCTTGGACAGGAGCAGATTTATCTCCATTAGACGATCCAAGCATTCAAAATCCAGTATTTAATTCCAATACAGCAGGTACATATAGCTTCACATATACAGTAACAGATGATAATGGATGTACTGGTACTGACAATATTGATGTTGAAGTAAACAATTCTGCAACAGCTTATGCTGGAATGGATGTAACTTTATGTTATGATACTCCTTATCAAATTCTGGACGCAGATTCTGCAGATTGTTCTGGGATTAGCTGGTCCAGCGATGGTGGCGACGGTTCTTTTGATGATGTAAATTTAATAAATCCTACCTACACACCCGGAGTAAATGATTTGTTAAACGGATTTGTTGATTTAGTTTTAACTGCACATGGGATTGCTCCATGTAGCGCTGTAACCGATACAGTAAGGATAAATTATTTACCAATACTTCGTGCAGCAATAGGAAAACCTTCTCCTTTTAAAATTGATTCAGTTATTACAGGTACTCCTACACATATAGAAGTTTATGTTAAACTTTCAAGTCACGATTATGTTGCAAATCTTGGAGTCTATCTGGTTTCTCCTTTAGATTCAGTAGTAGAGTTAAAACCAAATTGTGAACTTTTACCTACATTATGGCAGTCAGATGCTACATATAGATTCTATAATGATCCTTTAGATACATCTGCAACGGCTTTAGGAGTGATAGATGAATGTGATGCATTTTCTGGTACATATGAATTTTCTGGAGATTGGAAAAAATTACACGGACAAGATCCTTCTAATGGCGCTTGGAGAATTCGTGTTGTTGATTATGAGAATTGGGGAATTCCGGGTTTATTAGAGGAAGCAACAATAAAATTTTCTGATGAAAATAAAAATGCTGTTTTTGAATCTATTTTATATGCAGATTCTTCAATTAACAAACCAATAAAAAGATATAGTGCTATTAATGGCCCTGGTATAACAGAACAAACTTTGACAATAACAGGGTTAACAACTTCATGTTTTGATTTATGCGACGCCACCGCTGTTGTTACTGCAAATGGCGGACAACCTCCATATTTAACTTATGAATGGAGCGATGATATTAATTTTACAAATATTATTGCATTAACAGATACAGTTGAGACACTTTGTCCTGGGGTATATTATGCTCGTGTAACCGACTCAAATGGTTGTACAGCAATTGATTCTGTTACAGTTGGTTCGCCTCCTGAGATTCATATCACAAATTCAACTGTTGTTCATAATGTTTGCTATGGAGATTCTGTTGGTGAAGTAACCTTGGAATTCTCTGGCGGAACAGGTACTTTAACTTATACTTACAATACCTATACTGGCGCTCCAAAAAATAGCGGGGAAACGTTCAACGAACTAAAAGCAGGGAGTTATTTGTTTACAATTACAGATGTCAGTGGTTGTACAAAAGACACATTAATAACGATAACCGAGGGAATTCAGATTTCGGTTTCATATAATATTACCCCGGTAACCTGTAATGGAGGCAGTGATGGTGAAATTCAGATTATTGCTTCCGGGGGTTTGGCTCCATATAATTATTCTATAACCAAAATTCCTGAATGGTCAAATACCACGGGTGTTTTTACAGGTTTAACAGGCGATTCGGTATATATTGCCGTTCGTGATGCCAATTTATGTATTGTATTTAGCGATACAGTTGAAATAACCGAACCCAGTCCAATATCCATTGATTTAATTGAAGCATTCCCCGTGTCTTGTATTGGCGGCGGTTTTGATGGAGAAATAGTTGTTACTGCAAGTGGTGGTAAAGGAACATTGAGATATTCGCTCGATAATATTACATTTCAGCCTTCAAACACTTTTATCGGATTAATAACCGGTACATATTCAATATATGTTGCCGATGATTGCGATACAGTTTCTGCAATAGATGCCGCTATAATTACAGGCCCCATACCTATTGTTATTGACGTGGTTGTAATTACCGATGTGAACACCTGCTATGGTGATAATACCGGAACAATTACAGTTACTGCAAGCGGAGGAACCGGTAATTACGAATATTCAGTCGATAATGGCGTAAATTACCAGCCAGGGAATTTATTTACAGGGTTGTATGCCGGGCCATATTTTATTTCTGTAAGAGACGATGATGGTTGTACTAGTGCCGACAGTACCGTAAATATTAATCAACCCGACGAATTGCTTATAACTTCATATATTGTAACACATAGTTCTGAATGTAATATCCCGGCAAATGTTGGAGAAATAGAAATTGTAACTGTAACCGGCGGAACACCGGGTTATCAATATGCTGTAACAGGGTATCCTTTACAAGCTTCGTCGGTATTTTCAGGATTAAGTGAAGGTAATTACACGATTACAGTTCAGGATGCAAATGGTTGCGAGGTTACTATTGATACATCGGTTGTTCTTAAACCGGCAATGTCTGTTGTTTTAGAAAAAGTGGATATCAGTTGCAACGGGTTAACCGATGGCAGCATATCTGTTGATATTAGCAATGGAACGCCTGCTTATACTTATTTATGGAGCAATGGAGAAACTACTCCATCCATAAGTAATTTACCTGCTGGAACATATTCTGTTACGGTTACAGATAGTAATTTCCCTAACTCGTGCGTTGCAAATGAATCTGTAGAAATTATACAGCCGGATGCAATGCAAATAGCAATTAATTTAAAAGACAAATTTTGTATAAACAGCGACCCTAAAAACCCGGTACTTGCAAATGGAGCGATAAATGTTGATCCAACCGGCGGTACACCCGCTTATACATATAGCTGGACCGGGCCTGGAGGTTATTCATCAACATCAGATTACATTACAAACTTAGAACCCGGAACCTATTCGCTTACCATTACAGATAGCAGGGGTTGTATTCAAACGGTTGATACTATTATTGCCGAAGACGAAAGTTTTGATATTGTAATTACTGTTAGCAGCGATACTAACACGATTTGTTCTTATGCTGATGGAGTTAATTTCGAAGTTAATTTTACAGCCGCAGACACGTTAATCTGGCAATATACTCCAACACAAGGAGTAGTACCTCCAAACGATACAATAGAGGTTTCTGTTAGCCCGTATTCGTTTACAGATTACCCGTTAATTTCAACAGAATATTTAGTTAAAGCATTGAACGAATATTGCGAGGATTATTATCCGGGTTCTTCAGCAGATCCAAAAGTATTTATTACTGTAAATCAGGGATTGGGACTTTATATTACAGATAACAATGATGTTGAAATTGATACTGTAAAAATTAAGTTCGAAGGTACAGAAGAACTATACGGCAGGGTTTTAAATACAACTGTTTCTGCAACATACAACTGGAATCCCACGATAGGAGTTGAAAACCCAATTTCACAGATTACTAAAATCACTCCTTCTGAATCGATGTGGTATTATTTAATTGGCGAGAGCAGCGATGGTTGTGTCGAAGCAGATTCGGTATATTTTAATTTTATCCCCGATGTTACACCATCCGATGGTTTTTCTCCTAATGGTGATGGTATTAATGATTTCTGGTATATTCAGGAAATCGATAATTTCCCGAACAACGTGGTACAGGTGTTTAACCGTTGGGGTACCAAAGTGTTTTATCAGAAGGGATATTCCAACTTAGACGAAAATAAGAGATGGGATGGAACAATTGAAAATGGAAAAGAATTACCTACAGGAACCTATTATTATATAATTAACCTGAACGAATCACAAGGAACACCACAAACGGGTCCTGTAACAATTGTACGTTAATATGAAAAAGATCAAAATACTCATATTCTTTGTATTCTGTTTGGTAATTAGCTACACGGCAAGAGCCCAACAGGTTCCTTTTTATACTCAGTGGATGTTCAACGAGTATATAATAAACCCGGGAGTTGCCGGAACGCTTAATGCTTTTCAGATTCGGGCAAATACCCGTGTACAATGGATCGGAATAGACGGTGCTCCGCGTACAATGGGCGTTTCTGCTTACGGGCCACTTAAAAAACAGCCCATGGGATACGGGGGATACATTTATAATGATATTACCGGCCCCGATAGCCGTTTGTCGCTCGGAGGTACCTACGCGTATAATTATCCAATTTCAGATGCAATGAGAATTTCTGCAGGCTTATCTGTTGGCCTGATTCAGTATAAGCTGGATAATACCCAGATTGATATTGGAGATCAGGCTGGCAACGATCCTGCTTTCACGGGAAGTGTTGAATCATCCTATGTACCCGATGCTTCCTTTGGTATTTATGTATATTCCACTCTTTATTATGCCGGTATTTCTGCTCACCAGTTAATAGGGAGTAAATTAAATAACCTGTATGAAGAAGAAATAGGGATTAATCGTTTAAAACAACATTTTTACCTGGCGGGAGGATATAACATTATATTAAACCGGGATTATGCAATACAACCATCACTTTTATTGAAATACATGTCTCCCGGACAAATCCAGGGAGAACTTAATGCCAAAGCAACATACAAACGAGTAGCATGGTTTGGCCTTTCTTACCGTACCGGCGATGCACTTTGTGTTTTGGGAGGTTATAATTATGAAAATAAAATGTATATCGGCATATCTTACGATATAACAACTTCCGAATTAAGAAAATACTCGTCGGGTACAATTGAAATAATGCTCGGGTATCGGTTTAATAATCTCAAATAAAAGAATATAAACATATAAACCGGCAAATTCGCCGGTTTTTTGTTTCCTTAAAAAGAATTATTTTTGAAAGGTTTTTTAATTAACAGAATATTTACAAATGAAATACTTCCTTTCTTTTATAGCCGTTCTATTATTCGCTTGTTCAGAAACAAGTACGCCAGATTATGTAATCCCGAAAGAAAAAATCATAGATATAATCGTCGATATTCATTTAACCGACGGGATGTTTACTTTACAACCCGTGCGCAAAGAATTTGTAAGTAAAGACAGCATAAATTATTATAATCTTATTCTCGAAAATTATGGTTATACCCGTAAAGATTTTGATACATCTGTGTTTTATTACAGCGAAAATATTAACGAATACAATAAGATTTATATTGAAGTATTGAATCGATTAAATGAACTTGAAACAGAAATAAAACAACAACAGGCACCTAAGGATTCAACAACAAATTAATATGCGCCGGATAGCAGCAAATTATATTTTCCCGGTAACCCGGCCTCCTTTAAAGAATGGTATTGTAGAGCTCGATAACAATGGTGTTGTTCTTAACCTGATTGATACAAAAGGAGATTTTACCGAATCAAGGAACCTTGAATTTTACAATGGCGTTCTGGTTCCTGGTTTTGTTAATACGCATTGTCATCTTGAACTTTCTGAGCTAAAAAATACATTTAACAGAAGCCTTACTCTCCCCGGATTTATTACTGAAATTGTTAAATACAAGAAAAAAAACGTGACAGAAATTTCCCGGGAATCAGCTTTTTTAGAAGATGATTTGATGAAAAGGAATGGAATAGTTGCCGTGGGTGATATTGCAAATACTTCATTAACAATTGATGTTAAACAAAAGAGCAAACTCTTTTACCACACGTTTGTTGAAGTAATGGGACTTAATAAAAATCCGGAGTATAATTTCAGCAAAGGCATAGATGTTTACAATCAATTTCTGTCAGCCGGATTAAAATCTTCTGTTGTACCTCATGCACCATATTCTGTTTCACCCGAATTATTTAACCGGGTAAAAACTTTTGCAGTTCAGAACAATTCAATACAATCAATTCATAACCAGGAGTCTGAATCAGAAAATCAGTTTTTTGAATCAAAAACAGGGAAACTTGTAGATGCCTTTATGTCAATGGGGATCGATCTTTCGGGATGGAACGCAACAGGAAAACACTCTCTGGAATCAATAAATGAATTTTTACCCCGGGAAAATAATTTTCTTTTTGTTCACAACCTGTACAGCACTAAAAACGAATTACAAGACATTATCGAAACATTTAAAAATCCCTTTTTTGTTCTTTGCCCCAATTCAAATTTTTTTATCGGGGAAAAATACCCCGACTTTGAGCTATTTCTTAAATTTAAAGACAAAGTTGCCCTGGGTACCGATAGCCTTGCATCGAACACGAGCCTTTCAATACTTGACGAAATGAAAACCATAACAAGGATAAATCCGGCAATTTCATTCGATACTATTTTACAATGGGCAACATTAAACGGGGCAAAAGCATTAAATTGCGAAAAGGAATTCGGATCTTTTGAAACAGGTAAACAACCGGGAATAAACCTGATTTCTGATTTCGATTTTACAAAAATGCAAATTACCGAAAAGAGCAGAATAAAAGTTCTTGTTTAATACAAATCTACTTGGAAAGCAATATTCGCATATTAGTTTGTCCCCTGAATTGGGGTTTGGGACATGCATCACGTGTTGTACCTGTTATCCAGGAGTTAATAAAAAAGGAATACTCTGTAATTATTGCTGCCGACGGAAATGCTCTTGAATTCCTGAAAAATGAATTTCCCCGGCTAAAAACCATCCGGTTTAAATCATACAATATCAATTATTCAAAAAAAAACTCGCAGGTTTTTAAAATGGCTCTTCTTATACCACAACTTGTTAATTGGACTGTTCGGGAACATTTTTTACTTAAAAAGATTGTAAGAGACGAAAAAATTGATGTTGTAATTTCTGATAACCGGTATGGATTATGGAATAAGAAAACTTACACTGTCTTTATTACTCATCAGCTTAATATTTTATTTCCCTGGATATTATCTGTTTTTGAACCAGTAACCAGGCAAATAGTTAAGCTGATTGTAAAAAAATACGATGAATGCTGGGTTCCGGATTATGAAGAATCGTTTAATTTATCTGGGAAATTGTCCCATTTAAGTAAAAAATATTCAAACCGGTATTTTATTGGGCCACTCTCTCGCTTTGCTTTTTATGCAAATAATGATGGGATTAAAAAATATGATGTTTTATTTATTTTATCGGGCCCTGAGCCCCAAAGAACAATACTGGAAAATATTTTTATTCAATCGGTACATGGCAAAGAATTGAAAGTGGCCCTGGTACGTGGTGTAAATTTAAAATTTCAGGATATCCGGGAAAACAGGGTATCTTTCTTCGGAATGTTAAATACACCCGGTTTATATGAATTAATTCAACGCTCAGAACTTGTAATTTGCCGCTCAGGGTATAGCTCGGTGATGGATTTAGTGAGCCTTAACAAGAAAGCTGTTTTAATTCCCACGCCGGGCCAGACAGAACAGGAATATCTCGCGAAATATTTATCCGATTCGGGATTGTTTTTTTATATGAAACAAAATGAGTTTTCAGTTGAAAAGGCCATAGATAATGCCTTTCCTGCACCATTGATTGTTAACGGATCATCAAAAACGGATTTAATTCAAAGAATAGATTTTTTAGAGAAAATTTTAAAAAAGAAGAATTGTTAAGACAGTAGTTAACAATCCGGTGAACCAGCCTATATAAATTTGTTTCTGGGTGTGTATTTGAAGTGCTAATCGCGAATATGCTATAGCTCCGGAAATAAGAATTGCACCAATAATATAATACTGGAGATTTGTTTGTAATTCGAACGATAATGCAATTAATGCTCCTGTAAATCCGCCAATACCAACCATGTGAGCACTAATTTTCCATTTAATGGAAAGGATAAATAAAATAATAATTGCTATTGCTCCCGCGAGAATAAACCGGTTGATTATTTCAGGAACGCCAAGCCGGGCAAGTAAATAATAAGAAAAAAAATACAATATGGAAGAGACTGCCAAAGGAATCAGCCTTTCTCTGTTTGATTCCATTTGAATACTTTTAATGATGTTTTGAAAAAGATAAAACGGAACAAAAGTTAGAGGAAGAACAAACGTGCTGACAAAAACTACGAGAAGAATAATTTTTTTTGCATTAAATGGCAGGAAATCAAGATAACTGCCAGAGTTAAAAAATACAATCATCCCCAACGAAGGTAAAATAAGCGGATGAAATACCGTGGAGATGATTTTTGAAAAAAGTTTATTCATAATTACAATTCTTTTCTTAGTCGTGCAACAGGAATACCCAGCTGTTCCCTGTATTTTGCAACAGTACGGCGAGCAATTAAATATCCTTTTTCTTTTAAAATGCTTGTAAGCTTATCGTCTGTAAGAGGTTTCTTTTTTGCCTCGTTATCTATACATTCCTTTAATATGGATTTTATTTCGCGGGTAGAAACTTCTTCGCCCGACTCAGTCTGCAATCCTTCAGAAAAGAAATATTTTAAAGGGAAAATACCAAAGTTTGTTTGTACATATTTGCTGTTAGCAACACGTGATATGGTTGAAATATCGAGCCCTGTTTTTTCGGCAATGTCTTTTAAAATCATTGGGCGGAGAAAAGTCTCATCTCCCTCAATAAAATATTTGTGCTGGTATTCAACAATAGCATTCATGGTTAAAAACAAGGTGTTCTGACGTTGTTTAATAGCATCGATAAACCATTTTGCCGAATCGAGTTTTTGCTTAACAAAAGTAATGGCTTCTTTTTCACTTTTGGTACGCTCATTTCTGCTGCTTCTGGTATATGTTTCAATAATATCGTTGTAAGCATTGCTTAATCTAAGCTCCGGTACGTTTTTAGAATTAAGGGATAACAACAATTCGCCGTCTTTGGTTTCAAGAATAAAATCAGGGACTAAAGTTTGAATTACTCTCGATTGTGAATCTGAATAGGTGCTTCCGGGTTTTGGATTCAACTTTAAGATTTCATTTACCGCATCTTTTAACTGGTTTTCAGAAATATCTAAACGGGTTAAAATTTTATCGTAGTGTTTTTTTGTAAACTCGATAAAGTAATATTTCAGGATTTTTCGTGCCAGTTGAATTTCAGGTAATTCCTGGTTTTTTGAATTAATCTGAAGGATTAAACATTCCTGCAGGTTTCTGGCTCCTACACCAACAGGTTCAAGGTCCTGAATAATACGAAGAATATTGAGTAATTCATCTTCGTTGGTTTCAATGTTTTGTGAAAAGGCCAGATCATTTGCTATTGCTTCCAGTTTTCGACGTACATATCCATCGTCGTCAATATTACCGATAAGATACCATGCCAATACCTGTTCTTTTTCAGTTAAATTCCGTAATCCGATTTGATTTTGAAGATGCTCGTGGAAAGATGCCCCTGTTGTAAAAGGGATTTCTTCTTTTTTGTCGTCTTTGGAATAATTGTTTGCAACAAGTTTATACGAAGGAATATCTTCGTCGTTGATATAATCCTCGAGCGAAAACTCATCTGAGTTTTCATTCAGATTTTCATCCGTTATTTCATCTTCATTGTTATCGTTAATCTCGTCAACTTCGTTCTGGCCTTCTTCAAGCAAAGGGTTTTCTTCCAGCTCCTGTTTAATTCGTTGTTCAAGCTGCATGGTTGGAATTTCCAACAGCTTAATGAGCTGAATTTGTTGTGGAGAGAGCTTTTGTAATAATTTTTGCTGTAAGCTTTGCTTTAACATTGAATAATTTAATATGCTTAAATGTAATTAAAATTCTGCATTCTTAGGTGTTCTTGGGAATGGAATAACATCACGAATATTTAACATTCCGGTAACAAATAAAATCAATCGTTCAAAACCTAATCCAAATCCACTATGGGGGACTGTTCCGAATTTTCGTGTTTCGAGATACCACCACATTTCTTTTTCAGGTATCCCCATTTCTTTAATACGCGTAACCAGCTTGTCATACACTTCTTCACGCTGTGAACCTCCTATAATTTCACCAATACGGGGAAACAAAACATCCATTGCCCGAACCGTTTTGCCGTCTTCATTTTGTTTCATGTAAAATGCCTTGATTTCTTTCGGGTAATTGGTTACCATTACTGGTTTTTTGTAATATTTTTCAACCAAATAGCGTTCGTGTTCCGATTGTAAATCGGATCCCCATTTAACAGGATATTCGAATTTCTGATCCGATTGGGTTAAAATATTTATGGCATCGGTATAATCAATACGCTCAAATTTGTTATTAACAACAAAGTTCAGTCTCTCGATGAGTTCTTTGTCGTACATATTATTTAAGAATTCCAGGTCATCTTTGCAATTTTCCAGAGCGTATGATATCAGGTATTTCAGAAAATCTTCGGCTAAATCCATGTCGTCTGTAATATCGTAGAAAGCCATTTCCGGTTCAATCATCCAGAATTCGGCCAGGTGACGCGGAGTATTCGAGTTCTCGGCTCTGAATGTAGGCCCGAAAGTATATACATTAGACAAGGCTGTAGCTCCCAGTTCAGCTTCAAGCTGTCCGGAAACGGTTAAATTGGTTTCCCGGCCAAAAAAATCTTGTGAGAAGTCGATTTTACCATCTTCAGATTTGGGTAATTTGTGCATATCAAGTGTTGTAACATGGAACATTTCTCCTGCACCTTCAGCGTCGGAACCGGTAACTATCGGAGTATGTAAATAATAAAACCCGTGGTCGTTAAAATACTTATGAATGGCAAAAGCCATTGCATGACGTATTCTGAATATTGCACCAAACGTGTTTGTTCTGAATCGTAAGTGGGCTATTTCTCTGAGAAACTCAAGGGTATGCCCTTTCTTTTGCAAAGGATACGTTTCAGGATCGGCTGTTCCATAAATCTCGACTTCTTTTGCCTGAATTTCAACAGTTTGCCCTTTACCCATAGATTGTACCAGGGTTCCTGTTACACTTAAACTTGATCCGGTAGTAATTAATTTAAATTTATTTTCATCAAAGCTTGTCATATCAATAACAACCTGAATGTTATTAATTGTAGAACCATCATTTATTGCAACAAAAGCAATTTGTTTATTATCTCTTTTTGTTCTAACCCATCCTTTTACGTTAACGGGTTTGTTAAATTCTGTTGATTGTAATAATTGTTTTACAAAGCTTCTTTTAATATCCATAATCGTTTTATCTTAGTATCACGACAAAAATAATACTTTTAATACGATAATAAACAGCATGTAAAATATTATTGCCAAAAAGCATCTTTTAAACTTGATTTTGCCCTAAAAAAGTCGTAATTTATATCGAATTCTACCAGCTCTCTTACCAGATATTTCTAATACATTCTCAACAATTGTCAACGATTATTTTGAAGGAAAAGGTTGGCGACATTAAATGCTGAAGAGAATTAACTGAAGTTACCTTATATTCCTAAAAGTTTTCCTGGCAATAGGATTAATTTAAAACAATTGTTATGGAAGATAAACTAATTACAATAGCTGTACACAATTATTCCCGTGCCGAGATTTTACGCACGAGGCTTGAATCAGAAGGAGTGGAGTGTTATTTAAAAAACATAAACCTGATTCATTCAGCCATATCGGGCGGGGTAAAAGTGCAGGTTTCATCGCGCGATCTTGAAAAAGCGCTTCGTATTGTCGAAAAAGTAAGCGAACAATGGCGTGATGAGTACCAGGAAGAGCTTGATGAATCAACACAAAGTGTTCAAAAGATACTTGTACCTATTGATTTTAGTGATTATTCAGTTAATGCATGCCGTTACGCTATCGGGCTGGCTGAAAAGCTAAACGCGAAAATTAAGCTGATGCATGTTTACTACAATCCGGTGGTAAACTCGATGCCGCTGACCGATACGTATTACTACCAGGTGAACATGGATGAAATAATCCGGGAGATTGAAATCAGGGCAAAAAAGAACATGGAAGAGTTTTACAATGAACTTAAAGCAAAGATTGAAAAAGACGGTATTCAGGGAGTTAAAATTGACTATGCCCTGATTCGTGGTATTGCAAGTGAAGAAATTATTGCTGAAAGCGAGCAATATAAACCTGAAGTAATTATTATTGGAACCCGGGGTCAGGGTGAACGGGAAAATGATTTGATTGGTAGCGTAACGGCTAAAATTATCGAAGATACAAAAGTACCTGTTCTGGTTATTCCCGATGATTCTCTTTATCAGGGTATTTCAACAATAAATATTATGTATGCTACTGATTTTGACGATTCTGATTATCACGCGATAAAAAAGTTAATTAGCATTATGTCTCCATTTGATTTCAGGTTATATTGTGTTCACGTTGGAACTCCAGATTCGAATGTTTGGGATAAAGTGAAAATGGATGGGTTAAAAGAAAAGCTTAAAGAGCATTATAGCGATTATGAAATAGAATGCAGGATTATTGAAGAAAAAGACTTTTTAAGAGGAATGCAGGAGTTTATCAGGGAAAAATACATTGATATCATTTCGCTGGTAACGCATAAACGAAATATCATTTCAAAAATATTAAATCCAAGTATTGCCCGAAAGGTCTTATTTCATACCAATATTCCATTCCTGGTATTTCATTCCGATAAATAATCGGAGAGTATCTCTGCAACTCCAAGATCAACCTGGGTGGTGATTTTGATATTTTCTGTGTTTCCCCGAACCAGGTTGATTTTTATTCCTAAATTCTCAACTACCGACGCATCGTCAGTAAAATTTTCGGAATAAGCCTGTTCATAAGCTTTTTTTATTAATATACAGTCAAAAACCTGTGGTGTTTGAATACATTTATGTTTTGTCCTGTCAACAGGACGATTATTTGTTCCGTCAACAAATCGGATGGAATCGTTAATATCAATATATGGTATTGCGTTTCCTGATTTTTCTGCCAGTTGAAAAACATCCTGAATGGTTTTTTTACTGACTAAGGGGCGAACACCATCATGTATAGCAACATAGCCATCACAACCAATTGAAAAAAGAGCGTTTTTAACAGAATGAAAACGAGTTGCACCACCGGGGGCAATTTTGTGCTGAATAGTAAATCCTTCTTTCACGATAAGCTCTTTCCAAAAAGGGATTTGATTTTCGGGCAAGGCAACAATGATCTCGATTTCGGGGTCGAACAGGTAAAAAGCCCGGATACTTTTCATCAAGATGATTTCATTTCTGATTTTAAGAAATTGTTTGGGCAATAAACTATTCATCCTTAGCCCAGAACCTCCGGCGACTATTATGGCGTATCGTTTCAAATCAGGATATTTAAATATTAATCAAAGATAAGAAAACAAAGCAAATGGTTTAAAAGAATATTTCAATATGAACAACATTATAGTTGTAAATTAATGAAGAAACAGATTAAATGATTTAATAAGTTTTTTTCCTTATTTTCCTGATTTTTGGAGAAGAATGTTAATCGGGTCCATTAGTACCAGGCATCCTTTAGGCATGTTCAGCAAATCAGGGCTGATTTTTTTGTAGAACCTTTCCAGGTGTACAGTTTTATCAATCAGCTCGATAACCACGGGAAGTTTTTCGGTTAACTCCCAGTAACGCGATGTACTAATTTTACTGCTCGAACCATAACCCATTATTCCCCTGTAAACGGTAACTCCCGAGATTCCTTCTTCACGTGCTTTAAGAACAATATATTCATAAAGCAAATGAGTTTCAAATTTGTCGGTTGTGCTGGCATATATTTTTAATATGCTGTTTTGTTGATTTTCCATAATTATAATGCATTTGAAGTTATAAAACCTAAATAAACGGCAATAAATCCAAAAAATACACTTAATCCCGTGTAAATAAAAACAGAAGCATACTGGCCATTATGAAGAAGAGTGAGATTTTCGTTTGTAAACGAAGAAAAAGTGGTAAAGCCCCCGCAAAGGCCAACCATTAAAAACAACCTCCATTCCAGGGTCAATAATGGACTTTTATCAGCATACCCGGTTAAAAATCCAATAATAAAACTCCCTAAAACGTTTACCAGTAATGTTCCTATAGGAATTGACATAAAATCAATATATAAATTGAGTTTTGAAAGCATGTACCGGGCAATACTACCAATAAACCCTCCCATTCCTATCAACAAAAAATGTTTAATCATTATCCTGTAAAAAATTGAAACAACAAAACGTGATTTTACTATACAATTATAATTTTTGAAATCTTTTTTAAAGATTTTTTCAGCAACCCTTAATTAATGTGTAAAGGTATATAAATCCAATATTAATTGCCACTAAACCATGATATTTGGATATAAATAAATTGTTATATCTTTGTTTCTAATCGGGATATTAACTCAGTTGGTTTAGAGTGTCACCTTGACAGGGTGGAAGTCACTGGTTCGAATCCAGTATATCCCACTGTTATATATTTTAAATGAAGTAGTTACTGTAAATCGTTAATTAACCATAAAAAATTTTATTATGAAAAACAGGATTTTGTTTTTATCACTTTTTATAGTGACAATGGTATTATTCTCTTCGTGTGACGAAGAAGGAAATCTAAACTTCTTTACCGTGGAACAAGACGTTGAATTTGGAGAAGAATTTCATGCACAACTATTACAAGATCAAACTTATCCTATTATCCCCGAAGCGAGTGCTCCAGAAGCATACACTCATCTCAGACGAATACGGGATGCTCTTCTGCAATCTGAAAACATAAGATATAAAACAGAATTTTCGTGGGATGTATATCTTATTGACGATCCAGAAACACTAAATGCTTTTTGTGTACCCGGGGGCAAGATGTATTTTTATACGGGTATTATTAAGTATCTCGAAAATGAGGCCCAGTTTGCCGGTGTTATGGCTCACGAAATGGCGCATGCAGACAAACGTCATGCTACGAACACCATGACAAAGACATATGGTTTTTCAATATTACTCGATGCCCTTTTAGGCGATGATCCCGCCCTCTTAGCTGATATTGCAGCCGATCTTGCTCTTGGTTTAGGCGAATTAAAATTTAGTCGCGATCATGAGTACGAGGCCGACGAGTTTGCTGTAAAATATACAAACGATGCCTCTGGAGAAAATGATTATTACCCGAAAGGAATAGCTGATTTCTTTATTAAAATGGGAACGCAAACAACATCTTTGGAATTTTTAAGTACACACCCTGATCCGGGAAACAGAATTGATGCGATTAACACGGTATGGACAGAGTTAGGTTCGCCAACAGGATCAACAACAGATGCTATTTATGTATCAAGATATAATGAATTTAAAAGTAGTTTACCTTCAAAATAATTGAAACAAAATATAAATTGAAATGATAAAGTCTCCTGAAAGGGAGGCTTTTTTAGTCGGTATCATTTTCTAAAGTTTCATAAACAGTATCAACGAGAAGTATTTTTTTGTTCGATGCTTCAACGGCTAACTGATCGCAGCGTTCGTTTTCTTTGTTGTTTGAGTGCCCACGAATCCAATGAAACGCAACTTCGTGTTTTCGGTAAACATCCAGAAACCGAATCCATAAATCCGGATTTTTTTTCTTTTTAAATCGCACTTTTTCCCAACCAAAAACCCATTTTTTTTCAACAGCATCGGCAACATATTTCGAATCGGTATAAATATCTACCATGCTGTTTTCGAACTTCAGGCTCTCAAGAGCTACAATTACTGCAAGTAACTCCATTCGGTTATTGGTGGTCAGGCGGTATCCTTCTGAAATTTCTTTACGATGCTGTCCAGAAAGCATTACAATACCATAACCCCCCGGGCCGGGATTTCCACGTGCTGCACCATCGGTATAAATTGTAATTTTTGGATTCATAATAGTTGCACTAAAATAATAAAATTAACTGTATCAAAAAAAAGAAAGGATTGGGTTAACCCAATCCTCATCAAAATAGTTGATTTATTATTTTACTCAACGATTGTCATTTCGTCAATAAGCCTTGTACAACCGGCAAACTTATCAATAATAAATAGTGTATATCGAATATCAACGTTTATAGTTCTTTGAAGCTCTGGTTCAAAAACGATATCGCCGCTCATGGCTTCCCAGTTCCCGTCGAAAGCAGTTCCTATTAATTCACCTTTTGCGTTAATTACAGGGCTTCCTGAATTTCCCCCTGTTATATCATTTGTTGAAATAAATGCTACAGGCATTTTACCATTTGCCAGGGCATATCTGCCGAAATCTTTTTTAGCATAGATTTCTTTCAGTTTTTCTTCAACTACAAATTCCCAATTATCAGGGTCTTCTTTTTCCATAACTCCATCAAGAGTTGTAATATAGTCGTAATGAACAGCATCCATAGGATAGTAATCAGCAACTTTTCCATAAGTAAGCCTCATGGTAAAATTTGCATCGGGATACAAAGCTTTTCTTTCGTTCATTTCTTTAACCCCGGCGACATATAATCGATGGCCTTTATCAAAATCAGCATTATATTGTTCAAGCGTTTTTTTCAGATCGGTATTTGTTTTTGAAATCGATTTTGCTGCTATAAAACCAAGGTCTTCATCCAATATTTTTGCAGATGGATTTTCTAAAAACGAATAAAGTTTAACCGAATCGGTAAAGATTGATTTTGAAAACATCACATCTACAAAACGGTTGAAATCGTTGTTATATATAGTCTCAATAGTTTTAAAAATATCGGGTTGATATTTTTTATCTACATTTTCCGCGAATATTTTAAACATTGCCCGGGCAACCTTTTGGTCTGTTGGAACATTGTAATCTTTATAAAAATCATGAGCTTTTGTTCTTAACTTTTTTATTTCCTGGTCAACGTCTTCTTTTTTCCCTGATTTTAATGATTCTTCAAGTGCAAAAGCATCTAAAGCAATTGAAATAAGTTCTGTTCCTCTTAATAATGTTTCAGAAATATATTGAGTAACATGTTCATAATCTTTGCGTGAATTAATGGAATTGCTGATAAGGTTTAATGTTTCTCCATATTTTGCTTTTCGTTCAGGAGTTGTATTTACCCATTCAGTAAATAAGGTTTCATTCATTTTTTTCTTATCGTAAATTTTTAAGCGCTTTAGTGCTTTGTTCATCCCGATAGAGTTTTTCCAGTAATTTGATGATCTGGCATATTTTGAAGAATATTTAATTCTTATTGCAGCATCTGCAAGCATATCTTCAAGTATTATTTCCTGGCGTATTCCTCGGATAAAAATCCTGTTTTTATTTGTAATTTTCATGAGTTCATCAACTTCCCACGATGTCATGTATCGTTCTGTACTCCCCGGATAACCAAGTATCATGGCGAAATCATCTTTTTGAATTCCTTTTAAAGAAACAGCGAGATGATGTTTGGGTTTATAAGGTACATTTTCAGTAGAATATTCGGCAGGCTTGTTGTCTTTGCCTGCATAAATACGAAAAATACTAAAATCACCAGTATGGCGGGGCCACATCCAGTTATCGGTATCGGCGCCAAACTTGCCAATAGATGATGGAGGTGCTCCAACCATTCTCACATCGGTAAATGTTTCGTTAACGATTAAAAAATACTGATTTCCACCAAAAAAACTTTGAACTTTTGCATTGTAATGCGTGCCTTCAGTGGCATCATTTGCAATTTTTTTCCCTTGTATCTCTGCTGCTTTTTGGCGTTCGGGTTCTGTCATCTCCGGGCTTAATACGGAATTTATTTTTTCAGTCACATCTTCCATGCGAACTAAAAAAGTAACAGTTAAACCGGGAGTAGGAATTTCTTCTTTCGTACTCATGGCCCAAAATCCATCTTTAAGGTAATCGTGAGCAGGTGTGCTGTGTTGTTGAATAGAACCATACCCACAGTGGTGGTTTGTTAATACAAGCCCCTGGTCTGAAATGACCTCGCCGGTACACCCCCTGCCAAATATGACAACGGCATCTTTCATGCTGGCATTGTTCACGTTATAAATGTCTTCTGCTGAAAGCTGAAAGCCCATTTCCTGCATTTTTTGAATGTTTAATTTCTGAATTAGCGGCAGAAGCCACATTCCTTCATCAGCCTTTAATGTTATATTAAACATTAATGCGAATCCTAAAAAGATAATTGTTGTTTTTTTCATTTTTCCCCAATTTAATTTGAATATTGATTCTTTGATTATTAACTTTTCTAATGGTTTAAAATATAAATTTAAAGTTGTTTTTTAATATACCTTTGTTGTCAATATTTTGTTCAATATTAAAATATTCTAATAAAAGATGAAAGAAGAGAAAAGAGATATATTAACCCTTAGCCTCGATGATATTAAGAAGTTTTTAGAAAGCAATAATGAAAAAGCTTTTCGTGCAGCGCAGGTTTATGAATGGCTCTGGAAAAAGCATTGCAGGAGCTTTGATGAAATGTCAAATATATCGAAACCATTACGGGATATATTAAACACGGAATTTTTTATACAAGCGGTTAAGCCAGAGAATTTGCAAATCAGCAAAGACAAAACCATTAAACTGGCTTTCAGGCTTTTCGATAATTCGTTGGTTGAGGGAGTATTAATTCCATCAGAAGACCGTTCTACTGCATGTATTTCATCACAGGTTGGATGCAACCTGGGTTGTGAGTTTTGTGCTACCGGTAAATTAGGATTAAAAAGAAACTTATCTGCAGGAGAAATTTACCACCAGGTTGTTGAAATAATGAAACTGGCCAAAGATAAATATGATCTTTCGTTAACAAATATTGTTTTAATGGGAATGGGGGAACCTCTGTTAAATTACGACAACGTTTTAAAAGCAATGGAAATGATTTCGTCGGATAAGGGCCTGGGAATGTCTCCTCAACGAATTACATTATCAACAGTGGGTTTGCCCCGAATGATTAAACGATTAGCTGACGACAATATCAAATTTAACCTGGCAATTTCTTTACATTCTGCCAACGAAAAAAAGAGAAGTGATTTTATGCCTGTAAATAATCACAATTCACTGGAATCATTAAAAGAAGCATTAATTTATTTTAATAAAAAAACAGGACAACGAATAACCTTTGAATATTTATTATTAAATGGAATTAATGATTCCCTGGCTGATGCAAAAGATTTAGCCGAATATTGCAAGAGTTTTCCGGTAAAAATCAATATCATAGAATACAATACAACGGGGAATCCAAGATTTAACAAATCGATGCCAAGAGTTACCGATGCTTTTGTAACATTTTTAAAAAGTAAAAATATGGTTGTAAATGTACGCCGAAGTCGTGGTCAGGATATTGATGCTGCATGCGGGCAATTAGCTGCAAAGAAAGGGAAGTAGATACAAGTTAAGATTTTATGTGTTTATCAAGGAATCAGAAAAAATGCAGAGTTCTGTGATTTTTTGACATTTATTATTTACCTTTAATTTTGTAATGACTGATAGAAACGTTGGACGATCCTGATAAATATTAGTACCCGCACTTTTCTTTTGTCGAACCAATTATGTGTAACTGCTGAATGTTAGCACAAAAGAAAATATAGTTCCCATGAAAACAGATAAAAAAGTATATTCAACCCTGTTCATTGCAATATTTTTAAGTTCGTGTTCATCAATGTATATTCCCTCAAATATAAATATTCCTTTGCTTGAAAGTAAAGGGGAAAAACAAGTTGAATTTGCTGCTAGCACTAATAGCTTTCATCTGACAGGCAATTATGCATTTTCAAAAAAATATTCAGTTATGATAAATGGAGGAATATCCTATAAAAACTTTTCAAATTATTATGACATATTTACTAACACAGACAAGTACGAAGGTTCTGGTGGTAATACTGAAGTTATGTCAATTGATTTAGCTGATGATGGAGAATTTGCTCATAAATATGGAGAAATTGGCATTGGGAGATATAATATTTTACATAAGAAACTAAAATTTGAAATATTTGGTGGTATTGGATATGGAATTGCAAAGGATCAAGCAGAGGGAAATACTATAGACAAATTGAATTTTGATGCTAATTATTATTTAGGCTTTATTCAGGTCAATATGGGCAGAACATTAAAAAAATTAGATTTTGGATGGTCTGTTCGGTTGGCAACGACTTTTCGTGACTTTACATATCAGGATGACCAAAGCGGATTGCCTCAGAGTATAAATTTAAACATGTTTCATTTAGAGCCAATGGCATTTGTACGAATTGGTGGGGAGCATTTAAAATTTGTTGCAAGATTAGGACTATCGAGATCCTGGCTATATAAACCAATTGATGATCTTTATCTTGAAAAAGGAATTTATAATGGATATGTAACAACAACAGGTACTCATATTTCTGTGGGTATAAATTATAAATTTAGAATTAAAGATAAATAAAAGTGAGCACACAGCATCCGTTCAAATTTTATGCCGGAGATAGTGTTTTCCGGCAATTTTAAAACTTTAGTAGCTACAATCTTAGCTTTAATTAATCAACATCCATAATTATTTCAATATTTTAAGAACGGCATTTCCACGAAGCCAAAACCTGATTGTAAATATTCGCCGAAGTCGTGGCCAGGATATTGATTCTGCTTGTGGGCAATTAGCTGCAAAGAAAGGGAAATAAGATTTTTGAGTCTAAGGTCAGGTATAAAAAATCAAAAATCCAGAGAGAGTTGCTCATCCAATAACCGGAATGTCATCCGGTGGTAAGGAGTTGTTCCAAATTCTTTTATCGCTCTACGGTGTTCTTTAGTAGGATATCCTTTGTTTTTTCCCCAATTGTATTCGGGATGAATTTTGTTCAGCTCGGTCATTAAATCGTCCCGGCAGGTTTTTGCAAGGATGGAAGCTGCAGCTATAGATAAGAATTTTGAATCGCCTTTAACAATACATTGATGAGGAATGTTTTTGTATTTATAAAACCGGTTTCCATCAATAATAATGTGTTCGGGAGTAGTTCTTAAAAGGCCGAGAGCCTGATGCATTGCTTTTATCGATGCTTTAAGAATATTTATTTCATCTATTGTATGATTATCAATAATGCCAACCGCAAAATCAATTGCCACTTTCTCAATTTCTTCTCTAAGGTTATATCGTTGTTTTTCTGTAAGTTTCTTGGAATCGTTTAACAAGGGGTGAGTATAATTTTCAGGTAAAATAACAGCTGCAGCAACAACAGGTCCGGCAAGGCATCCCCTGCCTGCTTCGTCGCAGCCTGCTTCAATAGTGTTTGTTTTGTAATAGGATAACAGCATAATTCAATTATATATCATGATTATTCTGCAAAATTTATCAGTACTAATTTTCTTTGCGAATCTTGGTGCTTTAGTCAATTGGTGGCTATAATGAAATGTTTTTTTAGCCACAAAGGCTCTAAGACTCAAAATAAAACTAAGACATAAAACGGAATTTCCAATAGCAATTATAAAAATTTATTTTTTGGATACTCCTAAAAACCAATTTATTCTTACCGCAAAATCGCAAAAACGCAAAGAAAACAAAAAGTAAAATATTTTAAAATCAATACTTTGCGACTTAGTGCCTTTGCGGTAAATCATATTTTTTAAGTTTTTACTCCATCAGTATTGGGCAATACAGCTCTAAAAAGAATAAATGAAAAAGAAGTAATAAAGAGAGATGCCCTTAAATAGAAAATTTATTAATTTATGCGTCAAAATAATTTTTCAATGCTTTCCCAGAATTTTGTTGCAGTTTTATCCCCGCTGTATTTATGTTTTTGAAGATTTCCTTTCTTTATAAGATCTTTTCTTAAATCGGTATCGGCATAAATTTTTATCATGGCATCTGTTATCGACTCAACCGAAAAGGGATTAACCAACAAAGCGGCATCGCCTGCAACTTCGGGCATTGAAGTTACATTTGAAGTAATTACAGGAGTTCCGCAATTCATGGCTTCAATAATCGGAATGCCAAAACCTTCGAAATAAGGTACAAAAGTTAATGCCAGTGCAGAACCGTACAGGCGATTGAGTTTTTCCGGAGTCTTCCGGCCGGAGAAAATTACCTCATCCTTGAAAACCATCTGGCGATATGCTTTTTTCATGCTTCGTGTTTTAAACATCCGTTCACCAACAATAATAAGCTTTATATCTGATTTTGTTTTTTCTTTGAACAAATCAAAAGCCTTTAGCAGGCGGGCAACATTTTTACGAGGATTGAGAGCTCCAACAAAAATGAAGAAATCTTTCCCGTCAGTAAATTCTTGTTTTATTTCACGTTTCTCTTGTTCTGATAAGGGTTTGTATATTTCATTGGCTCCATTGTAAACGACATCTATATTATTTAGTGAAACCGGAAATTGTTTAGCGATATCGGCTTTTGAATACTCTGAGACAGTAACTATTCGTGATGCTTTTTTTGCAAAAAGGGGCGAATAGTATCGGTAATAGCAGCGGACAATCAAAGGGAAATCGTTTGGATAATGCATGAAATTGATGTCGTGGAATACTACCAATGATTTTACATTTGTTGATAGAGAAAGAAACCCGTCGGGAGAAATAAAAAGGTCTGCATTGATTTTTTTAAGAATCTTAGGAATTGATTTTTCGAACCACCAGTAAAATAAAAACGGATGCCTGGCCTGGGGTCCTATAACAACAGGAAATACATTGGAAGAAAAAATAAAATGCGGATCGAAGGGCCTGTCAAAAATAAAATAAAACTCATGTTCCGGGTGGTTTTTTGAAATTCGCGACATGGTTTCATAAGTAAACCATCCGATTCCTTCTAATTTATTCCTTAATAATAAACGTGTATTTACTGCTATTTTCAATCTGTTTGGTATATTTTTTAATCAGGCAAATTCTTACGATTATTTTGTTTAACCTATATTTGTAACAAAGATGCTAAAAAATGATTAAAAACAGTATAAAATTTATACTTCAAAAAATATTGGGCTTAAAAAACTATCTTTTTTTGTTTTCGCTTTTCATGATCAAAAAGCTGGTTTGGGATAAACGTGAAAGAGCATTTATAAAATTTATTGAATTAGTAAAAAATGAAGGTAATGTTATTGATATTGGCGCGAATATCGGGGTAATGACCTATCACTTTGCAAGAAAATTACCTGATACAACAGTTCATTCATTCGAACCAGTTCCTGTGAATTATAATAATCTTCTTACAATTAAACAAAAATTTAAATTAAACAATGTAATTTTATATAACTGTGCTTTAGGCGACAAGAATCGCGAAGAGCAAATAATAATGCCCTGTTTATCTGGAGTTTATTTCCCGGGATTAAGCCATATTGTTAAGGGCAATATGCAGGAGAAAGGGAATAAATACAGCGTTCAGGTTAAACGGCTTGATGAAATTGATGGTTTTTTAAAAATGCCTGTTACAGCGATTAAACTTGATGTTGAGAATTATGAATACGAAGTACTGTACGGTGCTGAAAAAATAATTAGTAAAAACAGGCCCCTGATATATTGCGAGTTATGGGAAGGAGAAAACAGGCAGAAAAGCATTGATGTATTATACAAGCACAATTATTCTGTATTCGTATGGCAATGCAACAAGCTTGTTTTATTTGACGGGAAAAGCAGAGAACAAAATTTTTTCTTTATCCCGGTTGAAAGAACAGGCGAACTAAAATAAAATTAATTTTAATTGAAAGTATAAAAAATCTTGCGACGAAAGTTTTTAACAAACCTGGTACTGTTACTTTTTCTGAATTTACTGGTAAAACCATTCTGGATTTTCGGTATCGATCGTACTGTACAAAATGTTGTTGGAGCCGAGGAGTATGGTTTATATTTTTCATTATTTAATTTTTCACTCCTTCTTAATATTTTGCTCGATTTTGGAATTACCAATTTTAATAATCGCAATATAGCCCAGAACAATCAATTACTGAGTAAATCCTTATCAGGAATTGTAGTTTTAAGATTTTTGCTTGCAATAGGTTATTTTATTATAACAATAATTGCCGCCTTAATTATAGGATATGAATTGCGGCAACTTTACCTGCTGGTATTCTTAATTTTCAATCAATTTATTGCATCTTTTATACTATACCTGCGATCAAATTTAAGCGGATTGCATTTATTTAAAACGGACAGTATTATATCTGTTCTTGACCGAACCATTATGATTCTAATTTGCAGCCTTATTTTGTGGGGAGGTATAATACAAAGCAGTTTCAGAATAGAGTGGTTTGTTTATGCTCAAACTACTGCTTACTTAATAGCTTTGCTAATTACAATCGTTGTGGTTTATGGCAAGGCAGATTTCTTAAAACTGAATTTCGATCGGGCATATTTTATAGCCATACTTAAAAAAAGTTACCCGTTTGCAATTCTTACTTTACTTATGGCCTTTTATTTCCGTATCGATTCTGTATTGCTTGAACGTTTGCTGCCCGATGGGAAAGAACAGGCCGGGATATATGCCCAGGCATACCGTATTCTTGATGCTGTTTCTATGTTTGCATTTCTTTTTGCCGGGCTTCTGCTCCCCATGTTTTCGAGAATGCTAAAACAAAAGGAGTCGATTGACCAACTTACATTTTTCTCATTATTATTACTAATCGTTCCCGTGTTAGGAATAACATCGGCATCTTTTTTTTACAGAACAGAAATCATGGATTTGTTATATCATCATCATGTAGCAAGCTCTTCATTAATTTTTGGAATATTAATTTTAAGTTATATCGGAATAGCATTAACATATATTTTTGGAACACTCCTTACTGCAAATGGCAGCTTAAAGCAACTTAATATAATGGCCGCAGCCGGGGTTCTTTTAAATATTATCCTGAATTTGTTGCTTATTCCAAAATATGCTGCATTTGGTGCTGCTATTGCAAGCCTTATTACTCAAAGCTTTACAGCGATTGTCCAGATTGTTTTATCAATAAAAATATTTAAATTTAAATTTCATCTCCGGCGAATTATTCAAACGGTATTATATGTTATTGTATTAATTACAGGTTCAATATTATCTGTAAAACTTAATATAAACTGGGGCTTTAAGTTTTTAAGCATTATTGCTCTTTCTGTTTTATTGGCTTTTATTTTTCAGATATTTAAAATAAAAATTCTATATGAAATCATACGATACGAAGAAAAATAAAGCTCTCCATGTGAAAGAGTAAGGATTGATCTTACAGATGTTATTAAACAATACTTTAGCTGATTTATAAATACTGGTTTACTATGTGTTAAACTGATTCTTTTTATAGCTTTGCACAGGTTAAATTTTAGGGAAAAATGCAATCAATACGTGAGATATTTAAAATCGGATATGGTCCATCGAGTAGTCATACGATTGGCCCGGTAAGGGCAGCAACAATTTTTCAGGAACGTAATCCGAACAGCAAAAAATTCAGGGTAACATTATACGGTAGTCTTGCCGCTACAGGTGTTGGCCATCACACCGATCTCGCACTTATAAAAGCACTTCATCCTCGGGATGCAGAAATCATTTGGAAACCGGAAGAATCTTTGCCTCAGCATCCCAATGGGTTGATTTTTGAAGCATTAACTTCAGAAAATACGGTTGCTGATAAATGGGAAGTGTACAGCATTGGGGGTGGCGACTTAAAAGATGTTGACGGGATAATCAATAATCGAAAAATATATCATATTACAAATCTTACCGATATCATGGCCTATTGTACTCGTGAAGGAAAAACTTTCTGGGAGTATGTTGAGGATTGTGAAGGTTCCGAAATCTGGGATTATCTTGCCAGGGTGTGGGATATTATGAAAGATACCATTGCTCGGGGACTGGAAAACGAAGGCGTATTACCCGGCGAGATTCACTTACCGCGTAAAGCGAGCAATTATTATACAAAAGCATTAAATTCGCACGGAGCAATACAAAACCAGGGCCTGTTGTTTGCATTTGCATTAGCTGTTTCCGAAGAAAATGCCAGTGGTGGTAAAATAGCCATAGCCCCGACCTGCGGATCATCAGGTGTTTTACCCGCTATTTTATTTTATTTAAAGCGAGAAGAGTATATTACTGATATAAAAATTCTCAGGGCCCTTGCTACTGCAGGCCTTATTGGAAATATTGTTAAGTTTAATGCATCCATTTCAGGAGCCGAGGTAGGTTGCCAGGGTGAAATTGGTACTGCTTGTGCCATGGCTGCCGGAGCTGCTGCACAAATTATGGGAGGATCGTTGCGTCAGATTGAGTATGCTGCCGAAATGGGGTTTGAGCATAACCTGGGTTTAACTTGCGACCCAGTACTTGGATACGTTCAGATTCCATGTATCGAAAGAAATGCCATAGCTGTTGGAAAAGCTCTTGAGTGTGCCGTGTATGCCATGTTCTCAGATGGGGGTCATAAAATTTCGTTTGATAATGCAGTAGAAACAATGGAAGAAACAGGCCGCGATATTCAAAGTGCTTACCGTGAAACCGGTATTGGCGGACTGGCCAAAAGCTGGAAACCTTTTCAGGAATAAAATGAGCTTTTTTGTTATTGGCGTTTAGCTGTTAATCTTTGAATAATTGCAATATCGTTTGTAAAAATAAAACCGGAGGCTGTTTCAAAAACCGGAAAGTTGTTTCTGTTTTTGCTGCGCAAGAGAAAAGTTCGACAAGCCTGCCCGTCCGGCAGGTGGGTTCAATATGACAACTTTTTGTTTTAAAGCTAGTCACACTGAATGCTGTCGATGTGTGAACAATGATAAAACATCTTTTGAGACAGCCTCTGTTTTCTGTATTTATTTAAATTTCTTAAGTATTGTTTTTATCTCATCAATTTTTTCTTTCAGTATTTTTTCGTTGTCGGCCTCGGCAAGTAGCCGAAGATAAGGTTCTGTATTTGAAGGGCGCACGTTAAACCACCAGTCTTTAAATTCTATTCGGTAACCATCAAAATCGAGAATTTCCATGGGTTCTTCTTCTGCTACAAAGTAATCTTTTAAAGCATCCATGGCTTCCTGCTTTTTCTCAATTTTAAAATTAAGTTCGCCCGAGTTGGCATATTTTGCAATGTTTGAGATTATTTCCGACATGCTTTTCCCTTCTTTTTTAAACCGTGAAAGAAGGTTTAAAACGATTAATGAAGCTAAAATACCCGAGTCGGAATAAAAGAAATCGCGGAAATAATAATGACCGGCAAGCTCACCACCATATATGCCGTTTATTTCTTTTAGCTTAGGAGAAGCAAAAGCTCGTCCAACACGCCACGTATGCATTTTGCATCCCATGTTTTCAACATATTCTTTTACTGCTTTTGATGTTCGGATATCTTCTAATACATTCCCTTTTTCTTTTTCAAGGAAATAATGAGCCATGAATCCGATAATCAGGTCGGGAGATATAAATTTACCTTTCTCATCAACAAACATAACCCGGTCGGCATCGCCATCGAAAATAACGCCAATGTCGCATTTCTGATCAAGAACAACTTTCTTAAGATCGGCAACATTTTCTTCAATCAAGGGATTTGGCTCGTGATTTGGGAATGTTCCGTCCATATCGTCAAAAATGTAAATCGGGTCTTTGCCCAATAATTTTTTAATAAGTAAAGCAGCCATTCCGTTTGAGCAATCAATGGCCATTTTGATGTTTGAGTAATCCTGAATGTAGGTTTTCAGAAACTGAACATACTCGTCTTTTACTTTATAATCGATAATCTTTCCTCTTTTATCGGCTATCTCGATTTCACGGGTCTGTATCATTTCCAGGAGCCTGTTTAAGCCGGTATCTAATCCGACAGGTAAAGCATTTGCCCGTGATATTTTCATCCCGTTGTATTCGCGTGAGTTGTGTGAAGCTGTAATCTGGACTGAAGCCGAGAACTTGTGTTTTGCTGTCATGTAATAAACCATGGGCGTGGTGGCAAGGCCAATGTTATAGACATTTGCTCCGCTATCGATAATTCCCCGGGCGAGGGCTTCAAATATTTCATCTGACGAAACTCTTACATCCCGGCCAACAAGAACATTGTCGGCTTGTAAAAGTTCAGGCAAAAAGTACCCGATTTTATAGGCATCGTCTTTAGTAAACTCTTCGTTGTAAATACCACGAATATCATAGGCTTTGAATGCTTTCATTTTAAAAACAGTTTAAGATTAGAATAATAAAAGAAGCCAGGGAATTTCTGACTTCTTAAAAATCATTAAAACACAAAAATGGGATTTTTTTTTATTTTGTTAAAGCTTTTACGGGTTCAATTCCTAAAGTTGTACCTTCCTGAATGGCTTTAAGCACAGCCCCGCCACCGGTAAAGATGTAATACTTAGGGCTGTCGAGGGCAACAATATATAAACCGGGAAGTAACCGTTTTAATTCCTGCATGGTATCGCCACCGCCATATAACTTAACGGCTTCAATATTTTCATCGATAAGCTGGTCGAGAGCAATAGTTCCTTCGTTAAAATGTGGAGTAAATCCCATAACGGCATTAATAAAAACAGTTCGGGCAGAAGAGAATATTTTATGTATTCCTTCATCAGAGAATGATTCTTTTGCTATATCGAGTACGTAGTTCAGTTTGATTCCGGGTTTTAAATCGGCGATTTTATGAACCCTGTATTTTCCTTCGAAATGACCTTCCATGGTATCAGATTCAACAATATAAGGAAGTTCAACAAGCTTATTTTTATACTGTGCAGCAAATTCAACAAATTTCTTGGCATGTTCCATATCATCCGGCTCTATTCCTTTTATTTCGATACCATATTTGGCACAGAGGTATGCATTGTAAATAACACCGCCTAAAACAAGGTAGTCTGATTTTTTAAGAAGAGCATAAAGAGAATCAATTTTTGTATCGAATTTGCTTCCGGCAACAACAGAAATAAAAGGTGATTGCGGGTGATAAATACGCTCGAGATTTTCTAATTCTTTTTGCATAAGAAACCCGGCATACGAAGGGAGGTATTTTGTAACGCCAACAGTTGATGCATGTGCCTGCCACGAACCAAAAGCATCGTTTACAAATATGTCGGCTAACCCTGCAAGTTGATTGGCAAAGCGGTCCTGATCGGCTCCTTTGGCTTCTTCGCCCTGAAACCAACGGGTATTGGGTAAGTAAATACCATCGATTTTGCTTTCGCGTAATTCGCGTATTAAATGATTGATGGATGTTTCGATACCCACATAACCCTTATTTTCTTCTGCATAAAATTCGGGAACCTTCATGTTGATATGCAACTTATTTCGTAAATATTCAACGATTGGCTCAACGGATGAATCTTTTCCGATTTTTATTTCGCCAGTTTTTTTGTCTTTTGGCCTGCCAACATGGGTCATTAAAATGATTTTGCCACCCCGGGCATTGATATGATAAAGTGTTCCAATGGTAGCATCTATTCGGTAAGGATCATGAATAATACCTTTTTTTACAACATTATGGTCAACTCTGACCAAAACAACTTTTCCATTCAGGTCGGCATCTTGCAACGACGGGATATTATATTTTTCAAGCATATTCACCTCCGGTTTTGGGTTATAGTAAGGAAACACAATTTAGTTTAAAATTGTGTTTTAAACAATAAAATTAAAGCGAATAAATTATGCGGGATTAACAAGTTTAATGAAAACCACTAAGCCGGTACTTTATTTACTTTGCGTTTTTATTAATTTAACGGCTTTGATTATTCAATCATTTTCTTAATGTTTTCTTCTTTGCCAATAACAATAAGAATATGATCTTTGGTTAGTTTTTCCTGTTCAAATCCCAGGTAGTTAATATTGTTATGATTATTTACGGGTTCATCAGGCAAAACTTTTTTCAAAGCAATAACATTTACATGGTAAATATTTCGAATCTGAAGTTCAATAATATTCTTGCCAATAAAATTCTCTGGTACCTTTACTTCTGTAATATAAACATTAGGAGCATATTCGTCTTTAAAAAGGAAATCGCGGTTAATGAGTTTTAATGCAAACCGTTTACCTTCTTCTTTTTCAGGGAAAAGAATTTCTGTATTCTTCATTTGTCCCAGAATCTCTTCGTGAATAATTTTTGTAGCCCGGGTATATATTTTTTTTACTTTTAGCCGGGTTAAAATACCAACAGTAATAATATTGTCTTCAAACGATTCTCCCATTGATAAAATAACAATGTCATCCGGGTTAACAAACCGCCCCAGTGAGGCTGCGTCTGTTGAGTCGAGTTGAACGGCATAATCAAATCCGTCGAGCTTCATTTGATTGATAACTTCCAGGCTTTTATCCATTACAATCATATCAATATGGTGATCTTTCAGAGTATAAGCTATTTCCTGGCCAAAAGCCCCCATTCCAATTAAAACATACCGTTGAATATTTGCCATAATTTTATATCATTAAAGTAGTGTCTGGAAAACGATAATTGTGTGATGTAATTTTCTCGGAAACAATTAATGCAAGGGTAAACATACCTATACGCCCGAAATACATTACAAATATAATAATTAATTTACCCCATCCGGAAAGGAACGGAGTAATGCCTCTTGATAATCCTACTGTTCCGAATGCTGATACCGTTTCGAAAAAGAGATCGAAATAGGCCTGTTTTTCAGTAAGGGATAATAAGAAAAGAGCAGTAAAAATAAGGATAATAGAAGAAATTAATACAATAAAAGCTCTTCGTATAAGAATCATTGGGATTGTTCTTCGTGCTAGTTCAATTCTTTCTTTTCCTTTAATAAACCCCCATAAACTAACAAAAAGGGTAACAGCCGTGGTTACTTTTATACCTCCGGCAGTTGAGTTTGGTGCTCCCCCAATATACATTAAGAAAATAACGATCATTAAAGGAGGAATTAACATGGTGCCGATTTCAACAACAGAAAATCCAGCGGTACGACTTGCAACACTTGTAAATAAAGAATTCATAATTTGTTTTCCCAGCGGGAGTTCACTCCATTGTTCTCTTTGAAGTACCCAGATTAAAAGAGCGCCAACAAATATGAGTACGATGTAAGATAAAATAACAATACGAGTTTGCAATTTTAGCCTTTGCCCGCGGGGGAAATTTTTCTTCCTGGGGTTGATAATATCCGAAATGGTATAAAATCCAAAACCGCCAGCAACAATAAGTATCATGATAACAATAAGTGCCGGGGCGAATGTGGAATATCCCGGAGTTTGTAATCCCTGTGGTAAATTGCTTAATCCTGCGTTGCAATAAGCACTTACTCCATGAAATACCGCTGTAAATATCCGGTCGAAATCAGATAAGCCGGGATTATTCCATAGAAAATAGAGCAAAATAATTCCTGAAAATTCAAAGAAAAAGGTGATCTTGATAATATTCTTGAGCATGCTTGTCAACGAGGAAATATGAGCATCATCTAATATTTCGCCAACAACAAATTGATCCCGCAAGCGAAATCCTTTTTGTATAAAAAGGGTAATAAAAGCGGTAAGAGTTATCATTCCCAATCCACCAATCTGAATAAGTAAAATAATTAAAGACTGGCCCTGAATGGTAAACGTATCAGCAATATTTACAGTTGCCAATCCTGTAACACATACCGATGATGTGGAAATAAATAATGCATCAATCCATGAAATTGGAATTAATGTAGCTTTAGGTAGTTTAAGAAAACATGTACCGGCTATAATTACAAATAGAAAAGAAAAAGCAAAAACGCGTGCCGGATTTAAAGTAAAGAAGAATCCTTTTTCACGGCTGCGAATAAGTGTTAAAAGAGTATTAAATAAAATATATACCTGTGTAAAAATGAAATACGCCTTTATAAGATTATTCGTAAGTTTAAATGAAATAATATAGTGAGCAGAACTATAATTAAAAATCTGATAAAGGATGACTATAAGAACAAATAAGGTTCCCAAAGTGAATTCAACAGGGTTTTCTTTAATATATTCAGCTTTAGAACGAATAAAGAAAAACTTAAAAGTAACCAACACAACAAATAAGGAAGCAATTATTTGATCAACATAGTTGTCCAGGATAAGTTGGGTTGTAGAGGGCAGATAAAATCCCAGTTGAGCAAAAATTGAAATAAAAGCCAACACACCGGTTACCAATGTAATCGTTTGTATTGTTTTATCTATTTTTAACCGTTTACCAGAAAACATATAATGAAAAGTAAGATGGCAAATTTATTACATTTTTAGTAATGTAAATTGACATTTCAATTATATATTTTTAAGAATACGTAGCTTTTTTTGTAAGCTGAAAATTCCCTGATGAATTTAAAGTTATTCAATTCCGTCCTGAATAGCTTTAATTGCAGGCAGCTCTTTCCCTTCGATATATTCAAGCAAAGCGCCACCTGCTGTTGAAATATAACTCATTTTATGAGTAAGGCTGAATTTGTTTACTGCAGCAATAGAGTCGCCTCCACCGATTAACGAGAACGCACCTTTGTCGGTTGCTCGTGCTACAGCCATTGCAATTTTCAGTGTTCCCATTGAGAAGTTCGACATTTCAAAAACCCCAATAGGGCCATTCCACAATATGGTGGATGAATTCTCAATAACTTCGCAGAAATTATTAGCTGTTTTAATGCCAATGTCCATACCTTCCCATCCGTCTTTTATTTTATCAATTTCGCAATGTTCAATATTTGCATCGTTTTTAAAATCATCGGCAATAATGCAATCAGTAGGCAGATAAAGATTTACGCCGTTTTCATGAGCCTTGTTCATGATTTGTTTTGCTGTTTCCATCTGGTCGGCTTCCAGTAACGATTTCCCAATATTGCCTCCCATTGCTTTTATAAAGGTATATGAAATGCCTCCTCCAATAATCAGGTTATCTACTTTCTCGAGTAAGGCAAGAATAATGTGTATTTTAGTTGATACCTTTGATCCTCCCAATATAGCAGTAAAAGGCTTTTTGGCATGTTTTAATACTTTGTCGATGTTGTTAATTTCATTTTCCACGAGATAGCCAAACATCTTATTTTCAGGAAAAAACCTGGCGATAGTATATGTTGATGCATGAGCCCTGTGGGCTGTACCAAAAGCATTAAATACATAAACATCACCTAATTCAGATAACTGTCGGGCAAAGGTTTCGTCGGCTTGTGTTTCTTCTTTATGGAAACGAAGATTTTCAAGGAGAAGTACTTCTCCCGGCTTTAATTCATCTGCTTCTTTTTTAGCTTCAGCACCAATGCAATCGTTCACAAACTTGACTTTTTTATCGAGAACTTTTGATAAATAGGGAACAATGTGTTTAAGAGAAAGTTTTTCATCATATTGCCCTTTTGGACGGCCTAGGTGAGTTAAGTAAATGATTGAACCACCTTCTGCCAGAATCTTACGAGCCGTGGGTAATGCAGTAATTATCCGGGTAGTATCTGTTATTTCGTTATTTTCGTTTAAGGGAACATTAAAATCAACACGCATGAGGACTTTTTTCCCTTCGAAGTTAAACTTGTCGATAGTAAGGTTTTGTTTTACCGCTTTAATCCCCGGCAATTCTTTTCCTTCTAAATATTCGAGCAAGGCTCCACCGGCTGTTGAAATATAACTTATTTTATGAGCAAGGCTGTATTTGTTTACAGCGGCAATGGAATCGCCGCCACCAATTAAGGAAAAAGCTCCTTTGTCTGTAGCCCGTGCAACCGACATGGCTACTTTAAGAGTTCCCATTGCAAAACTTGGCATCTCGAATACTCCGATAGGTCCATTCCACAATATTTTTGATGAATTTTCAATTACTTCTGCAAAACGATTTGCCGATTTTATTCCAATGTCAAGTCCCATCCAGCCATCGGGAATTTTATCAATTTCGCAATGATCGATCTCTGCATTGTTTTTAAACTCGTTGGCAATAACACAGTCTGTTGGTAAATAGAGTTTTACCTTATTTTTTTCAGCCAGTTTTATAATCTGTTTTGCAAAATCGAGAAAGTCTTCTTCAACTAAAGAAGACCCTATTTTACCCCCCATGGCTTTAACAAATGTAAAAGCAATTCCCCCTGCAATAATCAGGTTATCTGCTTTTTCGAGAAGAGCTTCAATAATATGAATTTTTGTTGAAACTTTAGATCCTCCAAGTATTGCTGTAAAAGGGTGTGATGGTTGATTTAAGATTTTATCTATATTTTGTATTTCGTTTTCAATCAAATATCCAAACATGCGATCTTTAGGGAAGAATTTTGCAATGGTAAAAGTAGATGCATGAGTCCTGTGGGCAGTACCAAATGCATCGTTTATGTATACATCGCCAAGTCTGGCTAATTTGCCGGCAAATTCTTCGTTTGCATCGGTTTCTTCTTTATGAAACCGTAAATTCTCAAGTAATAAAACGTCTCCGGGTTTTAATTTCCCGGCCAGTTCTTCGGCTTCTGTTCCAATACAATTTGCTGCAAACTTAACTTCCCGATCAAGAACTTTTGTTAAATAAGGAAGGATAATTTTCAACGACATCTTCTCGTTGTATTGTCCTTTTGGACGGCCCAAGTGTGTTAATAAAATGATAGATCCTCCTTCAGAAATAATTTTCATCAGGGTTGGTATGGCTGTAGTTATTCGTGTTGTATCGGTGATTTCAAGTTTTTCATTTAATGGTACATTAAAATCAACTCGTATAAGAACTTTTTTACCTGAAAAATTGTAATTATCAATTGAATACATGCCGGTTTATTTATTATTTGATGAGTTAAAGATAAAAATATTACCTTTGAAACAAAAGCCGTAAAAGTGAATTCAAAGCTAAGTTGTTAAAAATCTGATAAAAGAAATATTGAAATGCTTTTTAAAGAAATTGTAGGTCAAAAAGATGTAAAAGAAAAGCTGATTCAAACAGTTAAAGATAACAGGGTTAGTCATGCTCAGTTGTTTCTTGGCCCCGAGGGATCGGGTAAGCTGGCTCTTGCACTTGCATACGCGCAATATATTTGTTGTAACAACAGGCTTGAGAATGATTCGTGTGGAGTTTGCCCATCATGCCTGAAATTTGGAAAACTTGTACATCCCGATTTGCATTTTGTTTTTCCTGTAGCAACATCAAAAACAATAAAAAAAGATCCTGTAAGCGATGATTATATTTCGCAATGGCGTGAGGCAATTATCGAAAATCCGTACATCAGCCAAACAAGATGGTATGAAATTATAGATGTTGAAAATAAACAGGGCCTTATAAGCAAATTCGAAAGTAACGAGATTTTACGAAAACTGAATTTAAAAACATTTGAAGCCGATTATAAAATCTTAATCATGTGGTTGCCCGAGAAAATGAATGCTTCCGCGGCAAATAAGTTATTAAAAATGATTGAAGAACCACCTTCAAAAACACTGTTTATATTAGTTTCAGAAAACTCTGAACAAATTATCACAACAATTTTATCACGTACTCAGCTTATCAAAATTCCAAAAATTGATCAACAGAGTATGCATACTGCTATATGCGATCGTTTTGGCCTTTCTCCCGATAAAGCAACCGATATAATTCATTTAGCTAACGGCAGTTACCTGAATGCCCTTAATTTATTAAATACCGAAGAAGAAAATAATGATAATTTTGAGTATTTTATAGAACTCATGCGGCATTGTTATCAAAATAAAGTAATCGAGATTATCGAATGGGTTGAAAAGATTTCAACCTTTGGCCGCGAAAAACAAAAAAACTTCCTGGAATATGCTATTCGAATGATTCGTGAAAACTTTATGCTTAATCTTAACCGGAAAGAGATTGTTTTTTTAACTAAAAAGGAATCCGGGTTTTCTGAAAAGTTTTCTCCATTTATTAATAACAGCAATGTTTATTTAATTTATGAGAACCTGAATAAAGCTCATGCAGATATTGAAATGAATGCGTACAATAAAATAGTATTTTTAGACCTGGGATTAAAACTTGTGAAATTGATAAATAAGTAAATTTCATTAATTTTGCTGTTTTTGATGCTAATTGATTTTTTAAGAATTAGCAGTAATATAAAAATTATGGATAATATAGATAAAGATATAACAGGCAGTAACACTGCAAATCAGCCAGTACATTCATGTTGTTGCAATAAACCCGATCAGTGTGGCAAACTGGAAACATTCGACTGGCTTAAAGATATTCCTGAAACAGCGATAAAACAGGAAATAGTTGAGATACGTTTTAAAAATACAAGGAAAGAATTTTATAGCAATATCAATAACTTACGATTAAATAAAGGAGATGTTGTTGCTGTTGAAGCTTCTCCGGGGCACGACATTGGTGTTGTTTCATTAACCGGCGAGCTGGTTTATTTTCAGGTAAAAAAACAAAACATTAAAATCAACGAAACCGAATTTAAGAAAATTTATAGAAAAGCAAAACCAGCCGATCTTGAAAAATGGTATGAGGCCACATCAATAGAAAATCTCACCATGTTAAAAGCACGTAAAATAGCATCGGAGCTCAAACTAAACATGAAAATAGGAGATGTTGAATACCAGGGAGATAAAACAAAAGCAATATTTTATTACATAGCCGACGAACGGGTCGATTTTAGAGAATTGATTAAAATTCTGGCAGAGTCGTTTAAAATACGGGTCGAAATGCGCCAGATAGGAGCACGCCAGGAAGCTGGCCGTATTGGAGGAATAGGTTCTTGTGGAAGGGAGCTGTGTTGTGCAACATTTATTACCAACTTTGTTTCTGTAACAACCAATTCGGCAAGATACCAGGAAATATCGCTTAACCCGCAAAAACTTGCCGGACAATGCGGAAAACTGAAATGTTGTTTGAATTATGAGCTCGACTGTTATTTGGATGCACAGAAAGATTTTCCATCAACCAATGTGGTTTTAGAAACAACAACAGGACAGGCCTTTTTCCAGAAAACAGATATTTTCAGGGGCATTATGTGGTATTCTTTTGATCCCATAAATATTGTTAAACTGACACCAGTTCCCGTGGAAAGGGTTAAAGAAATTATTAAATTAAATAAATCAGGAAAAAAGGTTGACGATTTAATTGATACACGGGATGTTGTAAAGGAAAAAGTTCTCGATTTTCATAATGTAGTTGGCCAGGAAAGCTTAACCCGTTTTGATGATTTGTCAGCTTCGAAAAAGAAAAAACGCAGAAAAAATAAAAACAGAAGAAACCCGAATGTTAAAAATTAAACAGATATGGCTGGTTGTATTTTGTGTTGCAGTATGCCTAAATGCCTGCGACTCAACCAGTATTTTCGAACAAAACACGAATATCCCCCAATTAAATTGGGATATTGAATCTCCTGTTGTTTTTGATGTGGCTATAAATGATACCGTAAACTCGTATAACATTTATGTGAATGTTCGTAATTCATCAAAATACGAAATGATGAATTTGTTTATGTTTATTCAAACAACATCACCTACAGGAGCAACATTGCGCGACACCTTTGAATGTATATTGGCCGACGATCGCGGCAAATGGCTTGGTAGCGGATGGGGCGATATTTACGATAACCGGTTTATATATAAAAAAAACATCCGCTTCCCGGTAACAGGAACATATAAAATTGAACTAACCCAGGCTATGCGTACAGAACAACTAAAAGGTATTTCAGATGTCGGAGTACGTATTGAACACAGTTATTTAAAATAAACAGGTAAATCGTGGTAAAGAGAAAACTGATCCGCTTTGCCGAAATGGAAACGTTTAACCATGTGGTACAAGCACCTTTCGACGAAGTATTTCAAAAAGATTATAAATTAAAGGGAAACTGGAATAAAGATTTTTTTAAAAATAACAATCCTATTATTCTTGAGCTGGGATGCGGAAAAGGAGAATATACGGTTGGACTGGCCAGGCAAAATACAGAAATCAATTTTATAGGTGTTGATATTAAAGGAGCCCGTATGTGGCGTGGCGCTAAAACTGCGATTGAATCAGGAATGAAAAATGTCGGATTTTTGCGTACCCGAATCGATTTAATAAATTCCTTTTTTGCCGAAAGCGAAATTTCTGAGATTTGGATTACTTTTCCCGATCCTCAACCTAAAAAACAGTTTAAACGATTAACCTCGACACGGTTTCTTGGATACTATCAAAAACTGATTGTTCAGAATGGGATCATTCATTTAAAAACAGATAGTGCCGAACTTTATGCATATACCCAAAAGCTGGTTGAGTTAAATAAGCTGGAAATAGATATTTGTACCGATAATCTCTATAACTCAGAAATTGTTGATCCCGTGTTATCCATAAAAACCTTTTATGAGCAGCAGTTTCTGATGAAGGGGAAACCCATTACATATATAAAATTCAAACTAGATATTTATAAAAATCTTGAAGAGCCCGAAGAAGAATAATGTTGGATTTTTTCAACAGGTTTACCAGGTAGCAAGACTGATTCCTGCCGGAAGGGTTACAAGTTATGGCGCTATAGCAAAATACCTGGGAACAGCACAATCGGCCCGCATGGTGGGTTGGGCTATGAACGATTCACATTACCAAAAAGAATATGTACCCGCGCACAGGGTTGTTAACCGAAACGGATTATTAACCGGAAAACATCACTTCGGAAACTCAAATACCATGAAACAACTACTCGAAAACGAAGGAATTCAAGTGAAGAACGACCAGATTATAAATTTTGAAAAACATTTTTGGGATCCCGGTAAAGAACTTATATAGTTGATAATTACATCCGATGATTTATAACATCGGGTGTTTTTTTATGAAATAATAAATATTAATTATCTTTGCTGCGTTAATTTAAATTAAATAAAAATAAGATGTCGTTTTCAAATTCAGATATTTTAAATGCCCTGAGAAATGTTAAACACCCTGAAACAGGGCAGGATATTGTTACAATGGGAATGGTTGACGAAATTTGGTTTGATGGTAACAAAACAGGGTTTACATTGAGCTTTAAAAAAGCAAACGATCCATTTGTTGAATCCCTTCGTAAAGCATGTGTTCAGGCAATAGAAAAAAACTTTGGCGAAAACATCGAGATAAAAGGAAACATAAAAATTAAAGTTCCCGATAAAAAAGTTGTTGAAAAGAAAAATGCTTCCAAAGCATTGGGAAATGTTAAAAATATTATAGTCGTAGCATCAGGTAAGGGTGGTGTAGGTAAATCAACCATTGCCACAAATCTTGCGGTCGCTTTGGCAAAAGCCGGGAGCAAAGTTGGACTGGTCGATGCCGATATTTATGGACCGTCAATACCATTAATGTTTAATGTTGAGAACCAACGTCCCCTGGTACGTAAAATCGATGGCGAAGATTGGATTACTCCTGTTGAGAACTATGGTGTAAAAATGCTTTCAATAGGATTTTTTATTAATCCGAACGATGCATTGGTTTGGCGTGGCCCAATGGCATCAAGTGCTTTAAAACAATTGCTGCAACAGGGAGAGTGGGGTGAACTCGATTATTTGATTGTTGATTCACCTCCGGGAACCAGCGATATTCACCTTACTCTTGTTCAGGAAATGCCGGTTACAGGAGCCATAATTGTTAGTACTCCTCAGCAGGTTGCCACGGCCGATGCTCTTAAAGGGATTAAAATGTTTACCGGGAAAAATATTAATGTTCCTGTTTTAGGATTGATAGAAAATATGGCATGGTTTACACCCGAAGAATTGCCAAATAATAAATACTATTTATTTGGTAAGGATGGTTGTAAAACGCTGGCTCAAAACGAAAATATTCCTTTACTCGGACAGATTCCAATTGTTCAAAGCCTTCGCGAAGGTGGCGACACCGGGAATCCCGAGGCATTGTATGAGAATACAATAATAGGGAAAGCATTTAAAGATTTAGCTGCAAATGTTATTATAGCAGTTAACGAAAGAAATAGTAATTTAGCACCCACTCAAAAAGTAGAAATAAAATAAAAATAATTTATTAATCATGGAACAAGCAAAAAGACAAGAATTGGAGCAAAAAATAAATGCAACAATCGAAAAAGTAAGGCCATATCTGGTTGCCGATGGTGGCGATATTAGTTTTGTTGAATTAACAAACGATCTGGTAGTAAAAGTTCGTTTATTGGGTGCATGTGGAGCATGCCCGTTTAGTTTACAAACACTTAAAAATGGTGTTGAACAAGCAATAAAAAAAGAAATACCCGAAATTAAAGAGGTTATTTCTGCGTAATATTTTATTACAGTGATTTATTTTTGGGGTGCGAAAAATATTTTTTCGCACCCTTTTTATTTATCCCGTAACCAATTATTTAGTAGTTTTACACCTTGCTGTTCGAAATAATATGATTTGAAAATACTAAATTTTCAAAAAATCGGTTTAAAATTGTTGAAGTTAATATATTTAAACGCTTTTTAGAGATTGAAAAGATATTTTGCCTATAGCCTGTTTTTTATAAGCCTGTTTTGGTTAATCTACGGATGTACTGCAAAACGGAATACCGCGTTAAACCGGACATATCATTCGGTTACTGCAAAATACAATATTCTTTTTAATGGTTCCGAAAGCTTTAAAGAAGGACTTAAAAGTTACAACGAATCATACAAGGAAGATTATTCCCGCATTTTACCGGTTTTTACTTATGGAGACCCGGAATTGTCGGCTTCTATAAAACCACAGATGGACAGGACAATAGAGAAATCATCGAAAGTAATTAAAATGCATTCCATTACATCGAAACCCGAATCGAAGAAAGGTAAGATGACCGAGAAGGAGAAAAAGTTTTACAGTAAAAACGAATACAATGCCTACGTTGATGATGCATACTTATTAATGGGAGAAGCCTGGTTTTATGAAGCGGATTATACAACCGCAACTCAAACTTTAGAGTATGTTATTAAACAATTCGACGACGAGAAATCAAAATACCTTGCTTACAACTGGCTTGTGAGAACCAATGTGGAAAAAAAGGATTTTCGCGAAGCTCAGCTTTTACTCGAATCGATAAGCAGTGATATTAAATATCCCGAGAAACTAAAATACCAATTAAACCTTACTTATGCCGATTTTTTTCTTAAACAGCAAGATGCAATAAATGCCGAACCATATATTAAAGAAGCTCTCGAAATGGCTCGAAAGAAAAAAGATAAGCTGCGATTAACCTACATTTATGCCCAAATATCTGAAACTCTCAATAAACAATCCATAGCGTTTGATTTATACAGCAAGGTATTAAAAATGAATCCCCCGTATGAGATGGCGTTTAATGCAAAAATTAAACGGGCAGGATTATTTACCGGGGGAAGAACAGGGAATACAATTAAAAATGAACTTTTAGCAATGCTAAAAGACGATAAAAACAATGATTATCAGGACCAGATTTACTATGCCCTGGGTGATATTGAAATGAAAAATAAAAATGTGGATAAGGCTATCGAATACTATAAACTATCGGTAAAAACAAGTTTAAGCAATACCAATCAAAAAGGACTTTCGTATTTTTCTTTAGCCGATATACACTTTAATCAGGCGAAATATCGTGAATCGCAGGCTTTTTCAGATAGCGCGATTGCATTACTTGATCCTGAATTCCCGGGTTATGCCGGGTTGGCAAAAAAAAATAAATACTTATCTAAATTGGTTGAGAATCTGAAAACGGTAGAATTTCAGGATAGTGTCCAGAAAGTTGCTAAAATGCCCGAGAAAGACAGATTGGTATTTATACAAAAAATTATTGATCAGCTAAAGATTGCTGAGCAGGAAGAAAAAGAAAGGGCTGCAGTATCGAACCGCCCGGGCGATTTACTAGCTGGCCGGTCGGGCATCAGGCCAAATACCGGAATTGACGAAAGCGGAAAATGGTACTTTTACAACCCGACAGCGAAAAGTTTTGGCGAACCCGAGTTTCGAAGGTTGTGGGGAACCCGTAAGCTCGAAGATAACTGGCGACGAAGCAATAAGCAAATTGTCGGGTTCGACCAGGTAAAACAAACTGAACTTTCTGATGATATTCTTGACCCTAAAAAGGGCTTAGATAATAAAAACCCTGAATTTTATCTTGTCGATCTGCCACTTACAGATTCTGCCCTGGAAATGTCACATATTAAAATTCAAAATGCACTGTATAATATTGGAGAGATTTATAAAAACGACCTCGTGAATATTCCAATGGCTGTAAAAGCATACAAGGAGCTGATTCAACGATATCCCGAAAGCGATTTTAAAGTTGCATCATATTATAGCCTGTATAAAATCTATATGCAACAAAACGATATTTCGCAAGCCGATATTTACAAAAATATGATTATCAGAAATTATCCGGAATCGAATTATGCCAAAGTACTTATTGACCCTGATTTTTTTAAACAAATCGAAAAAGAAAGCATTGAACAGAATACTTATTATTTGGAAACTTTCGAAAAATTTAAATCAAAGAAATATACCGAAACAATAACACGATGTGAAAATACAATAAATACAATAAGTAACAAGGAGCTGATATCGAAGTATAAATACCTTAAAATTCTTGCATTGGGCCAACTTTATGGTACAGGCATTCTTAAAACAGAACTTGAAAAGTTTATTGCTGATTACCCGAAGGGTGAATTAAATCAATATGCAGGGGAATTACTGGCTTACGTGAAAAAGAACGAACTTTCCCAGGTAAATACCCCGCCTGTTAACAGTCCGAAAACATCAGAAGATACCCTGTTAATCGAAAACAGGAATGCTGAAATACAGAAAAAAATAGAACAACTTTATTCGTTTAATGATAAAAGCGAACATTATTTTGTTCTGATTATAGTAAAAAAGCTCGATTTAAATCAAATACGATTTAATGCAATAAACTTTAATCTCGATTATTTTATTCAAAAAGACTATAATACCGAAAGCCAGGACTTTAATAAGTTCTTTAACATTATTGTAGTTAAACCATTTGCTGATTATAACGAGGCAATGGAATATTATAAAACAATTGTTCCAAAAATTGATGATGTAGTTGGTCAAACCGAAAAAGATAATTTCAACTCTTTTGTTATTTCTGCAGAGAATTTTTTAAATTTTAATAAAGAAAAAGCAATTCAGGAATACCTGATATTCTTTAAAGAAAAATACCTGAAAGATTAAATGTGCAATTTTCTGGGATACATAAATACCAATTTATAAAATCATGAGAAATATAAGGATTTTGTGGACAGACGATGAAATTGATTTATTAAAACCGCATATTCTTTTTCTCCAGGAAAAGGGTTTCGATGTGCAAACTGCAAATAATGGAGACGATGCCATTGAAATGACCAAAAAGCAGGATTTCGATTTGGTTTTTCTCGATGAAAATATGCCCGGGTTAAATGGGCTGCAGGTTCTTGAAATAATAAAATCGTTTAAGCCCGATTTGCCTGTTGTAATGATTACAAAAAGCGAAGAAGAAGATATTATGGATCTGGCTATTGGTTCAAAAATTGCCGACTACCTTATTAAACCGGTTAATCCTAAACAAATCCTGTTAAGTATAAAGAAAAATATTGACACCAAGCGCCTGATTTCAGAAAAAACACTTTCAGATTACCAGTCAGAATTCGGGAAAATAGGATTAAAGATTTCAGAAGCCCGGAGCTTTGACGATTGGGTCGATTTATATAAAAAACTTGTTCACTGGGAAATAGAACTCGAAGCAAACCAGGAGTCGGGAATGCAGGAAGTGCTTAAAATGCAAAAAGCAGATGCAAATATTGGGTTCTGTAAGTTTATTAAAAACAATTATGTGCAATGGTTCAATAATGCTGAAAAACCTTTGATGTCGCCCAATATTTTTAAAGAGCGCATTTTTCCCATGATCGATAAAGGTGAAAAAGTTTTTGTAATTGTAATTGATAATCTTCGCTTCGATCAGTGGAAAGTTATACAACCCGTGATAAACGAATATTTTACAGTTGAACAGGAAGAGTTGTACTGCAGTATTTTACCTACAGCTACCCAATATGCCCGAAATGCAATCTTTGCAGGCCTTATGCCTCTTGAAATTGATAAGATTTACCCCGAATTTTGGCTAAACGACGAAGAAGACGGGGGTAAAAACCTAAACGAAAAAGAGCTTTTTGAAAGCCAGGTTAAGCGGTTGGGAAAGAACATAAAATTCTTTTACGAGAAAGTGAACCACCAGAAAACAGGCGAAAAATTGGTTGAAAATATCAATGATTTATTACACAACCAGGTTGTAATTTTGGTTTATAACTACATCGACATGCTTTCTCATGCCCGAACCGACTCGGAAATGATTCGCGAACTTGCAAATGATGAAGCTGCTTATCGATCGCTTTCTGTTTCCTGGTTTAAACATTCTCCATTGTTTACCCTGATTAAAGAATTGCAGCAACATAAAGTTAAAATTGTTATAACAACCGACCATGGAACGGTTAAAGTAACAAATCCGGTTAAAGTTATTGGCGACAGGAATACCACAACAAATTTACGATATAAAAACGGGAAAAACCTGAATTACAATCCGGGCGAAGTATTTGAAATAAGACAACCCGAAAAAGCACATTTGCCAAAATCAAATTTAAGTACAAGCTATATTTTTGCATACAATAATGATTTTTTGGCTTATCCAAATAACTTTAGTCATTATGCAAATTATTATAAAAACACGTTTCAGCATGGGGGAATTTCAATGGAAGAAATGATTATCCCGTTTATCAAATTAAAACCAAATAGTTAAAAAAAAGAGTTATCTTAGCATATATGCAAACATTTCAATTAAAATCCTTAACTGAATTGTCTGTTGTAGCCGATAAGTTTCTCCGGTTTACAAAAGGGAAAAAAGTGTTTGCTTTTTTTGGGCCAATGGGCGTTGGTAAAACAACGTTTATAAAAGCGTTATGTAACGAGTTGGGAGTAATCGAAATTGTTACCAGCCCCACATTTGCGCTGGTTAATGAATATCAGACCGCGAAGGGACTGATTATTTATCATTTCGATTTTTACAGGATTAACAAAATCGAAGAAGTTTACGATTTTGGATACGAAGATTATTTTTATTCGAACAATTACTGTTTTATTGAATGGCCCGATAAAATCGCCGAGATTCTTCCCGAAAATGTTGTCTTTGTTCAAATGGTCGAGAACGAAGACGGAACCCGTACTATAAATATCAGGTAATTACAGGAGATTTGATTTTTTTGCTATTTCCCGTTTAGCAGGTTTTCTTTTAAATTTATTTTATAAAGAAGAATTTATTTTATTAAAGCTTTTATATGTCCATTTTTCTGCTTCTTCAATACATGAAAATTGTTTAAATTCTCTTGATGTGTTCTTGGGAATTAATTTCTTCATCGAGATTTCTCCAAAAGTATTACCCGGTTTTATATAAGCAATTTTTTTCAGTGGCAATAATTTAAACCGGGGATAGACTTCTTGTAGTATCCATTTAACATCTTCATCTCTTAATACCTCCAATTTCGAAGAATCAACCAATAATGATTTTACGTTCATCTTTGAACATAATTCAACTGTTTTCATCATCAGTTTTCTAACCGTGGCAGAATCTACAAAACCTTCAACAGCAATATAAGCTGTAGTTTTTTGCTTTAAATAAATTATGCATACTTTTTCGTCATTTAAATATATCATACCGTCAAAATTTTTAAATTCGTTTTTATAAAGATTCAAAATGGAATTATTTATTACTTAAAAATTTAAAAACCTGATCCCCTTCCACTTATATGTGCCTTATTTTTTAAAAAGGTAACCCTGAACACGACATGTTATAAAACATATTCCTTAAAATCAATCGTAATCAGGTGATTTAGACATGTGTTTTTTTATAAGAACCAGGTTGTTTTTTATATTAACGGATCATTTGATTTACAGGTATGAGTAAATAGACGAAAAGGCATATTTTACCGATTAAAATAAAAAATCCCTGTATTAGTTCTTAATATCTGGATGTTTTTTAAAATAGAACCGGGGTTCTTATAAAATACTTCAAAATACTTGATAAAGAAATGGATTTGTATTATTTTGTACCTCTTCAAAATCAAATGCAATAGTTATTCCTAAATCATAAATTATGCCGGAGAATAATAAATCATCGCACTATACATTGGGCAAAACCAGCCTGATGCCCCAGGAAGAAAAACTCGAAACAGGCAAAAAGAGAGAAAAGTTGGTTGTTGGTATTCCAAAAGAAAACAGGGAATACGAAAGCAGGGTTGGATTAACACCCGAGGCAGTTGAATTACTTGTTAGTAACGGCCATGAAATAATTATTGAATCGGGTGCCGGAGCAAATGCAAATTATACCGATAAAGATTATTCAGAATGCGGAGGATTAATAGTTACAAACAAGAGCGATGTTTTTCGCTGCGATATTGTACTTAAAATAGCACCACCTGCAATCGAAGAGATTGATATGTTAAAATCGGGTTCTGTATTAATTTCGTCGTTGCCATTTCAGATTCAAAGCGATGAATATATCCGGAAACTAATTCATAAAAAGATTACAGCGATTTCTTTTGAAGGATTAAAAGATAAAGACAACTGTTATCCTGTATTACGGTCGATGAGCGAGATTGCAGGTACAACATCAATTCTAATAGCAGCCGAATATTTAAGTAATGTTCACGATGGTAAAGGTGTTTTATTGGGTGGTGTAACAGGAATTACTCCAACAGAAGTTATTATCCTGGGGGCTGGTACAGCAGCTGAATATGCCGCAAGGGCAGCATTAGGATTAGGCGCATTTATTAAGGTGTTCGATCACTCTATTTCCAAATTAAAACGATTGCAACTAAACTTATCGCGTCAGCTTTTTACTTCTGTTTTTCATAAACGGGTTGTCGAAAAACATTTAAAATCTGCCGATGTGGTCATCGGGGCAATGCACCTGGGCGACAAGGGCCCCCAATTTCTAATTACAGAAGAAATGGTGAAAATTATGAAAAAAGGTTCTGTAATTATTGATATCAGCATCGATCAGGGTGGTTGCATTGAAACGTCAGAATGCATGAACTATTCAAATCCATCGTATATAAAACACGGAGTTATTCATTATAGTGTTCCTAATATTGCATCACGTGTAGCCAGAACAGCATCTATAGCATTAAGCAACGTGTTTAATCCCTTACTTTTTAGTATTGCAGAAGCCGGGGGCGTACAAAAGTTACTTAAAGAAGATATCGGGTTTCGTCACGGGGTTTATATTTACAACGGAATATTAACCAGTTCCAGCATTGGCAATTATTTTGGGATACCATCGAAAGATATTGATTTGCTGATGGCTGCCTTTTAAAAATAATGTTTCTATAATCCGGTTTTTGGTTTACTTTTTTAGAAAAAGGCTCTTAGCTGCAAGCTTCCCGTGTGTATTACGTTTATTTTTTCAGATGCCCTGCCTGTGTAATTGAGTGTTAATTCAATATTCCCTGCAAACTTTTGCTGGTATGCAATTTCCCATGTAGCATTATTACCGGGTTTAAGCCCTTCGAGCATCTCGTAAGCCAGGGATGTATTGGTTTCGGAATTGTAATTTATTTTTAAATAATTCGCTTTCATCTGAATATTCCCTTTTCCTGTAATACTGTAGTTTATTTCAGTACCCAGTGAATGATTTGTACTGTGCTCTTCTGATATTGTATTTTGTTTTTCATTGTACTTGTATTTTAATTCAAATTTAGCCTGAAACCCGGGAGAATACAATAAAGATAGTTCATTGGAGAAATTTGACAGGGTATAATTTTTACTGCCGAAATATTCTGAAATGTATTTTTTTATTCCTGTTTCCGAATAATTCTGAAGAGTAAAATCAGAAAAGAATAACCACCGCATTCGTAAACCATGCGAAAATTTATTCTTTTTGTCAAAACCATTCGATAGCAACAGTTTATTATTATTGTATTGATAAATATAGTCGATTCCTAACCTGGAATTTGTTTTATTAAACGAGAACGTGTTACGAATACTTTGGTTTTGAGTAATAATATTTGAATCTTTTTCCTGGAAGTTAAAAGGATTTAAACTTTCTGTAAGATTCTCGTTGGTTGATTTCTGGTTTAGCTGGTAGGCCAACTGGTTGGAAAATCGCGATGCCAGTTTTCGAATTCCTTTTTTTGATTTCCATACCACCTCCGGACGAATATTCAATACCTGGCTAAACTCGCCAGAATAGGTTTTTATATATTCTGTTCCCGGAATATATATCCGTATAAAATTTGCTTCGTCCTGAAATTGTGCAATATCGAACTCATCAAGCTCTGCTATTCCATTGTTGTTGTAATCGGCCCAGGTGTATATTCCCTGTCCTGTTGCAACTCTTAAATATGAAAATTCTCTTTTAGGTTCAAGTCCCGACCCGGCTTCATAAAATAAGGACGAGGTAATTGAATTTTTAAATAACCTGATATTGTATTCAATTCGACCGGTAAGCGAATTTTGTTCTGAGAGCGATGATAATGATGAATCTATTATATCGAGCTCCCGGTATGTAACTTTCGTACGAAGGATATGCGACGGGTTTTTCTGTAATCCAAATCCAATTTGAAAATCATCGGATCGGGTGCTTTTTGTTAATGCATTGTTTTTTGGTAAATAATCGTTCCGGAGTATATACCCGATATTAAACGTGTTTGTTGATGAATCCGGGGTTTCGATATAAAAACGCACAGATGAAAAACGGAAACTGTTTGTTAATAAACTATCCGTTTTTGAATTGCTCCATTCATTTTTTTCCGATTCATTTTCAATACCTAATTTAAAAAAACCTGCCGATTTTGATAAACCTGCAATATATCTTAAAAACTGAGTCGTATTCGTTTTGTATTCTGTATTTAATAAGCTTGATCGGAAATACAGGTTGTAGTTTTTAAATTGAATATTCCCGTTAAGTTTGTTTCTGAATCCCCTGTAATCGGGTTGGTTTTGTAAATAAGCAAATTCATAATTACTGAAAATAGTTTTCAGGTGCCTGTAATCAATAGTAAAATTAAGAAGCTGTTCATTTTCTCTTATTTCGTTTTGAATATTCCAGTCACGTTCAAACTCAACAGGCCTGTATCTTTCAACGGCATCAAAGTTTTTATGCTTAAACTCATAATTTATGGATGTTTTCAAATTATTTCGTAAAGTATCATTGAGCAAAAATTTTTCAAGACCAAGCTTAAAGGCATAGCCAAAGTTATCCGATGCATCTTTATCGGAAAAAGTATTGATATCATTATTGCTTGCAGCAAGTTCAAAGTTTGTACGGGTAGATTTTGTAAGGTCAATGGTTCCACCAAAGCTAAGCAGCTGTTTATTTTTGGGAGCAATAAGCAAACGCACGGGTTCGTAATTTCCTTGTGGTATATTGCCAACGGGTGCAACCCATTTAAAAACCTTTCCGTTAGCAGGACTGGGTACTTGTATATAATTTCCTTTATTTTCACCTACCAGGTTAAATCCTACTTTATAAAATGCTTTTGATGACTCTGTAGAATATTCATAAATTGAATAAATCAATCCGTTTACCAGCGAATCTTTCTTTTGATACAATACATAATCGCTGCTAAATGATGTACTATCAATATTTGGTACAAATGCATCCTGAATATTATCGCCGGATTCTGAAAGCAGTTTCTTCTGTTCATTACTTAAATCTTGTGTTAAGGGTTGATTTTTGCTGTCCTGTTCAGTAAAAACATGTAACCACAAATCCACCTTTTCTGATTGAAAATGGTTGTTGCTTGATATTAAGAAACGGGAATAACTTTGTTCGGAATATTCAAATTCAATACTTATCCTGCTGTCTTTGGTTATTGGCTTGTTTGCTGTAAATGTAAGTTCCCCGTTATTATAATCAACTGTATAATCATTTTCTTTGCCCCGGGTTAACAGCTTCCCGTCAATATAAACTTTTTCTGTTCCTGCCAATACAATTACAAACAGTTCATTATCGCAACCGGTTAATTTATATGGGCCCTGGTTTCCTTCCTGCCCGGCGACATTTTTTCTGCAATATTTGCCTTTTGTTATTGCTATACCTGTTGATGTTTCATATATCGTATTTTTATTTTTTTTGCCATGTAACCGGGTGTTTATTAATCCTCCCTGTGCTTTCCTGTTAATATTTAAATAATAACCAATTGGTTTTATAAGCTCGAAATCGCCGGCAATCAATTTGGTATTATCATTGTATAATTGAATAAATACTTTGTCAAACTCCTGTATTTGTTGTGAGTTTCCATCGGGCTGAATAGGTATATTGTTATCAGAAATTGCTGCAAGAACCTGCATGTTTTCACTTATTTTCCCGGCAAGCTGTAAATTCAGATTCGAATTTATAACAGCATCCTGGTTGTTTCCAATGCTTATTCCTCGCGAAATACTTCCTCGTTTATCGAGTTGATTATCAGTAAAAAAACTTTGTTCCCTTTTTGCAGAGTTTTTTTTATCCAATGAAAGCAAATGTCCGGGCATTATTTCATCAGGATTCCGATGCGAATATGGAGAAAAAATGGGGCTGTTAAATTTACGGTACTTTATTATTATCTCAGAACTGTCTGAAAAAACAGGATTTGATGAAATAAAAACAGATTTATTATAATCAATAGAATAAACGGTATCGGGCAAAATACAATTATTCACGATTACTATTTCGGAATGTGGAACAATAAATAGTGTGTCAAATCGGGTGGAGTCAGAAACCGGAATGAATTTCCGGGTATAAATATTGCTTAATTGTTGCGGGAAACTTGCCAGGGAAATAAACAGGAATAATATAGAAAAAAAAGGTCGTCTCAAGTTTTTATAATTAAATCGGTTGCCAATAAGCAATTAAAGAACGAAAAAATTTTGCATTTGTTGAAATTTTCAAGGTATAAAAAAAGGCCTTCATTTTAGGTTGAAGACCTTCGGATTTTAAATTTTAGGGTTAGGGTATCAAGAAATCCGTAAATGATGGCTAAAAATATAAAAAAAGTTTTAATTGCAAACGATTTCAATGAAAATCTTTAATAAAAATTTTCAGCAGGATCGGGCATTTCAGAATACTTTTATCAAAATAGCACAAGTTAAGTGTAAGTAAATCAGCAAAATAACACAAAAAACGAATAAAAATTTTATTAGATTCATTTTTTTCGAATTTCACATGTACATTTGTTTTTTATAAATTTAAAGTTAGGATTATGCTTCTTTTTTATCGATTCGTGATAGCTGGTTATTATTTTCTGATTCTTTTATCATCCCCGTTTAATCAAAAAGCAAAACTCTGGATAAGAGGCCGGAAAAACATTTTTAACAGAATAAAAGCATCTGTTAACCCAAACGATAAAACAGCCTGGTTTCATTGTGCTTCGCTGGGAGAGTTTGAACAGGGAAGGCCATTAATTGAAGCTTTTCGTGAAAAATACCCGGGACATAAAATTTTACTTACTTTTTATTCACCATCAGGTTATGAGGTTCGAAAAAACTACGAAAAAGCAGATTATATCTTTTATCTTCCCCTTGATACTCCAGTAAATGCAAAACGTTTTCTGAATATTGTAAACCCGGAGATTGTATTTTTTATAAAGTACGAATTTTGGTACTATCTTATTAAAGAAACAGGGAAACGAGGAATACCGTTGTACTTAGTTTCAGGGATATTCCGCGAAAAACAGCTGTTTTTTAAATGGTACGGAAAGCCGTTTCGTTTGATGTTGGAAAATTTTACACATTTTTTTGTCCAAAATAAAACTTCTGAAAAACTTTTAAAATCAGTAGGAATAAATAACACAACAATAACGGGCGATACCCGTTTCGACAGGGTTTTTTCAATAGCGCAACAATCAAAAATATTGCCCCTGGCCGAAAGGTTTAAACAAAACAACCGGGTATTAATTCTTGGAAGTTCCTGGCAACCCGACGAGGAAATAGTGTTAACCTATTATAATCAAAACAAGAACCTGTTTAAGCTTATAATCGCTCCACACGAAATTGAAAATGAAAATATCAATCGAATCATAAAATCTGTTTTGCCAGGGAAAAAGGTTTTAAAATACTCCGAAGCAAATGAATCAAATATTGAATTAGCTGATATACTTATTATTGATTCAATAGGGTTGCTTTCTTCACTTTACAAATATGGTGATATTGCATATATTGGAGGAGGTTTTGGAAAAGGAATACACAACATTCTCGAAGCAGCAACATTTGGTTTACCGGTAGTTTTTGGGCCGAATTATAAAAAATTCCAGGAAGCAGTGGATTTAATTGAACAGGGTGGTGCTTTCACTATTTCAGATTATACTGATTTTAAAAATATCCTTGATAACACGTTAAGTAATCCTGAAAAATTAAAACGAACAGGGAAAGTTTCCTCAGATTATGTAGAATATAATAAAGGCGCAACTTTTAAAATATTAAACACGCTTAGGATAGCTTAAAAAAGATGATTTACATCACTTTTTAGATTTTCGGTAAGTAAAAAATTGTAACTTTACGTTTTTTAAAAATCGCTTGTAAATTATAGCAGATTTGAATTTTGTACAAAAATTTTGAATTTAAAGCCTTGAGCTGGAAGAATAAACATGAGTGAAATTCGAAAAAAATATATAGAGTTTTTGGTTGTTTTATCCATTTTTGTAACAATGGGATTTACTTTCCAAATTCCACCAAAAGATAATGATGATCAAAAGAAACTTGAAAAAGTAAAAGAAATAAATCAGGAAGCGCAAAAACTTAATGATGAAGCAAATTCATTGTATTCAGAAATTGCAGAATATGATGACTCTGACCCCAAAAACACTGAAATAATCGAAAAACTTAAAAACAAGGCATTAAAGTTTCAGCTAGAAGCCTTAGAATTACAGAAAGAAGCAAACTTTATTGAATATAATGTGCTTAATAATAATTTGGCAGAACTTAAATCTAAATATTCAATAAACAATGATATTCCCATTGAATTAAAAATTCAGGAAGAACAGGCAGGAGAATTATTTTATAAAGCCGAAAAACTGAGAAACGAAGCATACCTGCTTGAAAAAGATGAACTGGAAATGCGTTTTTCAAAACTTTCCGGCGCACAGGAGTATGAAAGAACCGGAATAGAAAGCCTGGAACAACTTAAAGATATTTTTGCCGGAAATCAAACGATAGAAACAAATACATATTCAAATCCAAATGCCGGAGAAAATGATAAAACGGTCGAAATTAATGAGGAGTTATTAAAATCATTTTTAAATTATTTAAACCGTAAAGATTCTTTTTTAACAGTAAATAAATACTATAGCATTCTTTATTCCGATTCAATAACAGCATCTTCAATAAGAAATGCCTGGGATGATTATTTATATGCTGATATTAGCAGCACTCAAACTGATGAGGCTTATGAAACAGGAACGGATGATGCATTAAATATTCCTGATGAAGTTGAACCCGGCGATATAAGTGCAGATTTAATTGAAGATGATATTGAGAAAACAAATACCGACATATACAAAGATGTAATATTTAAGATTCAGGTTGCTGCGGATAAAAGTCAATTGCCACAACATAGTTTACAGAAGATTTACGAGGGCAATAAAACAGTAAAAATGATAAACGAAAATGGGTGGAATAAATATTCAATAGGCGATTTTAAATCTTATGCCGAAGCCGATGTATTTAGAGGGTTACTCAAGGTTGGCGATGCATTTATTGTTGCTTACAAAGATGGTACTAAGATTGATACCCCCGAAATGTTGAAAGAACAAAAAAGGAGTGCAAATAAAGAAATATCATCAGCCGATATTTCCGGGGGGGTAATATTTAAGGTTCAGATTGCAGCCGATAAAGTAAAGCTATCAGAGAATCAGCTTGCTGCCATTTATGGGGGAAACGAACCTGTTGCTTTGAGAGAAGAGGATGGTTGGTATAAATATTCTGTTGGAACCCTCAATACTTATGAACAAGCTGTTGCTTTAAATAAATCAACACATGTTAAAGGTTCGTTTGTTGTTGCATTCAGGGATGGAATAAGAATTCCTTTGAATGATGCCAGAAAAGGAAAGTTGTCAGAAACAAGCCTGAACGAAGATATCGTGTTTAAAGTTCAGGTTGCTGCTGATAAAAAACAATTATCTTCTGAAAAATTACATGTGATTTATTCGGGATACGAGAAAATTAACAGATTTGAAGAAGATGGCTGGTATAAATATGCTGTTGGAGAATTTAATAATTTTAACGATGCCAATGAATTTAGGAAAAATTGCAATGTAAAAGGAGCATTTGTTGTTGCATTTAAAGGAGATAAAAAAATAAATGTATTAGATGCTAAAAAATCTTTAATTTGTCACGATCCAATAATTCATAAAGACTGGATGAATAATTCAGAACTGGTGTTTAAAGTCCAGATAGCAGCTAGTTCAGAAGAATTACCAGTTAATAAGATTAAAAAAATTTGTTGCATCGAACCCGATGTTTACTTAATTGAAGAAAACGGGTGGTTCAAGTATTCAATAGGAAATTTTAAATTATACCAAAATGCCCTGGAACTTAAAAATAATTCACGTGTTGATGGTGCATTTGTTGTAGCCTATAAGAATGGACAAAAAATAAATATTAAAGAAGCAATAGAAATATCAAAAAAATAAAACAAAAAAAATATATCATGAAAACAAAAGCAACTTATACTATTAGAATGCTGGCAAGACTGGTAATAATAGTTTTTCTATTTTCATCATGTGTTTCACAGAAGAGAATACAATTATTACAGGAAAAATCTGTTAAAGATATTTCTACAGGATTTGTTAACAACAGAAATACTTCTTATCATTTGCAACCGGGAGATCAGCTTTATATAAGCGTACATAGTGTTGATCCAAAAACCAGCAGGTTATTTCAAACCGACTTTCCAAACCCGATGACTGCTACATACCAAAATTTGAATAGCTACAGGATTGAAGAAGATGGGTATATAAACTTTTCTTTCATAGATAAGGTGTATGTTAAGGGTATGACAATTAAAGAAGTTAACGACTTGCTTCAAAAAACTGTGAATGAGTATTTTAAAGAGGCAACAGTTGTTGTTCAGCTGGTAAATTACAGGGTTTCTGTTTTGGGCGAAGTTGAAGAACCCGGGACATTTATTATTGAAAACAAACAAATAAATATATTACAGGCAGTAGCCCAGGCCGGAGGATCAAAAAACTTTGGAAACCTTAAAAAAGTAAAGCTTGTTCGCCAGACTATAACGGGTTCAGAATTATATTATATTGATTTAACAGATAATGGTGTATTACAATCAGATCAGTTTTACTTAATGCCTAATGATGTTGTTTATATTGAACCATTAAAAAGCAAGTCTTTTGCATTTGACAATTTCCCGTACACGATTTTTCTATCAACAATTTCAACAGCGGCCATTGTTATTGCCTTGTTCCGATAATAAAGTTTTTATGGTATAAATTGGAGTTTGTATATGATATATAATGATCAATTTCAGAGGAATGAAGAAGAAACCATTGACTTAAAAGCCTATTTATATAGGCTTTTAAGGTTTTGGTATATATTCCCGATTTGTTTATTATTAGGATTGATAATATCATACGTTGTTATAAAAACCACATCTCCTGTATATAGAACAGGATCGTCGATACTAATTAAAGACGAACAAACCCTGATGGACCCTGATGCAATTATCCAAAGCGTGGTATCTCCGTATAGCTCAATGGCCGAGTATAAAATAAAAAATGAAATAGAGATTCTCGGCTCATACTCTCTTACGGAAAGAACAATTAAAGAACTCAACTTTAATGTTTCTTATTTTGAAAAGGAAAAGTTTAGAATTAATGAAATATATAAAAACACACCCTTTATTCTTGAATACGATTCATCTCATATACAACTTGCAGAAGTAGATTTTTATATACAAAAACTTAACAACGGGAAATTTCATATTTGGACTTCTGCAGATGAAGTCCTGGCGTATTTATATCAAAAAAACAAAATAACAGAAGTTTTACAAGATGTTGCAATAAATGATACCATACCCGGAGGCGATTATTTTACAGGAACTTATCATAAATTTAAAATTAAAGAGATTTCAGCTATTGATAATGATAAAATATATTTATTCAGGTTTAGAACATTAGAATCACTAATTAACGAGTTTCAACATAAACAAATCGAAGGGATAAAATATTCTTCTATTGTAAAAATTGTTTATGATGGTGAAAACATTTCTAAATCAATAGATTTTTTAAACCAATTGATAAATGTTTATTTAAACCGGGGGGTTGAAAAAAAGAACAGGATAGCTATTAATACAATAGAATTTATTAATAGCCAGATTAATAGTATTTCCGATTCATTAAAAAGTGCAGAAAACAACCTGGAGAAATTCAAATCATCTCAAAAAGTAATGAATATCGATTTTCAATCTCAACAATCATATCAAAATTTAGAAAGCCTTCAGACTCAAAAAGCAGAAATAATTCTTAAACAAAAGTACTATACCTACTTAAAAGAATATTTGTCTGAAAATAAAGATTTTCAGGATATTATAGCCCCGTCGTCTATGGGAATAAGCGATGCCCTTTTGAATAATTTAATTATCGAGCTAAATAACCTGTATTCAGAAAAAGTTGATGTAATGGTTAATTCCAAAAAGGATAATCCTTACCTGGAGAGTGTAAAACTAAAAATTGAAAATCAGAAAAACACCTTGCTGGAAAATATTTTAAATTCCATTGAAAGAGCCGAAATGTCATTAAATGATATAAATGAAAGAATAGATAAATTAACAACAGATGTAAAATCACTTCCCGAAACCCAGCGAAAATTATTTACTTATGAAAGAGAATTTCAACTGCAAGACGCACTTTACACGTTTTTGTTAAGAAAAAAATCCGAGCTGCAAATTGCTAAAGCATCGAATTTCCCTGAAAATGAAATAATTGACCACCCTAAATTAATAAAAAACGATCCTGTTTCTCCCAATAAAAGAGTAATTATATTATTGGGAATTATAATCGGACTTGGATTGCCTGCCTGCACTATTTTGCTGTACGATTATTTTAACGACAAAATAACCGATATTTCTGATGTTGAGAAAATAACAGATAAATCAATCCTTGGCAATATCGTTCATAATAAAGAAAATATTCCCCTTGTTTTATTTGAATCTCCAAATTCAATTATTGCAGAATCTTTCAGGTCGCTTCGTACAAATTTTCAGTATGTACTGGGTGATATTAAGAATCCCGTGATAATGGTAACATCAACAATTATGGAAGAAGGCAAAAGTTTTGTATCTATAAATTTAGCTACAAGTTTTGCCTTGTATCAAAAAAAGGTAGTCTTGTTAAGTTTCGATCTGAGACGGCCATCGGTTTCTAAATTAATGGAATTACATAAAGAGAAAGGATTAAGTACATTTTTAAGCGGGAATTGTAAAATCGACGATATCATTTTTGAAACCAGGATTCCAAATCTGAGCGTAATACCAACAGGGCCTATTCCTCCCAATCCATCCGAACTAATTGCTTCTGCAAAAACAAAAATCCTGTTCGAAGAACTCAGGACTATTTTTGATTATATTATTCTTGATACTCCGCCGATTGGAATCGTGTCTGATGCCCTTTTACTTGAAAAATTCGCCGACAGGACAGTTTTTATTATCAGGCATAATTATTCTCGTAAGAAAATGATAACACACCTGTTCTCCAGCCTGGAAAAGAAAAATATGAAAAACTTCAGCCTTATTATTAATGATATAAACATTAGTAATAAAAGGTATAACTATGGTTATAATTATAACTACAATTATAATTATTGATTTTTATTGATTCCTGTTTAAAATTCCTGTTGCCGGGTAAAAAATTAGATATAATTGTTTTTACCATACCATTATTCCTGATAAACTCAACATAAGCCACACCGGGATAAATGTATAGTGATAATCAGGTATATGCAAAAATGCTGTAAGTGCGGTAGTATAACGTGAGTTCGATATAAGAATTAAAAATTATAATTCTAAAACTATTCAAAATACATTGATAATCATTTAGTTTGTTTTGAAAAATGCTCCATGGGTTAACCTGCCTTTGGCAGGAGCTTAATCTTTGTAGAAGATTAGATTAATGAAGAAAAGCGCACCAACCACAAAATTTTTTGATGTAAATCAGATATGTGGTGCGCAATGTATATATAGCAATGAGTAATGATTCTCAACTATTTTGTATTTGTACCATTGCGCGTCAAGAAAACCTTGTGCCATAGAACAATATAGTACTGACGCGCCAATATAAACAAGATAATTTTTCTATAAAGATTAAGCTCCTGCCAAAAGCAGACAAGCCTCTGGAGCATAAACATTAAAAATATATAGAAATAAATCAGGCTTATATCGAACTCACGTTAGTATAAAAATTCTTCTTTGCTTAACCGGGCAACACTAATTTTTAAAAACAAATTATTAACAGGTATTAATACTTCCCCGGGATTGGGTTTAAAATGTTTATTAATAATTCGGGGAAATTTAAACTTTAAAATTTTAAAATTGTTCATACTCAGATGTTAATATTAACATTACAAAAAGATAGTGTTAACTTAATATTTTAATTATATTTGAAATCCTAACAAAAAACTACATTTGAAATCACTATTTTTAAAACCAAACCTTAAAACAAATCTATGATGAAAATTTTTAAACGAAAATTCTTAATTGTGGCTTTGATGCTTGTTTCATTTGCATCGTTTAGCCAATCGAAGGTAAAAGGTATTCTCGTTGATGCACAAAATGGCGAGGTACTAATCGGAGCAGCAATTGTTGTTGAAGGAACAACTATTGGTACTGCCACTTCTCTTAACGGAAGTTTTACAATTGATATTCCTTCCGGAAATCAAAAACTTATTCTTTCGTATGTTGGATACATAGAATTAATTAAAGAAGTTAATTTAACGTCAGGAGAAGAAATAGACTTAGGCAAAATTGCTCTGGAACCGAATGCAATTGGTCTTGAAGAAGTACGTGTTGTTTCTTCATTTGCAAGAGACAGGGAAACACCTGTTGCAATTTCTACAATTAAACCTGAAGTTATTTTAGAGAAACTGGGAACACAGGAATATCCTGAGATTTTAAAATCAACCCCAAGTGTGTATGCTACAAAATCAGGTGGTGGTTATGGTGATAGTAGAATATATTTACGTGGATTTGATTCTAATAACATTGGTGTTTTAATCAATGGTGTTCCTGTAAATGGACAGGAAAATGGTAAAGTATATTGGTCAAATTGGGCTGGTTTATCAGATGTAACTCAAACTATGCAGGTACAGCGTGGATTAGGAGCTTCTAAACTGGCTATTTCTTCTGTTGGTGGTACAATTAATATTTTAACTAAAACGACAGATGTTAAGCAAGGCGGAAATGTTTACTATGGTGTTGGAAATGATGGATATCAGAAACAATCCTTTACCTTATCTACAGGATTGTTAGATAATGGATGGGCTATAACATTATCCGGAGCTCATACTTATGGCGATGGTTATGTAACTGCAACAAATTTTGAAGGATGGTCATATTTTGTGAACATTTCTAAGAGGATAAATGATAACCAGAGTTTATCTTTTACGGCTTTTGGAGCACCACAATGGCATAACCAAAGAAACTTAATGCATACAATTGAACAGTATAAAGAGCATAAAGATGGAATTAAATATAATTCTGATTATGGTTTAAGAAACGGTGAGATTTATTCTACCGCTTATGCATATAACTATTATCACAAACCACAAATTTCGTTAAACCACTATTGGACAATTAATGAAAAAACCAATTTATCAACTGCTGCATATGCTTCCATATCAAAAGGAGGAGGAAGAAGAGTTGATGGATTAACTGCTGCTGATGCAAAACTTGTTACTAAAGATTTTAATTCAGGAGACCCTTATGACGAAACATTAATGACCGCAGAAGGTTTAATCGATTGGGATGCTGCGGCAGAAATTAATAAAGCATCTTTAAATGGATCAAGAGTTGTAATTGCAAATGGAATTAACGAACACGATTGGTATGGAATTCTATCTACATTAAACACTGAATTATTTGGAGTTGAAGTTACAGGTGGATTAGATGGAAGATGGTACAGAGGTTATCATGCATATCAAATTGACGATTTATTAGGCGGAGCATATTATATTAATGCTGATGATGCAAATAGAGATCCAAATAAATTGTTAAAAGAAGGAGATTACGTTAATTATCATTATTATAGTGATCTTGCTTGGCTTGGATTGTTTTTACAAGGTGAATACAAGACAGAACAATATTCTGCATTTTTATCAGGATCGTTATCTGATCAGTTATATCGTAGAACAGATTTATTTTTATTGCCTGATGAGCAACAATCTGATTGGTATAGTTTCTTAGATTGGGCTGTTAAAGGTGGAGCTAATTATAACATTAATAAACAACATAATGTATTTGTTAATGGAGGTTATTTTACAAGAGCACCATACTTTGAAGCACTTTTTCTAAATCGTAATAACGATTACAATGACAATGCTAAACACGAAAAAGTATTATCTACAGAATTAGGTTATGGTTATAGGTCACCTGTTGCAAATGCAGATGTAACTTTATATAGAACTGTATGGATTGACAGAACATTATCAAGATCTGTTGGTAATGGAAGATATGCAAATTTAACTGGTTTAGATGCAACACATATCGGTGTTGAATTTACAGCAACAGTTAAACCAATTGAAAAAATGGAAGTAAAAGCAATGGTTTCTGTTGGTGATTGGAGATGGAATGCAGATGCTAGTGCAACTATTTTAGAAGATAACCAAGAAGGTGGAGTTGATACTACCCATATTTCAATAAGTTTAAAAGATGTTCATGCTGGTAACTCCGCTCAAACTACTGCAGCTTTGGGAATTAACTATGAAATATTGCCAAAATTTAGATTAGGAGTAGATTTTAACTATTATGACAATCTTTATGCAGACTTTGATATTACTGAAAGAGAAGAAAGTGTTGATGCATGGGAAATGCCAGCTTATGGTTTATTAGATTTAAATGCAAGTTATAAATTTAAAATTGGAAATGTAAATGCCATATTAATTGGTAATGTTAATAATATTTTGGATACAGAATATATTGCTGATGCAAAAGATGGCTCAGAACATGATGCAGCTTCGGCTTTAGTGTATTATGGCTTTGGACGTACCATGTCATTAAGTTTAAAAATTAATTTCTAGAAATTATAAAATAAGTTAAATATGAAAAAACTAGTATATATATTATTAATGTTTGTCATGATATTCTTGGCATGTAATCCAAACGAGGATATATATGATGATTTAGATGAGAAGAATGCAGAATATGAAGGCCTCATTGAAAACTACGTTTTAACTGCTGCTGATTATTCTACAGCATCTGGTGTCGCTAAGAAGGATGCTGTAAGTGTAGGTGACTTAGATTCTACATATGCTAAACTTATTAAAAGTATGGAAGCTTTTAATAGTTATTATTCGGCTGAAGATTATGTTGGAAGTGTATTGGCAAAGAATTTTGGAGAATATGGAAACGGTTCAAGAGCTTATGTTACCTATAATTATGTTGCTGAACTACCTGAAGATTTAGCGGTTTATTCAGATGCAACTATCTTTGAACTTGAAGCTGAAGAATATGAGAATGTTGATGAACTGGTTGCTATAGCAGGATATCTATATCCAAATTTCAATCCAGATTTTTATATAGCTGATGTTTTAACTGATGCAATAACTGGTGCTGTTGCTAATGATATTTATTGCATTAAATATAAATATTCTGATGTTAATCCTGTTATTGCTATAACATCTTCTTTTGAAGAAGGATTTACTACAGGCCTTGGGAAATTTGACAGTACCAGTGTAACAGGTAGTAAAGGTTGGTATGCAAGCTCATACGGAAGCGATTTTTTTGCTAAAATGTCAGGATACCAGCAAGTTAATGATGACTGGTTAATCTCAAACCCAATAGTTTTAGGTAATGATGCAAATATTGTTTTTAATTTTACTCATGCTATTAAATATTTAAATTATCATTGGGAACAATTAACAGTTGCAATTTCAACAGATTATAATGGTTCTGATATTGCAGGAGCAACCTGGGATGTTATTGACTGGGGAGATGTAATTGATACAACCGGGGCTACAATAGGTACAGATTACACGTTCTATTCATCCGGAGATATCGATATTTCTGCTTATGCAAATAATACAATATATATTGGGTTTAAATATATTTCTGATCTGGATAATGCTCCAACCTGGGAAATAAAAGATGTTACTGTTACACCAATTGAACCGGTTTATGCAGTATCTTATGGTAAAACTCCTATAACTAAAAGTGATTTTTATGAGTATGATGGTTCAGATTGGTCAAAGGTTGAAGGAGTATATTGTTTAAACGAAGCAGATTATGAAGCTATGGGAGACCCAGGAATTGATAATATGTTCTCTTCAGATATATTACCTCAGGATTATTTACCAAAATTCTTAGATGCTAAATATCCTGAGGCTGGATCTGGTGTTGAAAAAACAATTGTTTATCAGTATGACTCGGATATAGAGGAAGAAATTACAATAGCAACTACATACGAATATGGAGAAAATGGTTGGGAATCAGATTACGATTATATACAGGTTACAACTAATCAGTTTGTTCATAATGGCGAAGAGTGGTTGTTTGATCCAACTATTTCGAGAGAATTAAGTTCTGCTGATTATCAGATTATTGTTGATTATGTTAAAAATGAATATGGTGATGAATTTTTAGATTCTTATAAAACAGCAGATTATATTTATGGAACTAGTGCTTATTATAGCGAATTCAATATTGCTAATTATGATGAGGAAAAGTTTGGTGGTGGAGATAATGATTGGCAAAACGCTGTTAAAGAAGCTTTAGGTGAAGTTTTATTGCCTATATTATATCCTGATGCACAATTACAAGTAAATGGTGTTAATATGTATTATCGTCCAGTATTCCTAATATATGATAGTGGTACAATGACTAATTATGCAATTAAATTTCAGGTAACTAAAGCAGGTCCAGAACCAGAGTTTACTTTCGATGAAGATTATGGTTTTCAAGAAGTAAAATAATAATATAGATGTAATATAAAAAGGGGCATTGTGCCCCTTTTTTTAAATTTTTGTTTATAAGTATAAGTGATAAAAAAGGATAAAATTAGTAATCCCCCTGTGTCCCCCTTTTCTAAAGAGGGCATAAAAGGGGGATTTCATATTGAAATATAATTTTTAAAAATGTGTTTAAACAATATTTATTTTCTAAGTGTTTAGTATATCGTTTTGAAAAAGGATCATCATGCAAAAAAAAATAGTTGTTTTTGTTGGAGTAATTTTACTCGTTTTTTCATCTATTAATTTTGGATTTACTCAAGCCGCAGAAGAAAAGCCGTATGTTGTGATTCTTTCTATGGATGGTTTCCGATGGGATTACCCGGATAAAGCAAATACTCCCAACCTCGATAAAATAGCTGAAAATGGAGTAAAAGCCGATGCTTTTATACCCTGCTTTCCAACAAAAACATTTGCAAATCACTATACCATGGCAACAGGCCTGTATGCCGAAACTCACGGGATTGTTCAAAATAAATTTTTTGCAAACGATTTGGGTAAAAAATACAAAATTACAGGCTCCGAATTTTATACCGGCGAACCCCTCTGGGCAACAGCCGAAAAGCAGAATGTAAAAAGTGCTTCTTTCTTCTGGCTTGGCTCTGAAGCACCAATAGAAAAATCGTTTCCTTCCTATTATCTCGAATACAACGAATCTGTACCTTTTGAAAACAGGATTGATAGTATTATCAGCTGGCTTCAACTGCCTGAAAATGAACGGCCACATTTAATCATGTGGTATATGCACGAGCCCGATGCCAAAGGAAACGAGTTTGGCCCCAATTCAATAGAAGTTAAAAACGAAGTTGAATACCTCGATAGCCTCGTGGGTGTTTTTTACCGCAGAGTCCAGGCATTACCCGATGCCAATAATATAAATCTTATTTTTACATCCGATCACGGGATGAGCGAAATATCTGCTGATAAAGCGATATATTTAGACCAGTACCTGAAAAAGGAATGGTTTAATTATGTCGATGGAGGAACTCCTGTATATTTATTCGATGCTAAAGACGAATTTTATGATACCGTTTATACTGTTCTGAAATCAATACCTCATATAAATGCCTGGAAAAGAGAAGAAGTTCCTGCCCGCTTACATTATAGCAAAAATGTACGTATAAAAGATTTTGTAATTGTTGCCGATAGCAGTTGGAGTATATGGCCAGGCAAAGAAAAACAATACAACGATTCTGGTGCTCATGGCTACGATAACCAGAATTCCGATATGCATGCTATTTTTTATGCTGTGGGGCCCGCTTTTAAAACAGGGTATAAAAGCAAAGCAATTAATAATGTTGATTTGTACCCGCTTGTATGTAAGATTTTAAATCTTATTCCTGCAAAAAACGAAGGATCGCTGGAGAATGTATTACCCATGTTAAATTCGGAAAATAGCCACTAAATAGCCGTAGCCACTTAGCGGATTCTAACGAAGTAACTCGTGTATATTAAATATTTTAATGTTTTATGCTCCAGCGGCTTGTCTGCCTTTGGCAGGAGCACAATCTTTGTAGAAAAATTATCATGTTTATATCGGCGCGTCAGTACTATGTTATTTGATGTTACGAGGTTTTCTTGACACGCAATGGTACAAACACAAAATAGTTGAGAATCATTACTCATAGCTATATATATACATTGCGCACCACATACCTGATTTGTATCTAAAAATTTTGTAGTTGGTGCGCTTTTCTTCATTAATCTATTCTACAAAAATTAAGCTCCCATGGAGCATTTTTCAAAACAAACTAAATGATTATCAATGTATTTTGAATAGTTTTAGAATTATAAGACAATGATTATATTTTTAATTTTTATATCGAACTCATGTTAACTAAGCTACTAAGCGGATACTGGAAAAAAGATGTGTATTGGAAAGAATAAATATCTTAATGGAAATGTTATTTTCAAATAACAATACACTAAGCAGCATATTGAAATTAACCATTAAGTAGATGCTTTACTTTTCGTATTAACAATTCCTTGTTCATAAAAACAATTCTTTTCATATCAGGGTTTATGTCGGGCTTTTGATGTTATTAACAATTGGTGTGAAAAGATATTTTACTTACCTGTTTTATAATTGAAAAATTTTCACTATGACGCCAAAAATCAGTAATGACAAGACTTCCAGTGAATTAAACCCCTTCGTTAATAACTCCGTTGAAATGTTAAAAAATACCAACTTTAAATTCTTGTCAGAACTTTTAAGTTAAATTAACTTAGCATAACGCTAAAAAAAATCAGGAAAAATTATTTAATATTAGTTAACCCGTTATAAACAGGATAAAAATGTACGCAAAAGGAATGGCAACGGACGAAAAATTACGCGAAATATCGCAGGATAAACCAAAACAGAAAATTTATACTTTCGATGAAGCACTAAAAAGCTCAAAGGAGTATTTCGAAGGAGATGAACTGGCAGCGAGAGTTTGGGCAAATAAATATGCATTAAAAGACTCGTATGGAAATTTATTTGAAAAAAATCCGGATGAAATGCATCGACGGCTTGCTAAAGAAATTGCACGCATTGAGAAAAGATATCCCAACCCGATGTCTGAAGATCAGATTTATGAATTATTTAAACAATTTAAGTATATTATTCCCCAAGGTGGCCCAATGACAGGTATTGGAAATAAATACCAGATAGCATCCTTATCAAATTGTTTTGTTATCGGGCATAAAAATCCGGCCGATTCGTACGGCGGAATCATGAAAATCGATCAGGAACAGGTGCAGTTGATGAAGCGCAGAGGTGGCGTGGGACACGATTTATCACATATTCGGCCACAGGGAAGCCCTGTTTTAAATAGTGCATTAACATCAACAGGAGTTGTTCCTTTCATGGAGCGCTATTCAAATTCAACACGGGAGGTTGCACAGGATGGGCGCCGTGGTGCTCTTATGTTAAGTATTTCTATTAAACATCCCGATGCAGAAAAATTTATCGATGCAAAACTGGAATCAGGTAAAGTTACCGGGGCAAATGTCTCTGTTCGTATCGACGATGATTTTATGCGTGCTGTAGTTGCCGATAAACCGTATGTTCAACATTATCCCGTTGATTCAACAGATCCTGCATACAAGCAAACAATAGATGCAAGAAAACTATGGGAAAAAATCGTGCATAATGCATGGAAATCGGCTGAACCGGGAATCTTGTTCTGGGATACTATTATTCGTGAATCAGTTCCTGATAGCTATGCCGATTTAGGTTATAAAACCGTTTCAACGAACCCGTGTGGCGAAATACCTTTATGTCCATACGATAGTTGCAGGTTAATTGCAATTAATTTATTCAGCTATGTGAATAATCCTTTTACTCCTCAGGCGAAGTTTGATTTTGATTTATTTAAACAGCATGTAGGGTATGCACAACGCATAATGGACGATATTATTGATCTTGAGATTGAAAAAATTGATGAAATTCTTCATAAAATAGAACTCGATCCAGAAGATTTTGAAATAAAAATGACCGAAGATAAGCTGTGGAGAAATATACGCAAAAAAGCACTCGAAGGCCGCAGAACAGGTGTTGGTATTACAGCAGAAGGTGATATGCTGGCAGCTCTTGGTTTACGTTATGGAAGCGATGTGGCTGTTGATTTCTCTGAAGAAGTACATAAGAATGTTGCTTTGGCAGCTTACAGATCATCTGTTGATATGGCTCGCGAAAGAGGGCCTTTTGAAATTTACGATGCTCAAAAAGAAAAAGATAACCCGTTTATTCAACGATTAAAAAACGAAGATGAACAGCTATACGTGGATATGGTTCAGTACGGGCGTAGAAATATTGCTTTGCTGACAATTGCTCCTACCGGATCAACCAGCTTAATGAGCCAGACTACTTCCGGAATCGAACCCGTATTCATGCCAATGTATAAAAGAAGAAGAAAAGTAAATCCAAATGATCCGGATGTTAAAATTACTTTTATTGATGAGGTTGGCGATTCCTGGGAAGAATATGCAGTTTTTCATCATAAGTTTGTTGATTGGCTTAAAGCAAACGAATACGATCCGGAAACATTACAAACCATGTCTGATGAAGAAGTGAATGCTATTCTTGCGAAATCACCATATTACAAAGCCACTTCAAACGATGTGGATTGGGTGAGTAAAGTAAAAATGCAGGGAAGGATTCAGAAATGGGTTGATCATTCAATTAGTGTTACCATTAATTTACCTGAAAATGCACAGGAAGATCTTGTTGGTAAACTGTATGTTACAGCATGGGAAAGCGGGTGTAAAGGAGTTACTGTATATCGCGATGGTTCACGCTCAGGTGTTTTGGTTTCAAATAAAAAAGAATCAAAAGCCGGGGAGGAAGAAAACTTCTCTACATTTAAACGCCCCAAAAGCCTCGAAGCTGAAATAATCCGATTTAATAATGAAGATGAAAAATGGATCGCTTTTGTTGGATTATTAAATGGACGACCATACGAAATATTTACAGGTTTGGCCGACGAAGAAATGTTCCCTATTCCAAAATCAATTAAAAAAGGCCAGATTTTAAAGGTTAAAGATAAAAATGGAAAAAGTCGATACGATTTTCAATATATTGATAAGTACGGTTACGAAAATACAATGGGCGGCCTTTCACACATGTTTAATTCAGAATTCTGGAATTATGCTAAATTAATATCAGGTGTTTTACGTCACGGCATGCCTATTCCTGATGTTGTACAATTGGTTTCATCATTACGGTTAGATACGGAAACAATTAATACCTGGAAAAATGGAGTAGAACGGGCTCTTAAAAAATACATTCCCGATGGTACCAAACCAAAAGCAGGAACAAAATGTAGCGAATGTAATTCTGAAAATGTTGTTTATTCTGAAGGATGCCTTATTTGTCAGGATTGTGGACACTCAAAATGCGGATAAATAAATTTAAAAAAGTTTGTTAAAAACGATAAGATAATCTTTTTTTTAAACCCGGTTTTAGTCCGGGTTTTTTATATTGATAATACAAATTTTAAGATGGTGTTATAAAAGATATTTTAGAATTTTACAAAGATGCATTTATACCGTATTTTTGCTAAAATAAATTGTAACAATCTAAATAAAATACTATGGCAAATACAATGAAAGCCCTTGTTAAATCAAAACCAGAACGCGGTTTATGGATGGAAGAGGTAGAAATTCCAAAAGTTGGAATTAATGATATATTAATTAAAGTTAAGAAATCGGCTATATGTGGTACCGACTTGCATATTTACAGGTGGGACGAATGGTCACAGAAAACAATAAAAATCGGCCAGACTATTGGCCATGAGTATGTTGGAACTGTTGCCGAAATGGGTGCAGGGGTTACCGGATTTAAAATCGGCGAACGTGTAACAGGAGAAGGACATATCGCTTGCGGACAATGTCGTAACTGTCGCCGCGGTCGTCAGCATATTTGCGAAAATACTGTAGGAATAGGTGTGACAAGAAATGGTTCATTTGCTGAGTACGTGGTAGTTCCGGCCACCAACGTTATGAGAATGCATCCATCTATACCCGACGAGATGTTAGCTATTATGGATCCTTTTGGAAATGCTACCCATACAGCTTTATCATGGTCGCTTATTGGTGAAGACGTTCTTGTTACAGGTGCCGGTTTAATTGGCAGCATGTGTGTTGCTGTTGCAAAATTTGCAGGCGCCCGTTATGTTGTAGCTACTGAAACAAACGATTTTAGAATTGAACTTGCTAAAAAAATGGGAGCTACCCGGGTTGTGAATCCATTAAAGGAAAAGCTCAGCGATGTTGTTAAAGAACTGGGAATGAAAGGTTTTGATATTGGTTTGGAATGCTCAGGTTCACCAATAGCATTTAACGATATGCTCGAGAATATGTATAATTCAGGTAAAATTTCTTTACTGGGAATACTCCCTCCTAAAACAGGAATTAACTGGGATAAAGTAATATTTAAAGGACTTACCCTGAAAGGAATATATGGCAGAGAAATGTACGAAACCTGGTATCAAATGGAACAAATGTTACATTCAGGTCTCGATTTAAGCCCGATTATTACACATCGGTTCCATATAAATGATTTTGAAAAAGGATTCAAGATAATGGACGAAGGGAATTGCGGTAAGGTAATTTTGAACTGGGAATAAGAAAATAAAATGAGATGCCGGCTTTGTTCCGGCATTTTTAATCAGATTTTTGTAACTTTCGAAAAATTTAAATTATGGATAAAAGGAAAGTAAGAGTTCGTTTTGCACCAAGCCCAACAGGCCCGCTTCATATTGGAGGTGTCAGAACGGCGTTGTATAATTTTTTATTTGCCAGAAAAAACAATGGTGTTTTTATTCTGCGTATTGAAGATACTGATCAGACACGTTTTGTTCCCGGGGCTGAAGAATATATCATTGAATCATTAAAATGGTGTGGAATAACTATAGATGAAGGAATTGAAGAAGGCGGCCCTTATGGGCCTTACCGCCAGTCCGACAGAAAAGAACTTTATAAAGAATTTTCGCAACGACTCATTGATTCCGGGAATGCATATTATGCTTTCGATACTGCCGAAGAACTGGAAGCTATGCGAGAACGATTAAAAGAACAAAAAAATTCTGTTCAGCAATACAATGCAATTACCCGGGGTGATATGAAAAATTCACTCACATTAAGCGAAACGGAAACAAATAATTTATTGAATTCAGGAGCCCCATTTGTTATACGATTTAAAATGCCTGATAATGAAAATGTTCTGGTTGAAGACATTGTTCGAGGAACTGTTTCTGTAAATACAAACCAAATCGACGACAAAGTGCTTTTTAAATCCGATGGAATGCCTACCTATCACTTGGCGAATGTGGTTGATGATCATCTGATGAAAATTTCACATGTTATTCGTGGGGAAGAATGGTTACCTTCATTGCCTTTACATGTTTTATTGTATCGTGCTTTTGGCTGGGAATCAACAATGCCTGAATTTGCACATTTACCATTGCTTCTCAAACCAAGCGGACAGGGAAAATTAAGTAAACGCGACGGCGATGCCTTGGGGTTTCCTGTATTTCCATTAGAATGGACAGATCCTGGCACGGGAGATGTTTCAAGAGGATATCGCGAAGATGGTTATTTCCCCGATGCTTTTGTGAATATGCTTGCTTTTTTAGGATGGAATCCAGGAACAGAAGAAGAAATACTATCATTAAACGAAATGGCTTTTCATTTCGATTTAACAAAAGTGCATAAGGCCGGTGCTAAATTTGATCCTGAAAAAGCCAAGTGGTTCAACCATAAATACCTGACGAAGAAAAATTCAACCAAACTGGCTAATTTGTACCAGGAAGTGTTAAAGAAGAAAAATATTCATGTAAGTGATGATTATGTTATAAAAGTAGTTTCCCTGATTAAAGAAAGAGCAAATTTTGTATCAGATTTTTGGGATCAATCCTGTTTCTTTTTTCAGGCACCTCAAAAATACGATCAGGACGTGGTAAAAAAACGTTGGAAAGAAGAAACTCCTAAATTATTGTCGGAAATAAAAGAACAACTTGAAAAGGTCGAAGATTTCGATTTAATGAGCCTTGAAAAGGTTGTTCATGATTTTGTCGAAGAAAAAGGAATAGGCATGGGGCAATTAATGAATCCTTTGCGGTTAACACTTGTTGGAGCAGGAATTGGCCCTGGTGTTTTGGAAATTATGGAGCTTTTAGGGAAGGAAGAAGCATTAAAAAGAATCCGGTCAGGAATTGAAAAAATAAATTAAATAGTATTATTTATGAAAACAGAGTTTTTTCCATGGAAAGAAGAATACAGTGTAAAAGTAAAAGAAATTGATGACCAGCATAAAGTATTGATTAAATTACTTAACAAACTTTATGATGCATTCATGAAAAAGGAACACAGTACCATTATTGGGGATATAATTCAGGAATTAACCGATTATGCTTCCTATCATTTTGGAACGGAAGAAAAATACTTTAAGAGATTTAATTATAAAGAAAGCGAAAAACACTTGTCTGAACATAAGATTTTTACTGAAAAGGTTAATGAATTTAAAAAAGAGTACGAAAAAAACAAGTCGGCTTTAACATTTACAATTATTAATTTTCTTAGGGATTGGCTAAAAAATCATATCTTAATTTCTGATAAAAAATACTCTGACTTTTTTGCACAAAATGGCATAAAGTAAGTGTGCTAACTTAGAAAATGAAAATGAAAATTTATGACAATAATTTTTTAAATTTTCATGTACATCAGCATGAATCCGGTAAGGAAGAGATTGTTATTCAAAGTTTATTTTTACAGGAAAACCGTATCGTTGAACCAGGCGATACGGTTTTTTATACTGCAGGATTGCATCCCTGGCATGCAGATCTGTTATCCGGAACGGAAATAGAATATAGATTACAAAAGCTGATTGAAGAAAAAAAAATTATTGCTGTTGGAGAAACCGGCCTCGATAAAATTCGTGGTGCTAATTGGGAAACCCAATTAAAAGCATTTAGTTTACAGGCACATATTGCTGAGAAGAATAACCTGCCCATAATTATTCATTCTGTAAAATCACACAACGAAGTTTTGAAGTTAAAAATTAATTTGAATTCAAAAATACCCTGGGTAATTCATAATTTTACTGGTAGCGAGCAAATAGCCACAGATCTTATTCGTCATGGATTCTATTTGTCTCTTTGCCATCACATTCAAAATAGTAATTCCAGAATAAGTGAGTATTTTAATACTTTACCTTTAGACAAAATATTTTTGGAAACCGATGATTTTAATGTAAATATTAAAGGTTTATATCATACTGCAGCAACGAAATTCGGGATAAGTATTGAAGAGTTAAAAAAACAAATAGTTATGAATTTTGAATCATTATTTAATTGATACTCGATTTATGAATAAAGAAAACTGGCAGGAAAGAACAGAATTACTATTGGGTAAAGAAAATATCGGGAAATTAGGCAAAGCACATATATTGGTTGTTGGACTAGGTGGTGTAGGAGCCTATGCTGCGGAAAGTTTATGTCGTGCCGGTATTGGTGAAATGACAATTGTTGACGGCGATTTTATTCATTCTTCAAATAAAAACAGGCAGTTGGCTGCAATGGAAAGTACAATGGGAAAACCAAAAGCGGAAATTATTGGAAACAGGCTAACAGATATCAACCCTGAACTAAAATTACATATTATCCCATTATATATTAAGGACGACCGGATGATTGAAATTCTTGACAAACCGTATGATTATATTGTAGATGCGATAGATACTTTATCTCCAAAAGTTTTTTTAATTTACCACAGTATTCAAAAAGGATATAAAATTGTTAGTTCGTTAGGTTCCGGTGCCCGGATGGATCCAACAAAAGTGAAAATTACAGATATTTCAAAATCATTCAATTGTAAGCTGGGATATATTTTACGTAAAAGATTACGAAAACTGGGAGTACACAAAGGGTTTAAAGTTGTTTTCTCTGAAGAAAAAGCTAACGGGGAAGCCGTAATTGTGGATGAACCCGGAGAAAATAAAAAATCAACCGTGGGCACAATCTCTTACATGCCCCCAATTTTTGGTTGCATGTGCGCTTCGGTTGTAATTAGGGATATTATTAATCCTGCTTCTTCTTAAACAATGTTACAAAAAGAAATGCAATTCCAATTCCGAATAAAAATCCTGAAAAAAAGCTTATTAACTCAATATTAAGGGTTGTATTCGTATCTTTTATCAAAATGTTTATTACCAAAGAAGAGATAATTAGAAGAACAGAAGCAATAATTGCATTTCTCTTTGTCATAATTATATAAAATAAATTTAACTTATTCTTTATTCTGAATCTTTGTCCACGAATCTTTCAATGGTACTGTTCTGTTAAAAATAAGAGCTCCGGGCCTTGAGTCTTTTTTATCGACACAGAAATAACCTAGTCGCTGAAACTGGTATTTCGATTCGGGAGCAGCATTTTTTAAACTTGGTTCCAGCTTACAATTTTCAAGGACTTTTAAAGAATCGGGATTAATAAAATCTTTATAATCTTTGTCCTTATGTCCATCTGGAGCTTCGTCGTTAAAAAGGCGATCGTACAAGCGAACTTCTGCTGAAATTGCATGTTTAGCCGAAACCCAATGCAATGTCCCTTTTACTTTACGCTGACTGGCTTCCGATCCGCTTCCGCTTTTTGTGTCGGGGTCGTAAGTGCAATGGAGTTCTGTAATATTTCCAGTTGAATCTTTAATTACCTTTTCACATTTAATAATATAAGCACTTTTTAATCGAACTTCGGAACCAACAGTTAACCTGAAAAATTTCTTTGGAGCATCTTCCATAAAATCATCTTTCTCAATAAATATCTCGCGGGAGAAAGGCATTTCACGGGTTCCCATTGTTGTATCTTCAGGGTTATTCTCTGTAATTACGAATTCTTCTTTGTTTTCGGGATAATTGGTTATCACAATTTTTAAAGGATCGAGAACGGCCATAACTCGGGGAGCTGTTTTATTCAGGTCTTCCCGAACATTGAACTCTAAAAGTGCAACATCAATAACATTATCACGTTTGGCAACACCAATGGTGTCGGCAAACTGGCGAATAGAAGCAGCGGTATATCCTCTTCTTCGCATACCCGAAATTGTAGGCATTCGTGGATCATCCCACCCTGTTACTATATTTTGCTGAACCAGCTCGAGCAACTTGCGTTTACTCATTATGGTATAGCTTAAATTCAACCGTGCAAATTCAATTTGCCGTGGTTTAATGGTTCCTTCGGTATAAACATGATCTAAAAACCATTCATACAAAGGCCTGTGAACTTCAAATTCAAGTGTACAAACAGAATGCGTAATTCCTTCGAGATAATCCGACTGGCCGTGGGCATAATCGTACATAGGGTAAATACACCATGTATTCCCGGTTCTGTGATGTTCGCGCTTTAAAATACGGTACATGATTGGGTCGCGCATATGCATGTTCGGAGAAGCCATGTTAATTTTTGCCCGTAATACTTTTTCCCCTTCCTTAAATTCACCATTTTTCATGCGGGTAAAAAGATCGAGATTTTCTTCTACAGAACGATTTCGGTATGGACTTTCTATTCCGGGCTGAGTAGGAGTTCCTTTTTGCTGACTGATAATTTCTGCCGATTGATCATCAACATAAGCAAAACCATCTTTAATGATTTTAACTGCCCAATCGTACAACTGCTGAAAGTAATCAGAAGCATAACGGGCTTCACCTTCCCAGTTGAAACCAAGCCAGCGAACATCTTCCTTTATGGAATCGACATATTCAACTTCTTCTTTTTCGGGATTGGTATCGTCGAATCGTAAATTGGTTTTCCCATTGTAACGCTGGGCTAAACCAAAATTCAGGCAAATTGATTTTGCATGCCCTATGTGTAAATATCCATTCGGTTCGGGTGGAAAACGAGTGCATACAACACCATTATTCTTGTTGTTTTTTAAATCTTCCTCGATAATACTTTCAATAAAGTTGAGCGATCGTTTTACTTCTGGTTCTGTGTTTTCGGTTTTCATATATCAATTTAATTCAGTCAGGTTTTTAGAATCTTACAAAAGTAAAAGATTTTCTCCAATGCTGCTAAATTGTGATAAAAAAGATATCAATTAACCATTTATAAATTAAATTTGATGTTTTAAACCGATAATCAAATGGGACAAATACAAATAGAAAACATGGAGTTTTATGCATACCATGGATGTTTTAAAGAAGAACAAATTGTAGGAAACCGTTTTTTGGTTGATTTAACCATTGAAACCGACATGAATATTCCTTCGAAAACCGATAACATAAACGATGCATTAAATTACCAAACGGCATACGAGTTGGTAAAACAGGAAATGCAGAAAAAATCACATCTGCTTGAGCATATTGCGGGCCGTATTCTGGATGTGCTTTATGTTAAGTTTAATTCCATAAGAAAAGCAACGGTTAAAGTTTCGAAAATGAATCCTCCAATGGGAGGTAAAATGGAGCGGGTAAGTGTAACAATGAGCCGTTAGCCTGCTAAACGGGCAGTTAAGCCTTTAACAAAATGAATTCAATAATTTCCAATACAAAAAAAATTAAACAAAAAGCCCTTGAATTGGGTTTTGCTGATGTTGGAATATCGCGGGCTGGTTTTGTGGAGAAAGAATCGTTGTTGCTTCGTGAATGGCTGGATAATGGCTGCCACGGCGAAATGGCGTACATGGAGAATCATTTTGAAAAACGCACAGACCCTCGCGAGTTGGTTGAGGGAGCCCAATCGGTAATTTCGGTTTTATATAATTACTTTAATATCAATCAGCAGCCAAAAGATACTTACAAAATTTCGAAATATGCCTATGGGCGCGATTATCATCATGTTATAAAAGAAAAGCTAAACCATTTTTTTGAATTTATTCAAACTCTTGAACCCAAAACTACAGGCCGTATTTTTGTTGACTCGGCACCGGTTCTGGAAAAGGCATGGGCCGCGAGATCCGGCATCGGGTGGATTGGGAAAAACACGAACCTTATTTCGGGGAAACATGGTTCGTTTTTATTTATTGGTGAAATTATCCTTGATTTGGAACTTGAGTATGATGTTGCCATTAAAGATTTCTGTGGGGCATGTACAAAATGTATTGATGCTTGCCCGACAAAGGCATTAAAACCACATAAGCTTGATGCCCGGAAATGCGTTTCGTATTTAACTATCGAAAAGAAAGGCGAGATACCCGAAGAATTTAAAAACCAATGGGAAGACTGGATTTTTGGCTGCGACATTTGCCAGGATGTGTGCCCCTGGAACTCGAAAGCAAAGGTGCACAATGAAAAAGATTTTCTTCCAAAGCCAGAAATACAAAACTTCTTAAAATCCGATTGGGAAAACCTTTCACCTGGAGAATTTAAACAAATTTTTAAAGATTCTCCACTCGAGCGTGCAAAGGCTGAAGGGATAAAACGGAATATTCAGGTTTTAAAACAGAAATATTAGCTTTCTGTCAGGACTAATGATTTTTAATATCAACATTAAAGAATGCAATAATATCCATTAATTGTTCAGCCTGTCCGGAAAGCTCTTCTGCTGTTGTGGCTAATTCTTCACTTGAAGAAGCATTTTGTTGTGTTATATTATTTAATTGCTGAATAGTATTATTAACCTGACTTACACCATTGTTCTGTTCTATACTTGCCGCGGCAATCTCCTGAACAAGCTTAGATGTTTTTTCAATTTTAGGAATCGTGTCTATCATTACTTCACCCGCGGTTTGTGTCATTTTTAGTGCTGTATGTGCAAGATTAACTATTTGCTCAGCTGCTACCTTGCTGTTTTCGGCAAGCTTACGTACTTCGGCTGCTACAACGGCAAAGCCTTTTCCATGTTCTCCTGCTCTTGCAGCTTCAACCGCTGCATTTAACGCAAGTAAATTTGTCTGAAAGGCAATATCATTAATTATAGTAATTTTATCTGCAATGTTTTTGTTTGCATCAATTGCCTCTTTCGCTTTTTCTGCAACATCTTTTAATTGTGTGTTTGCTTCAAGCGATACTTTTTCTGTTTGTTGTGCACTTTTAGTATTTTGTTCAATATTTGATGATACCTGCTCCATTGTAGATGATACTTCTTCAATAGAGCTTGCCTGTTCATTAGCACCTTGTGATAACTCTTGCGATGCACTGTTCATTTGTTGACTGGCTGATACAAGATTATCAGCATTGTTTTTCAAATCAATAATTATCTTTTTTAAAACTCCTGACAATTGTAAAAGAGAGTTGTTTAATACTCCTAATTCATTTTCTGATTCAGATTTTTCGACATTTATATTCAGGTTTCCTTCTGAAAGTTCTTTTAATTGGGAAATTGCATTTTCAAGAGGTTTTCGTAACACCTTATTTATATACATGAAAACAAATGCTCCAATCAGGAAATTTATAGGAGTAACCCAAAGCAAAGTATTGCCTCCAAGTTTACCAATTAATATAGACATATAGCTGACATAAAGAACAAATAGAACAACATAGAAACTGAATGTAAACATGATTGATTTTTTGAAAATCAACTTTAGTACAATATATGCAAAAGGGGCACATCCAATAATAATAATTGCTTGTCTCAAGTATTCATTCATGATTATTTTTTTTAATAGTTTTGAGAAAAGGTACAAAAAAAACAATTAAAAAAGAAGTCTTTTTAATTGTTTGCATAATCATGTCCTGAGTTATAGTGCTGATTATTTTTTGCCATTAAAAACTTACAGGCAAGTATGATCTGCCTGATTATTAACTCTGACTAAATGGTTTATAATTGTTAGTTGAGAGTTATTATTTTTCAGATTCAATTTTCAATTGTTGATTCATTAACTCAAATCCTCTGCGGGTATTGTCGTCCAGCAGTTTTTTAAATAATGAGATTAAAATCCCGTTAAATTTCTCTCTCTGAATAAAGGTTGTAGTACCATTTTGGTTATCTATAAGTTCGAATATATGTTCTCCATCAAACAATCCGGGAATAATCAAATGTCCTGACCATCTAAATTCTTTCTCATTATTTACTTCAAGAATCGTGGGGTTAATTGTCATTCCTTTTGCATCTGGTGGTTCAAGCCTTGCTGATATTTTATTCCCTTTGAGTGGTTGCCCGGTAATAGACCGTATAAACGGGTTCCATTCAGGATACTTATTAAAGTCCATCAAAATAGTCCATATTTTTGAAGGATTTGAATTTATTATAATCTCAGTTTTTATTTCTTTGGGATGTTTGGCCATAATTATTAAAAATAAAATGAATACATGCGAATGCATATAAAAACAGATAAGAGCCGGTTTTGTTCGCCCCGTCCCGTTAAAAATATTTTAAATAAATGAATTCCTTCATTATTAAAAATTATCAAGAGACTAACCATAAACAGTCGATGCATTAACAATCTAAGCTCATTACTTGTCCAACTATTAATAAAAATTGATATCAACTTTAAGAATTTCTGATTGCCTGGCGGTTTTGACTTGAGGCCCCCAGCCTTATGCTCCGCAAGTAAAAAAATAGGTATTTATAACCCCAACTTAATTCGTATAGTTGATTGGTGATAAAATTTAATGGAAATAACTGCCCGTGATGTGTGTGTCCTGAAAATTCAATTTTGTTTTGTTGAAAATGCCTTCATCGTGTAATAATTTGTTTGTAACGAAAAACAATATTCGCACTTCTGCTTAAACCGGGTTTTTTATCTTTTTAATTTTGAACAAGCGGTAACGAACCATTTACTTCTTTTAAGAACATGCAAAATAAGGTAAATAACTAAAACAAGTGCAAGTTTATCATGTATTTCGATAAAAATCAATCTTAAAACACTGACACTGCCCGATAAATCAATAAACCAGGGAATAAGGCCGGTAAGAGCAACCAGTAAAAAGAGTATCGACAATGTCATTACCTGGATGTTTTTGTTTATTAAACGTTTAGAGATAACTCCCTTATACCATTTCCAATGAATGTAAAGGTGATATATCATGAACAGGGAAAAGAAAACAATGGCAAACTTGTGAAGTGTTGACCAATTGGAATAATTTATTCCCCCAATGGTATCGGGTGTATCTAATCCTCGAGCCTGTTCATAGTACACTGTTTGGGATTGTATTCCGCTTCTGCTTTCATGTTGTTCTCCTGGTGAGCCGACATGAAATCCAAGCTGAAGGACTAATCCGGAAACAATCATTATCAGGCCAAACAATAGCAAGAGATTGTTTGTGATGAAACTATAGAAAGTTTTATCCCGTTGCTTTGCAGCTTCCTGTTTTGTTTTATCCGCTATTGAATAGGCTCCATATTCGCATACTTCGATACATTTTAAGCACCCGGTACATTTTCCGGGCTCTGCAATCAGGGCATGTTTGTGCCAGGGCAAATCTACTTTGGTAATAACCTGGTTTGGACAATTATCAAGGCATTTCCAGCATGCTTTACATTTCCGTGTGTCGATTTGTACATGTGATGTTCGTGTATGTTCACGATTTAAAAATCCCGGTTTCATATTCTTGTTTTTTACAAAAATGCTTCAGGAAAAAAGATCTTAACGATAACAATTGTTAAGAAATGAAAATTATCTTTTATTTCTTATCCTGCTTAACGAAACGGGTGTAATTCCTAAATACGAAGCGATATAGTGTTGTGGTACCCGTTTTATGATTTCAGGATGGTTATTTACTAAATCCTTATAACGCTCCCGGGGTGTATCTTTAATCCGGGAAAGAAAAAGATGGGCATAATTTCTGAATCGTTGAAACAGGATCTCTTGAAACCCATTCTTTAGTTCGGGGTAAACCTGTTGGAGGTACTCAAAATTTTCCCTGCTGATTGAAAGAATAACAGAAGGTTCGATGCTTTCAATTGTAAACATGCCGGGCTGGTTACTTAAAAGACTATCAATTGAAGCAACAGCCTGTCCTTCAAAAAAGAACTGGAATGTTATATCCTTCCCGTTTTTATTAAACCACATGCGCAGACAACCTTTTTTTATAAAATATAACCGGTTTGATATTTCCCCCTCGTGTAACAGAATTGTTTTTGAAGCGATTTCTCTTTCCGTGAAAAAATCTTTAAATTTTGCCCAGTTTATATTGTCCTTCTTTATTTTATCAATCAGTTGGTCAAGCATAATCTGCAAAGTGTAGGGTACTGGTGTAAATATTCGCTGTTAGCAAAGTTTAAATTTAGTATTTATTTTCTACTTTTAAACTGTTCCGGTTACAGGTAAAGTAAATTTAAAATTGCTACCCTTTCCAATTTTACTAGTAACCCCAATTTTACCACCGTTTATTTCTACAAATTCTTTGCAAATCATCAATCCTAAACCTGTCCCTTTTTCTCTTGCGGTGCCTTCGGTTGCCTGAATTTGAGAAAATTTAAAAAGGGTAGTTATTGTTTCAGGTTGTATTCCAACACCATTATCTGAAACTGTAATTGTGATATTTGTGTTATTTTGTTCTACATAAATATCAACTTGTCCGCCATTATTGGTATATTTTATTGCATTTGAAACAAGATTGCGCAAAATTGTATTTAGCATATTTTTATCGGCATATACGTACACGTTATCAGAAAAATCAGGATTGATTTTAATGTTTTTATTATTGGCAATGAGTTTTAAACTTTCGATAACTTCAATACAAATAGTTGAAAAATTAAGTTTTTGAGGATTATAAGGCAATTTACCTGATTGAGAACTAACCCAAATTAATATATCTTCCAATAAATTATAAATTCGATTCGCAGAGTCATTAATGATATTTACCCGGGCTTTAATTTCATCAATAGTGTAGGTGTGGATATTTGTGGTTAATAAATCGGCAAAACCCAATAGTGCACTAAACGGACTTTTTAAATCGTGTGCAAGGATTGAGATAAAGCGGTCTTTGTCGGAGTTAAGTTTTTCTAGTTGTGCGTTTAGCAGCAAAATCTGCTTTGCCCGAAATTGTTTATTGTATAAGACTATTGACAAAGCAAATATCAATATACTAATTGAAAGGCCGCTTATTAAAACAATTAATATTTTGCCACGAAAAATAGATAAATTTTCATTATGTGCCGTAAATTGTAATATCCATTTTTTACCATTAAATTCAATAGGGAGTTTAAGATGTAAATTTGATTTGTTGTTGTTCGAAATTTTATCCTTACCCTGACTATCATATAAAAGAGCATCATTTGATATGGTTTCGTTATCATAAATTTTTAATCGTATTCGATTTTTATTTGGTAAGTCCCAATTTCCTAAAATCCCGCTCATCATATCATTCATCCGGTAAGGACTGTAAACCCATCCTTTAATAGCAGCACGGCGTTCTTCTACCGTGTTTGTTTGCATCCCATTTCGATAGACGGGAACATACATTAAAGCACCTGATTGTAAATCATCATTTGTTTCTTGTACAAGGATTACTTTGTCCGATAAGATAGCATTATCTGAATCACGAGATGTTTCCATTGCTTTCCTGCGTATTGGTTCAGAAAACATATCATAACCAAAAGCACGCAGATTTCTACCCGTAAAAGGCTCAAGATAAATTATTGAAGTATATATTTCCCTATCGCCATCCGGTTTTACTATATAATCAGGAAACCCTGTTTTTCTGAACGATTCAATATGTTTTTTTAATTGATTTTTGTGAATTATTAACGAATAACCTACACCTTGAATCCCGGGTAAATTTTTATTTATTTTTTCATATTCAATAAATTTTCTCCATCCTTTGCAAGTAACAGTATCTGTAGCTGCAAATAAGGCAGCACCACTTTGCAGAAGTTGAGCATGCGCGTTAAGTCGGGCGTCTAATTTTGTTTTTAACGTATTGCAAATGAATTCAAAATCCTGATTTGCAATCACATTTACGGTGTTTTTCGTGTAAAATGTAATAACTATTGTTAAAACAATTCCTCCCAAAAGAAAAACGAAAGATTTCCAGGTATTTTTAAACAACAAAAAGGGAGTTAGAAGTTGATTTTTAACTTTTGTTATTTTCATTAGTTTAGTTTTATATTTGTTATTGCATAAAACTTTTGTAAATAATCATTGCATAGATTTACAAATCAATATTGCAAATCGTACTCTTATTTATTAAAAACCAAGGAGAATAGTTTTAACCATTTAAAACGAATGTAATAAAATTTTATTTATAATGTTGTTTCTCAGTGCCTTTTATTTAAACCCAACAAACTTTTATCGTGTTTTTCCCAGAACAATCGAATTAAATTTTTCTACTTCTTCCATAATTGGGCTATGGGCAGAGTTTTCAAATGTAAAGAATTCTTTTCGCGGTGCTTTAAGCTGATCGTAAAAGTCTTTTGCAACCGAATAAGGGGTTTGGTAATCGTATTTTCCCTGGAAAATATACACAGGAACCTGCATGCTGTCAATATCGTTAAACAGGTTTTTATTTATCACATCTGGCCATAGATATTTAAACGAAAACAAGCTGCCTGGCATAAAATTCATTTTTTCTTTAAACGTGTATTCTTTTATATTGAGTATCATTTTAACTACCGGCCACATACCGGTCATTTCGTGAGTTACACCACCACCAAATTGAGTTACATAATTCCGTTCGTTCATTAAAAATTTTTGCCATACGTCAATACCTGCAAGAGAATCGGGGAAAGTTAATTTTGAGAGTGCGTTAATTGCTTTTTGGTTATTCTGTTTAAGGGCTTGTTCTTTAGTCCATTCAAACGAAATGTATTCTCCTTTATACTGGTAACATACCTGCCCAATACCAAAATATGCATGAAAAAGTTCAGGATACTCATAGGCGGTTAAGATTCCTAAAAACGAACCCCACGAATGCCCCATGAGATAGATTTTTTCCTGATTAAAGCGTTTGGCAAGATATTCACTTAGTTCCCGGGTGTCGGATATAAATTGAGCCAAATTCATACTTTCGGCAGGAATATTTTTTGAATAGGATTTTCCTGCTCCGCGTTGTTCCCAATAAACCATCACGAAATCATTTTCAATAGCCCTGTTCGTGGCTTTCATGAATGCATATTCGGGGCTTCCCGGTCCGCCATGCAGAAACAGCATTACAGGTTTGGCCGCATCTGCACCACGAATAATAAGATATTGTTCTTGCCCGCCAAGCATTATTTTTTCAATTGTAGAAATGCTCCCGGCAAGCATTTTCCCGTCTAAACCAGTTATTGGATCAGCTTTTCCCGGACTTTTAATCCAGAGATTAATTGCAAGGATTAAAATAATTATAAGTATTCCGCCAACAATGTACAAGAATACTTTGCCAATTTTTTTTTTATTTTTTTCATTTTTATAAGCTTGTTTTAAGTTATTTTGCAGCACGTAACCAGTTTTAAAGTACGAACAAACATTATGCACGGAGAATGTTTTAAAGTGCTATTTTGTTAATACGATTTATATCAAATGTAGCAATTTTACCTGAATCCTGGTACTAAAAAATCAATTTCTGATTTTTATTAAGGTTGAAATCATATAGATTTCATAAGAAGGCAATAAATTTATCCCTGAAAAAGAGCTATCTTTGCCTGTTTTAACTAATTAGCGATATTTATTAATGAAGTTTACAGAATTTAATTTGAATGATCGTTTGCTGGAGGCGATATCATACATGGGTTTTGATGAGGCCACCCCGATACAGGAAATGGCTATACCCGAAATAATGAACGAAAACGATTTGATTGCCTGTGCTCAAACAGGAACAGGTAAAACAGCTGCATTTATTTTACCTGTTTTAAATAAATTAACCGGAGTAAAAAGTTCTTCAATTAATACATTAATTATTGTTCCTACACGTGAGCTGGCATTGCAAATCGATCAGCAAATCCAGGGATTTTCATATTTTGTGCCTGTTAGCTCGTTACCCGTTTATGGCGGTGGCGATGGAAACGATTTTGAAACAGAACGAAAAGCCCTTTTGGGTAATTCCGATATTATTGTTGCAACACCGGGCAAATTGATTTCGCATTTAAAAATGGGATATGTTAAATTCAACGACATTAAGCATTTAATTCTCGATGAGGCCGACAAAATGCTTGATATGGGGTTTTACGACGATATCCAAAAAATAATATCTTATATTCCAAAAAATAGGCAAACACTCATGTTTAGCGCAACAATGCCTCCGAAAATCAGAGTATTAGCCAGCCAGATTCTTAAAAATCCAAAAGAAATAAGCATTGAACTTTCTAAACCGGCCGAAGGTGTTTTGCAGGCATCGTATCTGGTATATGATAATCAAAAAACAGTTTTAATAAAATACCTGTTATTGAATAAACCAGAATACAACAGCATCCTTATTTTTACATCAACAAAAAGCAAGGTTTCCGAAATAGTAAGGGAATTAAAACGGAAAGATTTTGAAATTGAAGGGATATCTTCAGATTTGGAACAGCAGCAACGCGAAGAAGTGCTTTCACGGTTCCGTTCTAAAAAAACACGTATTTTAGTTGCTACCGATGTATTAAGCCGGGGAATCGATATTAAAGATATAAACCTGATAATAAATTACGATGTACCCGGTGATGCCGAAGATTATGTTCACCGTGTCGGCAGAACTGCCCGTGCAAATACAACAGGTGTTGCTTTAACGCTTATAAATGAAAACGATATGCAAAAATTCAGGCGTATTGAAGAGCTTATTGAACGTGAGATTATTAAAATACCTGTTCCTGCCGAATTAGGCGAAAGCCCCGCGTGGAATCCCCGGCCTTTTCATAAGCACTCGAAACCTAGGTATAAAAGAAGAAAAGGTAAATAATTTATGATATCTAATTGGGAATAAAATGCTCCCGAAAAACGGAATCAAGTATTACTCAAGCACTTAACCTTTGATGCTGTAAATCAAAACATTATGGCAATTTCACAAACTTTAACATAATTTATTCGTAAATAAGGTACAGTTTTTGTTAAATTGCATAAAAAATAAGCTTATGAGAAAATATTTACTTTCAATCATATTTCTCTTATTTTCGGTTTGTTTGTTTGCTCAGGGAAATTCTGAAAAAACAGATTCAATACCTGTTCACGAAAAATTTTTTCAGAAACAGGAAATGAAAATTTATCCTAACCCCGTGGTTGATTATTTCTACGCAGAATATTCGATAGAATATATAAAAGATGCAAAACTACAGGTTTATAATTCTCTTGGGGAAATAGTAATCAGCAAAGATTTAGAAGAAAAAAAGGGAAACGAGAAGATTTATGTTACCGGGCTTAAAAACGGGCTTTATTTTTGTTCTCTTCTCGTTGACGATAACCGTGTTAGTACAAAAAAACTTCTGGTTAATCGTTAAAAAGATATTTGTTTTTCAGGTCGTTAATTAAAGCTTGTACACCAGTGCAGGCTTTTTCTTTTATGCAGATCAGGTTTTTTATTGCAGGTAAGTTAATTTCGTTGGGATCAATTAAGTAAATGGGAATATGTAACGGGACATAATCAATTAACCCGGCAGCGGGATAAACATTTAACGATGTGCCAATAACGACAAAAATATCGGCTTTTTCACAAATATGGCTTGCTTTACTAATTGCAGGAACCGATTCGCCAAACCAAACAATATGGGGCCTGAGTTGTGAGCCTTTTTCGCACTTATCTCCCGGGTTTAATTCCCATCCCCGGATTGTATAAATAAGTGATGAATCTGCCGTGCTTCTTGATTTTCTGATTTCACCATGTAAGTGTAAAATGTTTTTACTTCCGGCACGTTCATGCAAATCATCTACATTTTGAGTAATAATTTGTACATCGAAATATTTTTCAAGTTCAACTAAACCACGATGTCCCTGGTTGGGTTCCGATTCAATAACTTTCTTTCTTCGCTCATTGTAAAAACGTAATACCAATTCAGGATTGTTGTGCCATGCCTCCGGGCTTGCAACATCTACAAAGTTGTATTGCTCCCATATTCCACCCATATCACGAAACGTAGGAATTCCACTTTCCGCACTTATCCCCGATCCGGTTAAAACAACAAGTTTTTTCATGATTGCTGATTTTGTAAAGCAAAATACAAAATATTTTATTGATTTTGAATTTGTAAAGAGTTTTCAAAAGATTTATAATTGACCATCTATTTATTCTGCAGTTAATTTTTAGTATTTTAGCCGTTACCTGGGTGGAAATTAATCTCCATAAAATCAGGCAAATATATTTTATGATTGATTTCAATACCATACAACGCATAATTGATACAGCAGAAATTGTTGATGTAGTTCAGGATTTTGTGAACCTGAAAAAGCGGGGTGTTAATTATTTGGGTTTATGCCCGTTTCATAACGAAAAAACCCCGTCGTTTACCGTTTCTCCGGCTAAAGGAATTTACAAATGCTTTGGTTGTGGCAAAGGAGGAAATCCGGTAAACTTTATTATGGAACACGAGCATTTGGGATACGCAGATGCACTCAGGTACCTGGCTAAAAAATATCATATCGAAATAGTTGAAAAGGAACTATCTGCCGAAGAAATTCAGCAACAAAACGAACGCGATAGTTTGCTTGTTGTTACAAAATTTGCGAATAGCTATTTTCAGGAAAAATTACACAAACACACCGATGGCCGGGCGATAGGATTAAGCTATTTTAAAGAACGGGGCTTCCGTGACGAAATCATCGATAAATTTGAATTGGGTTATAGCCTCGATATTCGTGATGCTTTTACAAAAGCAGCAATTGAAAAAGGATACAAACTAGAGTTTCTCGAAAAAGCCGGATTTACTATTGTAAACGAGCAGGATAAATTTGATCGTTTTCGTGGACGGGTTATGTTTCCAATACACAGTTTGTCGGGAAATGTGATTGGTTTTGGTGGCCGTGTTCTGAAAAAAGACGAAAAAACAGCTAAATACCTGAATTCGCCCGAGTCGGAGATTTATCATAAAAGTAAGGTCTTGTATGGTATGTTTCAGGCAAAAACAGCAATAACACAATCGGATAAGTGTTATTTAGTTGAAGGATATACCGATGTTATTTCAATGCATCAGTCAGGAATAGAAAATGTTGTAGCTTCATCGGGAACATCATTAACTGTTGATCAAATACGATTAATCAAACGATTTACCCCCAATGTTACCATAATATACGATGGTGATGCGGCTGGAATAAAAGCATCTTTGCGGGGGATTGATCTTGTGTTGGAACAGGGAATGAATGTTCGTGTATTGTTATTACCCGAAAATGAAGATCCCGACTCGTTTGCAAAAGCGCATAGTGCTTCAGAATTGCTTGCATTTATACAAAAAAACGAAGAGGATTTTATTACATTCAAAACCCGCTTGCTTTCGAAGGATACAAAAAACGATCCTGTAAAAAAAGCCAATTTAATTAGTGATATTGTTCATTCTATTTCAGTTATTCCTGATGGCATTATCCGAACAGTATATATTAAGGAATGTAGCACTATACTTGGTATTGATGAAAAGATTCTTTATTCCGAAACCAATAAAATTCGTCGCAGATACGCAGATTCTGAATCACGCAGGGTTACAACTCCTTCGGATGTTTATAAAGTAGCTTCTCCGGCAGTTCCATCTTTTGTTGAAGGATATTATGCGGAACCGCAGGAAAGAGAAATCATTAAACTGCTGTTACATTATGGTAACCAGGTACTTTATTCGTACCAGGAAGATAAATTTGATGAACCCCGGCATGTTAAGGTTGCAGAATATATTATTAAAGAAATACTGAATGATGACCTGGAGTTTAAAAACCTGGTTTATAAACAGATTTTTCAGGAATATCTTGATGGAATGAGTAAAGATCTGCTTCCTGAAAGTAAGCAGTTTATTTTTCATAACGATCCGCAAATAAGTAAATTAGCTGCCGACTTACTAAGCACGACTTATACTTTAAGCAAGATATTTAAAAGAAAAGGGGCTTTGATCGAAAATGACGAACTTAAATTGAACCAGATAGTACCGGAAACAGTTGTTGCGTATAAACGAAAAATATTGGAAATAGCTCAAAAGGATGTTTCAGAAAAACTTCATATAGCACAGGAAAACAAAATTTCAGTCGAAGAATTAAATACAATTCAAAAGGAGAGTATGTTAATTACTTCGGCTATTATTGCCATTTCGAAGGACAGGGGATGGGTAATAATTCGTTAAAATCAGGAGATATTCAGTGTAAATGTAAATGTACTCCCTTTTCCATGTTCGCTGGTTACAGTTATAGTTCCTCCATTGTGCTGGATAAATTCTTTACACAGGATTAGACCTAAGCCGGAGCCTTTTTCATTTTGTGTGCCGGGAGTAGTATGGTGTTGATCAATTCTGAATAATTTGTCAAGCTCTTCGTTTTTAATACCAATTCCGTTATCGGTAATACTTATTGTACACAATTCGTTATTTGCCGTACACCTGATTTCAATTTTCCCCTTGTTTCCGGTAAATTTAGCTGCATTTGAAATTAAGTTGCGAATAACGGTATGTATCATATTTTCGTCTGCAAAAACATCTAATTTATCGGGAACAAAAACCAGTAATTCTATTTCTTTCGACTCGAGCTTATTTTTAATTAATTCGATATTCTCCTTAATTATACTTACAATATCAAAAGTTCTGGGATTAAATTTTATTTCTCCCATTTGGCTCGACGACCAGTCTAAAAGGTTTTCAAGAAGGTTGTATGTTGTTTGAGAAAGCTTGTTTAGTTCCGATAAAAATGATTTTGTTTTTTCTTTGTCAAAATCATCTAAATCGGTTAAAACATAGGCTGTAGAATTTACAAATGTGCTTATTGGGCTCCGTAAATCGTGAGCAATAATTCTGAAAAACTTGTTTTTTGTGGCGTTACTTATTTCGAGCTGATCTTTTTTCTTTTCAATTTCTTCTTTTTGACTTTCCAATTCAATGTTTTTAGCACTTATCCATTCGTTAGCATCTTTTAAATGTTCTGCCTGGACAAGGATTTCTTCGTTTTGCATCAATATTTCCTGGGTACGCTGTTTTACGATTTTTTCGAGATTTTCCTTTTCTTTAATTAAATTGTATGTATAAAGCTTTACAATCAAAACAATAAACAGGGTGCTTAAAATAAAATAACTTAAATAGGCTGCAAAAGTTCTATACCATGGGGGTAAGATTACAAACTTATACTCTGCAGTACCACTTTCAATACCATATATGTTTTTTGATTTTACTTTAAATGTATATGTTCCCTCGGGAAGGTTCGTGTATTCTTTTTTATTTTCTATACTCCATACAGACCAATCTTTATCGTATCCATCAAGAAAATAGCTATACGTGTTCTTTTGTTCTTCTTCATAAAAAGGTGAAGCATATTGAAATGTTAACGAGTTGTTTTTATAATTTAAAACGGTACCTGTATTTATTGTTGGATTGGGATCGAGCAGCAATTCAAAGGATGTTGAATCGGGATGAATTTCTACTTTTTTGAAATTTGTTCCGTTGTATAAGACAGAGTCTCCCGAAAAAACTTTTCTGATTAATGCAGGGTATAAATCGAAATAATCTTTATCGGGATGCCCGATGTATCTGAAAGTACCTTTAGTTGTTCCAAACCAGGTTGTAGAATCTTCCTGGGTAGCAATATAAAAATTTGTTATAATTTCGTCATTTATCCTTTTCCACGAAAGAGTATCTGCAAAGACATTTTCTGATGTAGTATCTTTGGGATGGATGAATAATTCGAATTTATTTTCATTATAATTAAAGGTATAATATTCTCTGTCGGACGAGAAATGCAGTTTGTTATTTACATTAATAATCTGGTTTGATTTTACAGAAGATAATCCATTCGATGTATCATAAAATTCAACATTGTTTAGTACATTTTCGTTTAATGGATTTTTAATGCGGATTAATCCCTTGTAGTTTACGCTTAGCCAAAGATTACCTAAAGAGTCTTCGTTTATATCCCTGATAATATCATTTATGCCAAATTGTATTCCGTGGTTAGTCCATTTTCCATTATTGTAGCTGGCTAAAGCAAGGCCGGTATTTAATCCTAAAAATAATTTCGTGGGATCTTTTTTATACTGGTGTAATTTAAAAGTAATTCTATAATCAGATATTTGTTTTGATTTGTCGTCAATAATTTGAAAAAGGCCCCTGTTTGATGCTACCAGTAAAATAGTTTTATCGGTTACTGTTAAATTCGATACTTTCTGTTTTTTTTCAGAATATAGATGCGGGGGTTGAAAATACAAGAAACCCCAGGTTTGCTCAAATGTTCCTTTAACAGGGATAAAGCTATTTACACAAAAATTTATTTTATCAGGATTCTTATTTGTACAATAAATACCCGATCCGGTCGAAATATAAAGTTTATTTTTTGTTTCGGCTACATCAGATATCACGCCGTTTATACCCTTTTCATCATTCCAGTATCTAAAAGGAGAATTTATTTCAACCTGGCAAATTCCGTTGGCAAGAGCTAACCATAGGGGCTGATTTTTTTGATAATATAAAAAATGGGTTGGGCTGACAATTCCGATCGATTCATGGTTTATTATATCAACAACATTCCAGTTGCCATCAACAATCAGAATACTTCCGTAAATTGTACTCATAGCATATAAGTTATCAGAAATCTCTATGCCATGATAAAAAATATTTTTTATTAAGTAATTATTCAGATTTTTTGTGATTTCCGAAATTTCAGAAAATGAGCGGATCACTACTTGTTCCCCTTTTCTGCTATATAAAAAGGCGCCATCGGTACGGGTACAAATAATTAAACCGTTTTTATGTTTGAAAATGGAATGTATTTTTTTGTCAGCGAAAAAATCTCCCTGTTCAATCAGGTTTAATGAATCGTGTTCGAGTTTTAATAATCCTCTCCCTATTTCCTGAACAAAATATGAGTTATCAACCTTATGGCTAAGGTAAAATCGCTCCTTATTACTGGAATAATAGCTAAATTTTTTATTGTGATATTTAAAAAGATACTTATCCGTAAGAAAGAAAACAGTGTCGGAAAAACAATTAATATCCCAAATATCACCAAAATCCATGTATTGAGAATCGATAAGATGGGTTAGTGATTTATAAACCAGGTTTCCTGATTCATTTGGAATTAAACAACCTATTTCATTAAAAGCTCCTGAATATAGTATGTTTTTATTATCAATAGCTAAGCTGCGTACTGTTGAATTGTTTTTTACAGGTATTGTTTTCCAGTTCTCACCATCATATTCCAGAATGCCATTAACATTACCAAAATACATAATTCCTCGTTTATCCTGAATAACAGCCCAGTTTTGAGCTCCGCTATTATAATCCTTTGCCGAATAGTATTTTGATGGCAACAAACCCCTTTCCTGTGATTTTGCATTAAAATTAAATGCAAACAGAAATATCAGGCCGGGAATTATAATTCTTTTATATGTATTCTGTGTGTCAAACATATAATTAAATTGTGTTATTCGGGAGCTTCATTATTTCCGAGCTTTTTAACAGCTTCATCTTTATACTTTCTTCCTATAGGTATTTCCATTGTCCCTATTTCTACCGAAGAACAACTGAAAGCATCAATTTGGTTTATTGCAATTATATATGATCTGTGAATTCGTAAAAATTCATTCGGATTTAATATGCTCTCAAAGTAACTGAGTTGTTGTTTTGTGATTACTGTTTTTTGTTTTGTAACAACTTTTACATAATCTTTTATGCTTTCAAGGTAAAGAATGTTCGGTATATAGATTTTAACCATTCTTTTATTTTCCTTCAAATAAATATGACCAGAAATTTCTTGTTCTTTATCGGATTCTGTTTTCCCTGTTTTTATATCAATAAGTTTATTTATAGCTTTAATAAGCCTTTCAAACGTTATAGGTTTAAGTATATAATCTGCAACATTTAAATCAAATCCTTCAATTGCATAATTTTTGTTTGCAGACGTAATAATGACTAAAGGGGGATGGGTAAAACTTTTTAAAAAATCAATACCTGTAAGATTTGGCATTTCAACATCAAGAAATAGAAAATCTACTTCATGATCTTTTAAGAATTCATAAACTGAAATAGCATTGTTAAATGTCTCTACAACTTCAATAGCAGGTATTTTTTTTAGATACCCCTGTAATACCGCTATAGCTAATGGTTCGTCATCAACTATAACACATTTTAGTTTCATAAACTCCTCAAATGTTAGGCTTAGGTCAGGTTAATAAATAATCGGGCAATTTATAAATAATTTTTCAAAAATTTAAACATTCAATACTTTAAATATTATTTTCATTTTTCCAAGCAAAATGATTTTTAGGGGTTGATAATTGTTGTTTGTCGATAGCCAATTTTTATATGGATAATTGTTTGTAATTTTTGCAAAATTTACTTTAACCCTATAATCTTATTGAACTATGAAAAAATTTACTTTGTTAACTTTTGTGTTCTCACTTTTTTTAGTTTTTACGGTATTTGCACAAAAGGGTTATGTTAACCCTGCTGCAAAATATTGTGAAATGCTGGGATATCGTTATGAAATTACTTCTGTTAAAGGCAGTGGAGAGGTTGGTATGGTTCACTTACCCGATGGCCGAATTGAAAATGCATGGGATTTCTTTAAAGGCAAAGTAGCCCAGGAATATTCTTATGCAGCACGTTATGGTTTCGATATTGAAACAGAAACTGTAAAAGAAAATGGCTTTACTGTAGAAAGAGCTGTTTGTGTTCGCAGCAACAAAGGAGTTGAAGAAAGGATTCCTTTACTTGATTTAATGGAAATGAATGGAGATCAGCTTATGACGAATGAAAACAGAAGCTTATCCGATTTTCATGCAGATGCAAAGATAGATCCTAATTTCACTGCATCTAAAGCTCTTCCAACATCTTTCGACTGGAGAAGTTACAATGGAAATTCTTATATTGGAGATCCCCGCGACCAGGGAGGTTGTGGTTCTTGTTATGCTTTTGGTGCAGCAGCATGTGCTGAAGGAACATATAATTTTGCTACCGGAAGTTATAATAGCAATACCGCAGATTTCTCAGAAGCTTATATTGCGTGGTGTTTAAGCACTTTGTCAGCATATAGCAGCCACTTTGGAGGTTGCGATGGCGCAGATTATGATTACATGGAATTACAGGCTTTAGTTGATGTTGGTATTATTGATGAAACCTATTTCCCATATACTGATACAGACAATCAATCTTGTCCATCAACAACTTCAACTGCCCCAAAAACACAGTTTGCAAGCTGGAATCGTGTTACTTGTTCCGATATAGATGCAATTAAAACTGCAATTATGACTTATGGTGTTGTTGATGCGGCAGTTTATGTTACAACAGCATTTCAAAACTATACAGGGGGTATTTTTACCGATAGTTATACTGCCTGTTCATCCAGCCCTTGTTACGATACTCCAACAAACCATGCTATATCATTAGTTGGTTGGGGTTATGATGCAACATATGGAGATTACTGGATTTTAAGAAACTCCTGGGGAAGCTCCTGGGGAGAAAGTGGCTACATGAGAATTGATGCTACTGCTGCTCGTGTTGCTTGTTCTGTTTGTTATATGACATATGTAAGCGATGGAACTACTGTTCCTACAGTTACAACAAATTCAGTTTCTTCAATTGCAGATAATTCAGCCGTTTGTGGTGGAAATATTACTTCAGATGGTGGTGCTACAGTAACTGCCAGCGGGTTAGTATATGCAAAAACAACTGCCCCTACATTATCTACAGGAACCGTTGTTTCTACTTCACCGGTTACTACAACAGGTTCTTATAGTTTAACCATGAGTGGTTTAACTGCCGGAACAACTTATTATGTTCGTGCTTATGCTACAAATGCAAAAGGTACAAGCTATGGATCTGAAATTAGCTTTACTACAACAGGTACAACTCCTGTAACATATTGTACTTCAAAGGGAAGTAATTACAGTTACGAATGGATTGCCGGTGTTGCAATAGGTACTTTTAGCAATACTTCAACTGCTGCAGGTTATACCGATTTTACAAGCAAAACGGTTAATATGACAGCAGGTACAACCTATAATATTACACTTACCCCCGGGTTTGCAAGTACAACTTATTTAGAGTATTGGAAAATCTGGGTTGACTTAAATGCAGACGGTGATTTTGATGATACAGGGGAGAATATTTATGATATCGGGACAATGAGTAAAACAATAGTTACCGGTACTATGAGCATTCCTGCCGGAACAACAGCTAAGTCAACACGAATGAGAGTTTCAATGAAATACAATGCAGCACAAACATCGTGCGAAACTTTCAGCTATGGCGAAGTTGAAGATTATACTGTAGTTATTTCTGCAGCAACAGCCGATACTCAGGCACCAACTGCTCCAACAAATTTAACTTCAGCAAGTATTACTCAAACTACATTCACACTAAGCTGGACTGCTTCAACTGACAATGTTGGTGTTACAGGATATGATATTTATCAGAATGGCGTATTAAAAGGTTCTTCAACAACAACCAGTTACAGTGTAACAGGTTTAACTGCTGCAACTACTTATTCATTTACAGTAAAAGCTAAAGATGCTGCAGGTAACGTTTCTGCTGCAAGTACAGCTTTAAGTGTAACAACGTTATCAACCGCAATTACATATTGTGCTTCAAAAGGAACAAATGTTGTTTACGAATGGATTGATTACGTTGCTATGGGAGGTATGACAAATACTACAACAGCAAATGCAGGGTATGGAGATTTTACAACTACTAAAATTGCTACCGTTGCTTTAGGTGCAAGTACAACAATAAGCTATAGCGCTGGATTCAGGAGTACATTATATACTGAATACTGGAGAGTATGGATTGACTGGAATCAGAATGGTACATTTGAAACTACTGAGTTAATGGTTAGCGGTTCATCATCAGCCAGCACTACTTTATCAACTACATTTACAGTTCCTTCAACTGCTTTAATTGGATCAACCCGCATGAGGGTGAGCATGAAATATGCTTCAGCACCAACAGCTTGCGAAACATTTACTTATGGCGAAGTTGAAGATTATACAGTAAATGTTACCGGAAATACATTTGTAAGAACAGAAGTAATTGGTGAAGAGCTAGGTAATGAAGCTCCAACCAGTTTAATAGTTTATCCAAGTCCTGCTAATGATTTTATTACAGTTAAAATTAGTAATGGAACCAGAGTAGGAACAGTTTCAATCTATAATATGAGCGGAGTATTAGTTAAACTCGTTGATATTAATGGTGAAGAAAGAGAAATTGGTATTTCTGAACTTCCATCTGGTTCATATATTGTTTCTGTTGAAGACGAGAGAGAAACATTGGTGAAGAAAATAGTTAAACAATAGCTTTTCAAGATAAAAAACACTCTAATTTAATTACTCACTCTATTTTATTAACCTTTAGAAGAGTACCGAAAACCGGTACTCTTCTTTTTTTAGGTAACTCAAACCCGGTTTTTCTACAATCAATCTCCTTTTTGCGGAAAATAGTTTAAAAACATAGGATTCTAATACGCAGAATATTGAATAATTGATAATTTTGGAAAAATTTTAAAATGAAAGACTTCTCAATTATTTCTGTTTCTATTATTAACTTATTGATAGGAATAAGATATTGTATATTAATTTATAAAAAAGAAATAAAGCCTGCTTTAGCAATGTGGATTTTTTTTACACTTGCTGTTGTTATGAGTTTAATAACATATCTTGCAGACGGGAATTATAGTATTTGGGATAATATTTTAAATACAACCGATATTCTTCTTGTGTCAACAGTTTCCGTTTTTATTTACATATACGGTGATAAAAGTTCAAAATTTAATAAATTCGATACCGTATGTTTAATTGCGGTATTACTAATAATTATTTTTTGGATAATATCACGAAATCATGTTATAACAAATCTTCTGATACAACTAATATTAGTTATTGCTTATTTCCCGGTAATAAAGCGGCTGATAAAATCGAAAGAAAACACGGAGCCTTTTACTGTATGGATAGGGATGATGCTGGCCCCGGTATTTGCTCTTATTTCGAGCAAGGGTGCTTTGGCTACTATTTATTCAGTAAGAGCTATTATATGTGTTGGTTTGCTTTTATTGCTGATGTTACGTGTTCAATATTTATACAGGAAAAATTCTCCAGGCTAATTTTTAAAGAGTTTTACGAAAATCACGAATTGAAAAATTAAAAGTATAGGGATTATTTAAAGAATTTTTCTATTTTTGCAGTCTGATATGGTCAGTTGGCCGAGTGGCTAGGCAGCGGTCTGCAAAACCGTGTACGGCGGTTCGAATCCGCCACCGACCTCAAGTAAAAAACAAGCGCCTGTAAACTAATAATTTGCGGGTGCTATTTTTTTAGGGCGGAAGTATTTAGATAACTGCTATCAATGAATGACATTAAATAATAATAAATTTTAAATAGGGTTTTTTAATAGATGATTATCGTTTATATAAAACAGGTTATACATGAGACGGTACTCTTTTTTATTGATTGTAGCAGGATTTATATTAAATAATTCTTTTGCTCAACTTTCCGATAATAAAGTTATTGACTCTTTAGTAAATGAATTATGGGTAAACACGAAAGGGTATAAATCGTCAAGAATAATAAAAAAAATTGAAAAGCAAAATCCCCAATTTGATTATTTAACCTGTGTTATTAAAAACCAAATCAAATTTCCCGGGAATGTAAAAAAGGGATTTGTTGAATGGGAGTATGAAATAGATTCAATAAAACACTATTGTATTGTTATTATTCCAAATAATTACGATCCTGCAAAAAAATATGCAGTAACCGTTTTTTTACATGGTGCAATAATGAATTTAAACCCTCGCTATGTAAGCACATTTATAACTCCGACAAGCTACAACCCGGATTCTCTGGATAGAATTATTATTTATCCGGCATCGTGGATGCAAAGTTTATGGTGGAACAACAGACAAGTCGAAAATCTTAAATATATCATCGAAAGATTAAAGAAAAACTACAATATTGATGAAAATAATATCCATTTATCAGGGTATTCTGACGGGGCAACAGGGAGTTTTTACCAGGCAAACATGAACGGAACTCCCTGGGCAACAATCAGGTCTTATATTGGAAATCCTAATGGTGTCGCAGATTTAAGTAATCAGAATATTTTTTTGAAGAATTTCAATTCTGTTCCCTGGCTAATTGTGAATACTACTAACGACAAATTATTTCCTGCATCGGAGATAACCCCGTTTATTCAAAGGATGAGAATGGCAGGGAATACGGCTTATTATTATATAATGGAAGGATATGGACATGATCTGAATTGGGTTCCATTGTTAAAAGATTCAATCCGGAATTTTCTAAGCCAAAATATAAGAAATCCATATTCTTCTGAGATATATTGGAGAACAGAAAACACATTAAAATATGGAAGAAACCGGTGGGTTATTATTGATAAGCTGAAAAAAAATACAAATACTTCTGCATATAATGATATTACAGAAATATTAGTGCCGTATAACCGGGAATCAATTAATTTATCAGGGTTTATTCATGTAACAACAACCGGGAATATAATAAATGTTACCACTGAAAATGTAGAACAATATACCTTGCTCATTTCACCTGAACAATTTAATTTTAATAAACCGATAACAGTTTATACAAATGAAAATCTTTCATTTGAAGGGGAAATAGAAAAAAACATGCATACATTATTAAAATGGGTTTCACGCGACTTAGATCGAACCATGTTGTTTGGATACGAACTAAAAATTCGCTTGTAAAAACAGGTATTAAAAAATCACGTTGATTAATTCAATATCGAATAATAAAACAGAGTTCTTGGGAATACCAGAAATGGCAACATCTCCATATCCTAAGGTGGAAGGAATAAAGAGTTTAATATGGCCACCTTTTTTAATTAAAGGAAGGCCTTCTTGCCAGCCTTCTACCAGGTTTTCTAATATAAACGAGTTTCTTTGGCTGTCGAAAATTGTGCTGTCTAAAAGCATCCCGGTATAATTTACATCAACAATTGCTTCGTTTGTTGGTGTATCACCAGTTCCTTCTTCAAGAATAATGTAATGCAATCCCGATTCGGTAGATTGTGCAGTTAAATTGGTTTCTTCAAGGTATTGTTCAATTTTGGCGATGTCAATTTTTAATTGTTCGGCTTCGGAAATTTCATCATCATCATCATCGCATGCAGTTAATGCAAATATTGGTAAAAGCAACAGTAAAAATAATTTTTTCATGGGTATATATTTTTTTGTGATGTTTAGATTGTTTGTATTTTATTCTTTTTCGTTTTGTGCAATTTTTTGCATGGATATTTAATTTAGCTTGTAAACATAAGCAATTTCTATAAAAACAAAAATTTTTTAAATCTTTTTAACTTACCGGGGTAGTTGACCAAAGACTTTTCTCAAAAATTTGTGAAATTTATGAACACTGGTTACAGGTTCCGCAAACATGAAAATACATTCTTTGTCTATCAGGTCAATATCATTTTCTTTTGCAATTTTAGAGGTGTCTTTTGTATTCGACATTTGCTGAACCCAAACATGTTTAATTCCTTTTTCAGCAGCTTGTTTTAAAACAATATCGGTTTCATTTTTGGGAGTAATGATGAGAAGTTTCTGATATTCTGCGGGAATTTCAAAAACGGAGTTGTAACATTTTACGCCATTAATATCTTTAGCTTTGGGGTTTACCGGGCAAACATCAAACCCTTTTTGTTGAAGTTCGTTGAATACTGTATATCCGAATTTTTTTGTATTTCTCGACACCCCGACTATTGCAAGTTTTTTGGGAGCCAGGAACTGAATTATACTTTCTTTTTTTGTCATAACTTTCCTTTTTTAATTATTTATACATTCAAAATTAATATATTCTTTTTTCAGTTAACAGCATCAACAGCTAATGAAATAAATTCCGCGGTATCCCATCCCAGTTCACCTGTTGCGGCATCATTCCCAAAACGTACAAGAATCATGTTTTTTGATGGAATAATGACAATATATTTTTGAAAAAGCCCGACAGCCATGTATGTCTCTTCAGGAATACGTGTGTCAATATCGTTTGGATAGCGTTGTGCTGTCCAGAACATATAGCCGAACTGTGGATAATTTTCTAAGGGAGGAGTGTAAGAATCTGAAACCCAGTATTCAGGTAAAAGCCTGGTTCCATCCCATATTCCATTGTTTAAATAAAGATAACCCAGTTTTGCATAATTACGAACAGTTGTTAAGATTCCCCATGCCCCAATTGTATGCCCTTCGGGGTCGGATGCCCATTCAATATTTGTTATTCCGAGAGAATTAAACAGATTGTCTTTTGCAAAATCAAAAGCCAATTGTCCTGTTGCATTTTCAATTAAGCCGGCAAGCAGTACAGGCATCCCGCTACTGTAATTCCATACTGTTCCGGGAGTATCAATTACAGGTTTATTCAAAACATAATTAACAAAATTTGTAGAACCTGTTCGCATACTTAAAAGGTCGTTATCGCCATTTAGTAAAAGTTCTTCCTCGTTCCATTGAATTCCCGATGTCATTGTGAGTAAGTGCTTAATAGATATTTCGTTTTTTTCTGGTTGAACATTATCGCCTTGAAGTTGAGGAAAATAATCAGCAATTTTATCATCAACACCATTAATGTATCCCTTTTTTATAGCTACCCCTGTAAGTGAAGCTACAAAAGCTTTAGCAATAGAATAGCTTGGTTGAAAAGTAGAGATAGTGTTTTTATTAAAATAATATTCGGCAACGATATACCCGTCTTTTATAACAATAAACGCGTCGGTTTTTCGAATATCATCAGCACAATAATCGTAAACAGCTTTAAGTTTTTCGGAACTCATTCCAACTTCTTCGGGGGCACATTCTTTCCAATCGGTCGTGGGAAAATAAAACCCGTTGGCAATTCCTTCTCCTAAAAATTCAGGATTTCCGGATTCATCTTCTTTTGTACATGTAGTTAAGAGAATAAGTAAAATTAAAAATACTGTTCCTAAATTAAAAATCTTCGTCACTTTTAATATTGTTTAGAGTTCAAAAGGCAGTTCTTTCAATAATTCGATTTTTTCAGGAGTAACATTAACCTGCATGGGAATAATTTCAACCCCTTTTTCATAAGCTATTTTAAGTACTTTTGCATATTCGGGGTCAATTTCTTTTGCCGGGGCAAAAATTTCCACATCGTTTCGTTGAATAACATATAACATTACTGCTCTCATTCCTTGCTCTTTAACCTTCGCGAGTGTTTCGAGATGTTTTTTCCCGCGGCTTGTAACCGCATCGGGAAAGAGAGCGTATTTCCCTTCTTTTAAAGTTACATTTTTTACTTCGATAAAGCAGGTTTCTTTTTCGTTTTTTGCCATCAGGTCGAAGCGGCTGTCATCGAATTTTACTTCGGCCTGTACTTCGGTGTAACCTTTCAGTTTCTCGATTTTGCCCGATTTAACAGCCTCGTAAGCGAGTTTATTTGGATTCCCGGTATTAATCCCAACCCAATTGCCATTTATTTTAATCATTTCCCAGGTGAATTTTGTTTTTCGGTTTGGGTCATCTACCGGAGATAAATAAACTTCTGCATTATCTTCCAAACAACTTTTCATAGTACCCGAATTGGTGCAATGAGCTGTAACAATATTGCCAGAATCGAGTTTAATATCAGCTAAAAATCGCATGTATCGTTTTATTAAATACCCGTGAATCAAAGGTTTTTGAAAATTCATATAACGTGCGTATAATTTTTATATTGGTAAAATTAAAGATTCATTAAACAAAGTGCAAAATTATATCTTATGAGAATTAATAATTTTATGCTTTTACTTTGCACTTAAATATTTAATACCTGAAATTTGTGTTTTTAGGATTGTTGAATAATTATTTTTATTATGGATTGCCGCGAAGGATGTGCCGCTTGTTGTATTTATCTTTCAATTTCATCACCCATTCCCGGGATGCCCAATGGTAAATCGGCCGGAGTACGATGTATTCATCTTTCCGAAGATTTAAAATGTGAAATTTTTGAATCTCCTGAACGCCCGCGGGTTTGTGCCGGGTTTAAACCAGAAAAACTGTTTTGTGGTGAAACGGCTCAGGAAGCGTATGAAATTCTTGCAAAATTAGAGGGAGTAAAGATTATATAAACTGAATTCGCTTAAAAATATTTTTCAGATTAAATCACAGGCGTCTGCAGGCATCCAATGAGCATCTTTTCCTTCCCATTTCACGTTACATCCTATGGGATTTGTAACGGGTATCGAGATTTTATTCCCTGATAAATGTTCTTCTAATGCTCTTTCTAAATCATTTACAGTCATTTTTGATGTATCTCTGGGGCTGTCAATAGCTCTTCCTGTATAAATTAATTTTCGTTCTTTATTTAAAACATAAAAATGCGGGGTTCGTAATGCCCCGTAAGCTTTTGCTATTTCCTGTGATTCATCGTACAAATAAAGCCAGGGGAATTTATTTTCCTCCATTCGTTTTACCATATTCGGGAAATTATCTTCGATATAGGTGTTTTTACTGTTAGCGTTTATTGCTACAAAACGAATTCCTTTTGGAATATATTTTTCTGCCATTTTACGGGTTACTTCATCGGAACCAATTACATACGGGCAATGATTGCAGGTAAAAAATACAACCAGAGTATGTTCATTAAAATCCGTTAACTGGTATGTATTCCCATTTGTAGCAGGTAATTTAAAATGAGGAGCTTCTTCGCCTATTTGTAATGTAAATGCCATAATTTGTTTTTTTATTTAAACAGTTTATTAAAGAAAATGTTTATTTATCCGGAAAGCAGTGGTGATTTTTTGAACATAAAAAAACCGCCCGAGAGCGGTTTTTCTATTGAAAAGAATTATTAAGTAAAAATTATTTGAGAACCTTCGCCACCAGCCATATTGTAAAATTCACCAATTGTAATGATATCAATTACATGATCTGTTAAATCTTTTTTCTCCAGTTTAAACATGTCAACAGCTAATTTGCAAGCATAAATTTCGCCACCACCAGCAGTAATCATATCTAAAAATTCTTCGACAGGAGGAATATCGAGTTTGTCCATTTGGCTTCGCATCATAGCAGAAACACCGGCTTCAACACCAGGTATTAGTCCCAGAAGTGTTGGGAAGGGTAATCCCCCGGGCATACGCATTGCCGGGTTTCCAACTGTTGCTGTATGCAATTTGTTCATGTATTTCTTTGTAATTGCATCGAGTCCAAAAAAAGTAAAGAAAACCTTTGCTTCCATACCTTCCATAACAGCACCATTTGCCATTACCAAAGCAGCATAAACATCTTCAATAGTGCCTTTTGCACATATTATTGCTACTTTCTTAACTTTAATATCTTTTTTTTCTGTCATAGCTGTATTCTTTATTTGTTATACACAACTGGTTGGTTTATTAATTCCAGCAATTTTAGAAGATAATTTTAAAGGGCCTCCAGGGAATAAATCGTAAAATCCTTTAATATCTACAATCCCTGATTTACCTACCTTACGGATGGTTAATCCGGCCTGGTTTTCACGAATGTATTTTAAAACAGCGAAATGTTTGTCGGTAAGTTCTATACCTTCTTCTTTTGCTATTTCTTTTGCTATTTCTTCGTTCCATTTTGTTGAATCTACTAAATAGCCATCTTCGGTAACTTCTAGTGTTACACCTGCATAAGTTTTTTGTGCCATGGTATTCTTGTTTTTTTTAATGAATTATTGAGTTATTGATTTTGTTTCTTGAGACATGTTTTTTAAGAGTGTTAACATAAACCCAATACTTTGTTTAACTTCAGGACTATTTATTTCTCGCATAATCCTCCATAAAGAGTATTGTTTTGTTGGTTCATTCGTTGTTTTATTATAAGCAACAACAGCATTATCGAATAGTTTTGCCATCTGGCCCAGGAACTCGAAATATCCTTTTTGTTCAAATTCATGAAGTTTGTTTGTAAAATCAATTCCTACTTCAGTAATTATCGGACCCATATCCTTAGCCAAATCATTTAAGCTTTCGAACATATCAATAAGTTGAGAAAAATTATTGATGTTTCGTATAAACTTAAAAACCAAAGTTTTAAGATCGTCAACATTTAGTTCGATTCCTTGTTTATCAAGCTCTTCAATGGCACTTGTAAATGCATCTTTACCTATAATAGACAGGTCGCTAACCAAATCTTCAATTGCTTCGCTTTTTAATCGTTGCTCATTCACATAATGCAGCACCAGATCAAGCTTTTGATTTATCTGATTAATTTGTTCCTGGATATTATCTGTTTTTAATTCCATTTTTAATTCTTTTTAAATTAATTATTTCTTTTTACCAGCCATCGACATTTCTGATTCTACCGGGAGTTCTTTCCCTTTAAGAAGAATATGCCAGTAAATCCATCGGAAAATTACTTTCCCGTAATGATTCATTTTTGTATTTTGCAATAAACCAAAAGGGCCTATCCCGGGTAATGGATAATTTCCGGCAAGAGGTTCCGTTTCATAATTAAAGTCGATAATCGAGCCTTTACCAAACCCGGTTTCGATATAACAATTTGCATGTCCGTCGAAATGAGCACGCATTCTTCTGCCTTTTATTGAGCACATTAAATTATCGAACACTACATCTGATGCAAAGTGAACAACAGATCCTGCTTTTGATGTAGGAATATTTGATGCATCACCCAATACAAAAATATTTTCATATTTCTCGGAACGTAATGTTTGCTTATCGGTAGGGATATAGTTTAGGTCGTCGCCCATTCCGCTTCGTTCTATTGCATCATCACCTTTGTTTACAGGGACAATGGTTAATACATCGAATGGAATTTCTTTACCATCATAAGATTTTATTTTCTTTTCTTTATTATCAACACTTTCGAGATAAAAGTCTGGAATAACGGTAATGTTTTTTTCTTTTAAAAGCTCACCCAACATTTTTGTAGCTTTAGGTTTTGTAAATGCTCCCGGTAAGGGTGTAACATATGTAATATCTACCTTGTTTCGAATGCCAGCCTTAGTAAAATACTCATCGGCTAAGAAAACAAATTCGAGTGGAGCTACAGGGCATTTAAATGGAAGTTCGGCAATGTTCATAACCAATCGCCCACCCTGCCATGTTTCAAAAAATTCTCTTAATGCTAAGGCACCTTCAATTGTATAAAAATCAAAAATCTCCTTGTGCCATAGCTCTTCTTTAAGTCCCGGAGTATCTTCGGGGCTTACATGTGTGCCTGTTGCAATAATTAAGAAATCATAATTCAGTATTTGCCCGCCTTCTAAAATAACCTTGTTGTTTTCAGGTTCAATTTTGTCGATTTCGTTAAAAATTAACTTTACGCCCGAAGGAATAAAATCTGCTTTAGATTTAATAACATCTTGTTTTTTATAGATTCCAAAAGGAATAAACAGGAACCCGGGTTGATAATAATGGGTTTTATGTTTATCAACAATTGTAATTTCCCATTCTTCCCGGTCGAGAGCTTTTCTCAATTTATTTGCCATAATTGTTCCGCCTGTTCCGGCACCTAATATTACGATCTTTTTCATTTTTGATTTATTTTATAGTATTTTTATAAAGTTTACTGTTACAAAAATAACACATATAAACATATCGACATTTTTATATATTATGATATATATCATAAGTGATATATATCATTTTTAAAAGAGGTAAAGTGTAAGATGGAATTATCAGTAAAAGTGAATGATTGTAAAGAGTGTATTTATCGTTCATGGGCATTTAAGAATTTGTCTGACGATGAATTAAAATTAATAAATAGCCGGAAAAAAGAAAAATTTTTTCGCAAAGGAGAACTTGTTTGTTTAGAAGGCGATACTGTAACATCGTTTTTATACCTTCAAACAGGTTTGGTGAAACTGTATAAAACGGAATCAAATAATCGTGAACATATAATAAGTATTGCAAAACCTATGGATTTTATTGGTTTGCTAAGCATTTTCTCTAATACGGTTCATGTTTATTCAATAACAGCAATTGAAGATTCAATTGTTTGCCTGGTAGATTTGGAAGTAATAAAAAACCTTATAAAAACAAACGGAGTATTTGCTATTGATTTTTTTGAGAAAATAAGCAAAGTTGCCGATTCGGTTATTAAAACCAGGGTTGATATTAATACACGGCAATTACGGGGAAGAATAGCATACATACTTTTGCATTTTTCAAAACATATTTACAATTCATCAAAATTTAACTTGCCAATTAGCAGGAAAGAAGTAGCTGAACTTATTGATATGAGTACAGAAAATGTAATCCGGGTATTATCGGAATTCAGGAAAGACAAAATTATCCAGATTGAAGGGAAGAATATTGAAATTTTAGATATTAAACGTCTTGAAAAGATATACGATCTTGGTTAATGATGATTTTTTAGGTCTTTAATTTTTTGTGATAATTTTGATGCAAAAATAAAATTGTTTAATTCTGAATTGTCTGAATCAAAAATATCGTCTTTTGTACCTTCCCACCATATTGTACCATCTGCAATAAAAATTACTTTATCTCCGATTTCCATAACGGAATTCATATCGTGTGTATTTACAATAGTTGTCATATTGTATTCGATGGTTATTTCTTTAATTAAGCTGTCGATAACAAGTGCTGTTTTGGGGTCGAGCCCGGAGTTAGGTTCGTCGCAAAAAAGGTATTTTGGATTAAGAGCAATTGCACGGGCAATAGCTACTCTTTTTTTCATTCCTCCACTAATTTCGGCAGGATACAGTTGATTTGCATTAATAATATTTACCCGTTTAAGGCATTCGTTCGCTCTTTCGCGTTTCTCTTCAAAGCTCATTTCTGTAAACATGTCAAGAGGGAACATTACATTTTCCTCAACCGTAGATGAATCGAACAAAGCACCACCCTGAAAAAGCATGCCAATTTGTTTACGCATGTCTTTTTTATCTTTAAAATTGAGTTCATTGAAAACGATATCATCGTAAAAAATTTTTCCTGAATCAATTTCGTGTAATCCTACAATAGATTTTAGAAGTACTGTTTTGCCGGATCCGCTCTGGCCTATGATTAAGTTGGTTTTACCTTTTTCGAATAAAATGCTTATATTATTTAAAACCTGTTTATTATCAAACTGTTTAGATATGTTTTTTACTTCTATCATGAAAGTAACAATTGAGTAAGGACTAAATTAAATAACAATATTGAAATACTACTATGGACAACGGCTTTTGTGCTTGACTGGCCTACTTCGAGGGATCCTCCATAAGAATTATAGCCATGGTATGCTGAAATAGATGTGATTAAAAATGAAAAAACAGCACTTTTAATAAGTGCATAAACGATATAATAGGGAATAAATGCGTACTGAATACCATAAATATAATCCTGTGATGTCATAACTCCAGTTGCCACCCCAGCGATCCACCCTCCAAAAATTCCAATAAACATACTCAGGATACACAAGAACGGGCTAAAGAAAACCGTGGCAATAATTTTAGGTAAAATAAGGTAACTCGCCGAATTAACACCCATGATTTCAAGAGCATCAATTTGCTCGGTAACTCTCATTGTTCCAATTTCAGAAGCAATATTAGAACCAATTTTTCCTGCAAGTATTAATGCAACAATTGTTGAAGAAAATTCAAGCAGTAAAGTATCGCGGGCAGTTAACCCGATCAAATACTTTGGATAAATCGGGTTTTCGGTATTGTATGCAGTCTGTATGGTAATTACCGCACCCATAAATACCGAGATAATTACAACAATCCAAATAGAGTTTATTCCCAGTTTATCAATCTCCTTAATTGTTTCTTTGTAATATATTTTCAGTTTCTCGGGTTTCGAAAATACCCTGGTTAGCAATATAAAGTACCTACCTATGTGATTTAATAAATTCATTTCTGAAAAGTTGTTTTTTAAAGAGATACAAATATACAAATATTGTTAGGATTCAAATTATAAAGTTTAAGAGTAGTTTTTTTACTTTTTGCTCATTTAATATGCGGGCTTTTGTTATTTTAGTGTCTTTAAAAATAATCGAAAAAATACCAGAAATGAATAAAAATAACTATTGTGTTATAATGGCCGGAGGTGTTGGAAGCCGGTTTTGGCCTTTAAGCCGGTCAAATAAACCCAAGCAATTTTTAGATATTCTTGGAACAGGCAGAACACTTTTACAAATGACTTTTGATCGATTTAAAACAATTTGCCCGGTTGAAAATATTTTTGTTGTTACGGGTACTCCTTATGGTAAACTAATTGCCGAACAATTGCCAGAGTTAAGCGAAAACCAGATACTTTTTGAGCCTATCAGAAGAAATACAGCTCCTTGTATTGCATATGCCAATTATAAAATATTTAAAATTAATCCCGATGCAAATATTGTTACAGCTCCATCGGATCATTTAATTTTAAATGAAACCGAATTTAAAAACGTGATATTACAAGGGCTTGATTTTATTTCAGACAAAGACGCTTTACTTACTTTAGGGATAAAACCCAGCAGGCCTGAAACGGGTTATGGATATATCCAGTTCAATCAAAAACAAAAGGAGAGTAAAAATTCACCAATATTTAAAGTAAAGACATTTACAGAAAAGCCAAATAAAGACTTAGCACAGGTCTTTTTAGATAGCGGGGAATTTTTTTGGAATTCAGGAATATTTATATGGTCGCTTAAATCAATAATGAAAGCTTTTAATTCGTACCTGCCTGAAATAGATTCTTTATTTAAAGAAGGATACAATATGTACAATACAGACCAGGAAGAATCTTTTATTTCAAAAACCTATTTTGAATGCCGCAATATTTCTATTGATTACGGGATAATGGAAAAAGCAGATAATGTATTTGTATATTGCAGTAACTTTGGTTGGGCCGATTTAGGAACATGGGGTTCGCTTTATGAATATTTACCCCAGGACGAAAATAAAAATTCAATTCGTGGTAAAAATACGTTTACCTATAACCTGGAAAATTGTATTGTCAATTTACCTGACGATAAACTTGCAGTTGTTCAGGGCCTTTCAAATTATATTGTTGTTGAATCTGACGGAATTCTTCTAATTTGTAAAAAAGAGGATGAGCAGGAAATTAAACAATTTGTGAATGATATTAAATTAAAAAATGGAGACCAATATCTATAATCATTTAAAGTATTAAAATCCTTTTAATTAACATACCTGTTTTCTTTCTGATAAAGATGCGTTGATATTTTTTCGCATCTTTTTTTTGTCCAATTCTCTATTAAATTGTTAATTTCATCAATTTAGTATAACTTATTCAAGTTAAAAACGTTATACAGATTAATTTTTTTACAGTTATTTTTTAATGAAACGATATCTACTCATAATCCTGCAATTACTATTCATAAACGGCTATTCGTATTCTCAAAACTGGGGCGATATATTTTACATGGATATGGATGCAGAGTATTTACTCGATGAAAAAAAATACGACAAAGCAATCGAGATTTATGAAAGAATATTAAAAAAAGTCCCCAACAGCGCGTTTGTTAAATTTAAAATAGGAATAACATATTTAAAAACAGACGATCAGCAAAATAAGGCCATAAGTTATCTTGAAGAAGCGGTTAAAGATGTGGCAAAAGATTTCGATAATCAATCCATATCAGAAACCCGTGCTCCTATAGAAGCTCATTTGTATTTAGGAATTGCGTATCAAATTAATAACCAAATTGCGAATGCCCTTACTTCATTTACAAACTATAAAGGACTAATTGATTCGGGTAATGAGTATTATTCTATTGTAAATCAATATATATCTAGTTGTAACAATGCCGAGAATCAGCTTAAAAACCCTAAAAAAATTAAAACATTAAACCTGGGAGAAAATGTAAATGATCAGAATTCAAATTTTAACGCGGTAATTTCTGGCGATGGAAACACGTTGGCTTATACATCATATACTTCGAACTATATCGATTTATATATTTCAAAAAAATCAGGTGAGCAATGGAGTAAACCAAAGAATGTTTCAGAAAAAGTGAGTAAAAAATATTATTTAAAAACCACGGGAATATCTTTTGATGGAAACACACTCTACCTTGCAACAGACGACCCGGCCAATAACGATATTTATGTTAGCACGTTTAGTGAGAATGAGTGGGCAAATGCAAAAAAATTAGATAAAACGATTAATGGAAAATCGAATGAAACACATGCATCGGTTTCTAAAGATGGTAAAACACTTTATTTTACAAGTGATCGTGAAGGCGGATTTGGTGGCCTTGATATTTACAAATCAACACTTGACGAAAAAGGCAAATGGGGCAACGCGGTAAACCTTGGAAGTAAAATTAATACCCCTTTCAATGAAGAAACTCCTTTTGCTACCATGGACAACGAGTACTTATTTTTTAGTTCCCAGGGTCACACCAGTATTGGCGGGTACGATGTGTTTTATGTAAATTTAAATGGCGAACAGGAAGTTATAAACATTGGTTATCCAATTAATACAACAGCAAATGATTTGTTTTTTGTTCCTGGTGAAAACATAAATTCAGGGTATATTTCTCTTTTTGATGCTCAAAGTAAGGGTAAAAAAGATATTTACCTGGTTACAATTACACCCGAGATAAAATTAAATGGAAAAATCTTTATTGATAACGAAATAGCGTCTGTTGAATCCCCATTTACAGTTTCTGTTGTGAATACCGAAAATTTAGAAACGGTATCGGTTGATTCAACAATTTACAATAATTTCAGCATGGGTTTAACTCCCGGCAATTATAAAGTAAGTATAATAAATCAAGGATTTCAGCCATATACACAAGAACTTGTTTTAGAACAGGGTTATTCTAAAAACGAATATTCATTCGAAGCACATTTAAATCCAATTATCGAAGAAAAACCGGTATTAGTTGCAGAACAAATAATGCCTCCAGTTATAACCGAACCGGAAATTGCAGCTGTTTTACCTGTAGCAGCAAGTACAGAACAAACAACAGATTCTGCTGAACTCAGGCCAGAACTAGTTGCTGATGTTGTTAAAGAAGAAATAAGTATTCCCGAAACACAACCCGAAGCTATCGTTTCACCCACAGAATTACCAATACCAAAAACGAATGACTTTATTGTTCGGTCAGAAAATGAAAAGAAATCATACTCTGTTCAGATAATGGCTCTTAAAAATCCTGTAGATACTGATTTTTTCGCAAATCTGGATCATGTTGTAATCACCTTATCACCAGATGGTTTCTACAGATATACAGTTGGATATACAACATCCTATTTGGATGCTGTTGAATTAAATGAAAGAATACACCAATTGGGATATACAAATGCATTTATTAAAACAAATTCGTTTATTCCAAATTTTACAATTCAACTTATGGCTTTAAAGGCTCCTGTTGATTTAAATTTTTTTAAAAATTTGCCGATAGTATCTGTTACCAAAGGGGCTGATGAGTTTTACCGTTATACTTTTGGTGTATATGAATCAGTTTCTGAAGCAAAAGAACATGTCAAGAAACTTTCTGATTTAGGATATAAACAGGTGTTTGTTAAGAAAATGGATACGGGAACCCACTTAGCTAATAAGTAGTTTTTGACTAAGGGTTTTATTGTTAAAAATGATTTGGATAATATAAACTCCTTTTGGTACAGAATAAAGCTGAATCTCTTTATTTATTTCGTTTGTATTTATTCTCTCTTCGTGAACAATATTCCCGGTAATATTAATTATTCTAATTATTGCCCCGGAATATTTTGTTAAGTCATTGTCAAGAATTAGTGTAAAATTTCCAGGATTCGGATTAGGAAAAATTTGAAAGTTTGTTTCCGGATTATCAATTTGAGAAATAGAATTTAATATCAGATGCTTTACTTCCGAAGTTTCTGTACAACCCGCAAAATTTGTTACTTCAAGAGAATAATCTCCATCTTGAAGGATAGTATAAGTTTTTGAAACAGCGCCGGGTATTATTTCATCATTTAAAAACCATTGATTTCCATAAGGAGATGTTGAAGTTAGTATATTCCCGCTCACGGTAAAATCGGGTAAATTGCTAAACCCAAATACTTTAATAAAATCAGGGATATATTTAATGTATGTATTATTTGCAATTAATGTTACAGGTTTAAGCCCCGGGGTTGTATAAACAATTTTATGAGGGCCAATACCTGTGGCTGTTTTTGGAATAGCTGTTTCACCAAAATCCCAACTTAAATCATAGCTGTTATCTAATGATGTTGAAAACAGGATTGTGTCTAAAGTACAAACAGTGTCGCGATCGGACGAAAACTCAACTGAAACAAATTTTGTATCTTCAGCAATAAGAATACTATCAATACTTATTCCATACCCATGCAGCCCATATCCTTCAAATGCAATTTGAGTATTCTCTGAATTCCCGGGTAAAGAAACAAATACTTTCTGCCATCCTGTCTTTGGATTTTCAAATGATTTTATTTCTTTCCAGCTTAAAGAATCATTCCCGCGGTAAAGTATTTTTAATTTATGAGCTTTATCGCCAATACTGTCTAAATTTAAATAAAATGAAAGTAATGCATTGTTTGTTGTTCCTAAATTAAATTTTGGAAGAATTAATTTTGATTTTTCGCCTGAAGTACTGTAGAAATAGGCATTGTAAATTCCTTCGAAAGCAGTATCCAGGTAACCGGCATATCCTCCGCTTTTAAATTCCCAGCCAACGGTATCATTGGTTTGCTCTTCATAAAAATCTGACGGGATAAAATTGCTGTCGAATAACTGGACATAAGGAAGACTTAATGCATCCATTGTTCTTACCGTTATGGTATTCGATTTTGCTGATTCTTTTTTACCCGGATCATTGTATTTTACTGTAATCCAGTATGAATTTATCGTTCCTTTAAATGCAAAAGAATCGATGTAATTTGTATTTATTGTAGAATCAAATTTAACAGAGTTTCTATATATATAATAGCTATTGATTTCGGCAGAATTCGTTGGTTCGTTCCAATATAATTTAATGATTGTATCAGCAACCGATGCTTTTAGATTTGATGGCATGGTATCGTAAGGTAAAAATCCGTCTAACTCGATTAAACCTGAATTTTGTGGGTCGAGCCAGGCTTTCAATTGATTATTAATATTGTCGCTGTTTTGCCATGAATGATGAAATTGCTGGTAATAATCATTAAAGTTATAAACACAGTTGGCATCGCCACCGGTTAAGTCGCCAATTATTCTTTTGTTTTGATCAAACAAGGGAGAACCAGAAGAGCCTCCTTCTGTTGTGCCTGAATCCCATGCATCAATCCACCAATGAGTAAAAGAGGAGTAATCAGTTTCGTAATTTCCCGTCGTGGCACCGTCAAGCGATTTGGTAATTTTTTTTACATCACCAGAAGGATGGTGAATTGAAGTCGCGGATGTTGGATCGGATATATTCCTGTTCCAACCCGCGTAATATGGAAAATATGCCGCAGGAGGTTCGGAGCTGAGTTCTAATAGAGTAAAATCTAAACTGTTGTTTGCCGATGTTGCTATTATTGTTGAACCAGAAAGGGTTTGGTCGGTAGGCCCGTCTATACCGTTACATTCCGGGCTTTCGTAATTAAAATAAAAGATTGCCGCTGATGCTTCATAAGCCTGATCGATGCAATGTTGAGCTGTTAATAAAAAAGGATTGCCATCAAAATTGGTATTGTTTATTAACGCTCCCGTGCAAAGCCACCCATTCTGAGTTATTTTACAGACTGAATGTTTATGAAGTTGCCACTCATCTCCGTCTGTACAATTAATATCAACATTACAATCCCCGGAGCTGCCAAAACCTTTTGTATCTTTTGTTAAATGTTCGAAAATATTTTTGTAGTCGTGGGCTATTGATGAAATATGAAATTCACCTTTAAAATCAACGTTCTCTGGTTCAAAATATTCGATTATAATTTCATCACCTTTTACAGGTGCAGTAGCTAAAATATTATCTGTTTTATTGTTTTTATATGTAAATGCTCCTAGTATATGGGTTTTATCGGGATTGTAAATAAAAAGTTTTGCCCCAACAGGCAACCTGTATTTATCAAAATAAACACCTAACGAGTATGCTTCTGGTGATTTTATTTTAATATTCCATATTTTATCACCGGTTTGTAGTATTTCCCATTCACCGTTTTCTGCCGGATCAACATCAATATCAATAATTTCAGCATATCGCATTGATTTTAATCCTGTTTGTTCATGTATCTTATCTTCTGAAAGTAATTTGGAAATATTTATTGAAGGCAAAACGATTTCGGGAATTGCTGACGTGTTTTTGTAAAAAATGTATGTACTGTTTTTTTCCTGGATTTGCCCATACCCGGGAATAGATAATGTGAAAATAATCAGGCAGAAAATGAAAATAAAAGAATTTTTCATTTATAATTTTTTGTAAAACTATCAAATATACAATTTGTTTTTCTTCATTTCAACAACACGAAAAATTTCATTTGGTTCGATTTTAAAAATAACAGCTTAAAAAATGGAATAAATGGAAGCTTTCTTTAAATCAGGCAATAATATAAAACTGTATTTTAAATTTTTACATCCCCGAAATTTATGTATTTTTAGCGTTTGTAAAATTTGCAAGCAATGTACGAATTTATAAAAGGCAAAATACAGGAAATATTTCCCACATATCTTGTTTTAGAAAATTCTGAAATAGGTTATTTTATTCATATTTCGGTAAATACATATTCAAAAATTTCAGGGCATCAGGAATGCATGCTTTATATTCACGAGGTTATCCGCGAAGATGCCCATTTACTTTTTGGGTTTTTTGATAAAAAAGAACGTGATATTTTTTTGCAACTGATTTCTGTTTCAGGTATTGGTGCGAATACAGCAAGAATGATGCTTTCATCGTTATCTCCCGGCGAAATTCAAACAGCTATAATGCAGGGGAATGTTCCACTGCTTAAAAGTATAAAAGGAGTAGGTGCAAAAACTGCAGAAAGAATAATTGTTGATTTACGCGATAAAGTCGGGAAATTACCGGATGGTCTGGAAATAATTACTCATTCAGACAATACTATTAAAGAGGAAGCGTTATCTGCTTTAGTAATGTTGGGTTTTCCTAAAGCTAAAATTGAGAAACTGTTAAGTGATATTCTAAAAGAATTTCAAGGACTTACTGTTGAAAACCTTGTAAAAGAAGCTCTTAAAAGGGCGTAATGATTAACCTATTTTTTGCCTTTGTGTTAAATAAAAATTTAAAATACGTATTCCTCTTATTTTTTGTGCTTTGTACATTTATTGTTGAGGCACATTTTTATAATATGTCGTTTAATGAACAGGTATTTTTGAATAATGCTTTTACCCTGAATCTCCCTCCTGATACCATTGATTTGCCATTTCCATTTAAAGATTCGGAAGAATATAACCCGCGATTAACAGAGGAAGAATCTCCATTGTTTTTAGGTGAACCCGAAAATATTGAAGAATCTGTTGAATATGATCCCGAAACCAATGAATTTATTGTTTCTAAAAAGGCAGGTTCTGTTGATTACAGGCCTTCATCGAGAATGACTTATGACGAATACAGTAACTATCAGTTTGAGCAATCGATTAGGAAATACTGGAAACAACGATCGCGTGGTGGCAGCGGGGATGCTCAATCGGGGCTTTTCCCAAATTTACGACTGGGAGGAGAAACATTTGATAAAATATTCGGAAGCAATGTAATTAATATTGTTCCAATGGGTTCTGCCGAACTTATTTTCGGGGTGAATATCAATAAGATTGATAACCCGATTCTATCTGAAGATTTGCGTAGTACAACAACCTTTGATTTTAAGACCAAAATCACCATGGAGGTTAAGGGAAATGTTGGCGATAAAATTAAACTCGGAATTCGATACGATACCGAAGCTACTTTTGATTTCGAAAATCAAACCAAGCTCGAATATGTTGGGAAAGAAGATGAAATTATAAAACGTATCGAAGCAGGGAATGTTACATTGCCTTTACCCGGATCGTTAATTACAGGCAGCCAGAGTCTTTTTGGTATTAAAACTGAAATGCAGTTTGGTAATCTCACGGTTACAAGTGTTTTTTCACAACAGAAAGGCGAAACCAAAGTAATTAATGTAAAGGGGGGTGCACAATCGCAAACTTTTGAAATAGGTGCCGATGAATACGAAGCCAATAAACATTTTTTCCTTTCGCATTTTTTTAAAAATAATTATGATGATATACTCAAGAACCTTCCTATTGTTAATTCACCATACAATATTACCCGTGTTGAAGTTTGGGTAACAAATAAAACAAACAACTTTGAAGAAAACAGAAATATACTTGCATTACTCGATTTGGCTGAAGCCGATACTATTTTTGCATCACCAGATATTATAAATCCCGCTACTATTTTTCAACCAAATCCTGCAAATAATACAAACGGATTATATGATAAGCTATATAACCTGGCTGGTATTCGCGATATAAATCAAATACAAAATGTACTTCGACCCTGGGAAGTTTATAATTATAATTCGGGGCAGGATTTCGAAAAAATTGAAAATGCCCGAAAACTAAAAGAAAATGAATATACAATTAACGAACGTTTGGGTTACATTTCGTTAAATTCTGCATTAAATTCCGATGAGGTTTTAGCTGTTGCTTACGAATATTACTATAATGGCGAACGTTTCCAGGTTGGAGAATTTTCGACCGATGGGTTAACAGGCTCAAGTGTATTACTTGTAAAACTTTTAAAAGGAACAACCCTTACCCCAAGTATTCCAACCTGGGATTTGATGATGAAAAACGTGTATGCTATTGGTGCATACCAGGTTAATTCTGATGATTTTATTCTCGATGTGCTTTACCAGGATGATAAAACGGGTAATGCAATCAATTTTATTCCGGATGGAAAAATAAATAAAAAAATATTACTCAAGGTTTTAAATCTTGATAATTTAAACAGCCAGCTGGATGAATCTCCCGACGGGAGGTTTGATTTTATTGAAGGTACAACTGTTAACTCGTCTAACGGAAGGATTATTTTTCCCGTTTTACAACCTTTTGGCAGTTATTTGAGAGAAGCTTTTGGTGAAAGCGATGCCGATCAGATTATTGCCGACAAATATGTTTTCCAGGAACTTTACGATACAACAATTACTTATGCCAAATTAGTAGCTGAAAAAAATAAGTTCTTATTAAGGGGCGAATACCGTTCTGCTGTTAGTTCAGAAATTTCGTTAAGTGCAATAAATATCCCGCAAGGTTCGGTAGTAGTTACGGCAGGAGGAAGAAAACTTACCGAAAATATAGAATATACCGTAGATTATAATTTGGGAAGGGTACGAATTATTGATGCCGGTTTGCTCGAATCAGGAACTCCAATACAGGTGTCGCTCGAAAGCAATGCTCTTTACAGTATCCAATCAAAAACATTAATCGGAACGCACTTAAATTACCGGATTTCTGACGATTTTAATATTGGCGGTACGGTTATTAATTTAACCGAACGGCCTTTAACCCAAAAAGTAGCAATTGGCGAAGAACCCATATCAAACACTATTTGGGGTTTAAATACATCATACCGTACAGAATCCCAGTTTTTAACAACATTAGTCGATTATCTTCCATTTCTTGAAACCAAAGAAAAATCTGCAATAAATTTTGATGCAGAATTTGCACATCTTATTCCTGGACATTCCGATGCTATTGAAGAAGAAGGAAATGCATATATCGATGATTTTGAGGGAAGTGAAACGTCATTTGATATCCGAACATATAATTCATGGGTATTATCGAGTATTCCGCAGGGCCAGTCCGATCTTTTTCCCGAAGCAAATGCTGATAGTGTTGCCTCCGGGTATAATCGTGCAAAAATTGCCTGGTACAAAATTGATCCCTTGTTTTTACGAAACTCATCTTTAACTCCGGGGCATATAAAAAGTGATCCTGAACAACAATCGAGTCATTTTGTACGGGAAATTTTTGAACAGGAAATTTTCCCAAATAAGGAATCAGAAACACAGGTACCAACTGCATTACAAGTATTAAACCTGGCTTATTACCCCAGAGAAAGAGGCCCGTATAATTTTACAACCAATTCTTTAAATGCAGACGGAACATTAAGTAATCCGGAAGAACGATGGGCTGGGATAATGAGAGAAATGCCTCAAAAAGATTTTGAAACTTCAAATGTGGAATATATCGAGTTTTGGTTAATGGATCCTTTTGTTTATGATTCTTTACATACTGGTGGTGAACTGTATTTTAACCTGGGGAATATTTCAGAAGATATATTAAAAGACTCTCGAAAAAGCTTTGAAAACGGGTTGCCAAATTCTGCCGAAGTTATTGATGTTGATACAACAGCATGGGGCAGGGTACCTTCAAACCAGTCAATTGTTGATGCTTTTGACTTAACCCAGGCAAATGCCCGTAAATACCAGGATGCAGGGTTGGATGGACTTACCGATTCCGATGAACAGCAGTTTTTCAATTGGTATTTAACAGCTTTGAATGCTGTTGTCAGCACAGATGCTTTACAGAAAATCGAGAACGACCCATCAGCCGATAATTATCATTATTATCGCGGGGGTGATTATGATGCTGAAAAAGTTAGTATTCTTAATCGGTATAAAAATTTTAATAATCATGAAGGAAACTCTCCAACCGATGAACAATCGCCAGAAGGTTATCCTACATCGGCAACGAATGAACCCGATGTTGAAGATATTGACAGTGATAATACGTTAAGTGAAACAGAAAGTTACTTCCAGTATAAGGTTGAATTACGCCCCAATATGATGCGTGTTGGAGAGAATAATATCGTGGATAAAAGAACGGCTACTGTCAAACTTCCTGTTGGAGAGGGGACAATTACATGGTATCAGTTTCGCATACCTGTTCGTGAACCCGAACGTGTTGTGGGGGCAATTCAGGATTTTAAATCCATCCGTTTTATGCGTATGTTTATGAGAGATTTCGAAGACAGTATAATTCTTCGATTTGGAAAACTCGAATTGGTTCGTGGTGAGTGGCGAAAATACAACCTTTCACTTATGGAAGGCCACGAAGCTATTTCAACACCCGAATATTCAAATGGAATTCTGGATATTGCATCAATAAATATTGAAGAAAATACGAATTATGTTTTACCTCCCGGAGTTGACCGTGTAATAGATCCTACAAACCCTCAGTTAAGGCAGTTGAATGAACAATCGATGGTGCTTCGAATCAAAAGCCTTGATGATGGTGACGCACGTGCTGCATATAAATCTCTCAACCTGGATATCAGGCAATATAAAAAACTTAAATTATTTGTTCATGCTGAACCGCTTGAAACAGAAATATTAAAAGACGAGGATTTGCGTATTTTTGTTCGTTTAGGAACCGATTACCGGGATAATTACTACGAATACGAAATACCTCTTGTAACAAGTAACCCTGGCGATAAAAACCGCAATAGTGTTTGGCCTGACGAGAATAATGTGGAAATCATACTGGATGAACTGGTTAATGTTAAGCAAACCAGGAACACCGAGATGCAAAAAGCTAACTCGGCAATTGCTATAAATTCCATTTTTTCGGTTTACGATGGCAATACCAGGTTAACTGTTCGTGGAAACCCCAACCTGAGTAATGTAAAAACAATAATGATTGGTATTCGAAACCCGAGCAAACAAAGTAATATTCTTTCTGATGATGATGGAATGCCTAAATCAGGAGAAATATGGGTTAACGAATTACGGTTAACCGATTTTAAAGAAGATGGCGGATGGGCTGCACGAGCCCGATTATCGACAAGGCTGGCCGATTTTGGAACCGTGAATGTTGCAGGAAGCATGAGCACTCCCGGTTTTGGAAGCATCGAAAAGAAAGTGAACGAACGCAGTAAAGAAGAAATTATTGAGTATGATTTATCCACGAATCTTGATTTGGGTAAATTTTTCCCTGAAAAGGCACAGGTAAGTATTCCAATGTATGCAGGATATTCAGAAGGGTTTATTAATCCCGAGTATAATCCGCTTGATCCTGATGTCCCCTTAAAGGTTGCTCTTGATAATGCTGCATCAAAAACGGAAAGAGATTCAATAAAAAATATTGCACAGGATTATACCGAACGAAAAAGTTTAAATTTTACTAACGTGAAAATTAATAAACCGTTAGAGAAACCCCGGGTATATGATCCATCAAACTTTTCTGTGAGTTATTCATATAACGAAGTATTCTCAAAAAATATTAACACGGAGTACAATATTCAAAAGAATTACAGGGGAGGGATTAACTATAATTATATTACCCGACCAAAAAATGTTACTCCATTTCGAAAGGTGAAGTTTTTTAATAACAACTCGATGGCTCTTTTTCGCGATTTCAATTTCTATTACCTGCCATCGAGTTTTGTATTCAGAACAGATATGTACAGGAGATACCAGGAAGTAAAAACACGAAATATAAGCAACCCGGATAATATTATTGAACCAACATTCAGTAAAGACTTTACCTGGAACAGGTATTACGATTTAAAATACGATATTGCCCGCTCTTTAAAACTCGATTTTTCTGCACAAAATGTGGCTCGTATCGACGAACCATATGGAATTGTTGATAAAAACAGAGATAGAGATTCTTACGAACACTGGAAAGACTCTGTTTGGAATAATATCAAAAATTTTGGCCGCAATACACAGTACAATCAAAATATTAATTTAACCTATACTGTTCCAATAAATAAAATACCTCTGTTCGACTGGGTAAATGCATCTGCCCGGTACAATGGAACATACAACTGGGATGCAGGGCCCGTTTTAAAATCATATGCTTTTGAACGAGGTAATACAATCCGTAATTCAAGAACGTATCAATTAAACGGGCAAACAAACCTGCTTACTTTGTACAATAAGGTTGGTTTCTTAAAAAAGATTAACCAGAAATACAGCAGTACTGCAAACCGCAAAAAAAGCAAAAAGCTTGAAGCAGTTACTTATAGAGAGGAAAAAGTAAGCTTAAAGGCCAACCGTTCGAAAACAATTAATCATGAATTATTAACTGAAGATATTACAGTTAAAGTGATTGATAAAAATGGCAAAGATATAAAAGGGGAAGTAGAAATTATTTCGAAAAACAAAGTAAAATTCAAACCAGAGATTGATGCTGATGATGTAACGATTAGTGTTCAGGGAAAAATTGAAAAGAAAGAAAATCCATTTATATTTATAGCAGAAAATACAGCCCTTCTGTTAATGTCGGTAAAAAATATATCCGTTTCATATTCAGTAACCGAAGGGTCGAGTATATCCGGGTATAAACCATCAACATCCATACTGGGAATGGAAAATGCTTTTGAATCATCTTCGGCACCTGGATGGCCTTACGTTTTCGGATGGCAGGATGAAGATTTTGTAGCTAATGCAATTAAAAATGGTTGGTACACGGATGATACAACCATGATTAATCCCTATTTAATGACACAAAACAAAAGCCTGAATATACGTGCAACACTTGAACCGATTATCGGATTAAAAATTGAATTAACAGCTAACAGGAGCTCATCGGAAAATAACAGCAGGTATTATTTGCCAACAGATAGTGATCCATATAACCAACAGGTTTCCGGCAATTTTTCCATGTCGTACTTAACCATTCTTACAGCATTTGAAAAAGTGGATGGTGATAATAATTACTATTCACAGGCTTTCGAAGATTTTAAAAACTATAGAAGCGAGATTTCAAACAGGTTAGCTTCTAAGCGGGTTGCAAATCCGGAGTTTGAGTATGATCCAAACGATCCACACAGCGAAGATGGTGCTGAATATAAAGCAGGTTATGGTAGCTTATCTCAAGAAGTTATGATTCCGGCATTTCTTTCTGCTTATGGTATTTCAGATAAAAATAAAATATCACTTGATGTCTTTCAGAAAATACCTTTACCTAACTGGAATATTCGATTCGACAGGTTAAAGGATATTCCATTCCTGAAACGCTATTTTAAATCCATAAACATCAGCCACGCATATCGATCGACATATAATATCGGGACATTTATAAACAGTAGCGAATATAAAATCGAAGATGATGGATATAGTTATGTGGTTGATGCACAAAATAACTTTATTCCTGAATACAATGTTTCTTCAGTATCTATAAATGAACAGTTTGCGCCACTTATAAATATTGACATGACCTGGGTAAATAATTTGACTACCCGTTTCGAGATGAAAAAATCAAGAACAATAACACTGAGTTTTACAAATAACCAGATTACCGAAGTATATAGTGATGAAATGGGAATAAGCCTTGGTTATCGTTTCGATAATTTTAATCTTATTTTTGATTTTGGTAATCAGCAGGAAAATTTTAAAAGTGATTTAAACCTTAGGGCAAACCTGAAAATTAGGGATAACAAAACGGTTTTACGCGAAATCGCAGAGAGTACTTCACCACAACCACCGGCAGGGCAAAGCACGATGGTTGTTGGCATTTCTGCCGATTATATGTTAAGCGACAGGCTTACTCTTCGTATTTTCTATGATTTGAATACATCAACACCTTATGTTTCCAGTTCATATCCTACATCAAACACAAATGTTGGTTTTAGTCTTAGATTTACCCTTACCCAATAATATGTTTTAAATAAAATTGTTTATTTTTGGCTAAAATTTATTTTTAAGCACTATTTAATTAAAAAAAATATTATGAATATTCCACAAAATTTAAAGTACACCAAAGATCACGAATGGATTCGTGTTGAAGGTAATGAAGCATATGTTGGAGTTACTGATTATGCACAAGGCGAACTCGGTGATATCGTGTTCATTGAGATTGAAACATTAGGCGAAAAATTAGCCAAAGAAGAAGTTTTTGGAACTGTTGAAGCTGTTAAAACAGTTTCTGATATGTTTATGCCTGTTGCAGGTGAAGTACTCGAAGTAAATCCAAAACTTGAAGAATCTCCTGAAGTTGTTAATAAAGATCCATATGGCGATGGATGGTTTATTAAAATCGCTATTGAAAATGCTGCCCAGTTAAATGAATTATTAGATGCAGCTGCATATAAAAAATTATTGGAAGCTTAAATTTTTGATATAGAGGTCAAAAATAGTTGGTAAAAAGTTCCATAATAATAGATATACTTGAGCTACAAAAGAGTTAATTGAAAGTTGTTTCAATTAACTCTTTTTCATTTATGAAAACATCAAAAAAAAGCGA